>Ga0247610_10008155_pt1 | contig 10683 bp, 8 predicted proteins | sample 174DNAGHGhighgp2_FD_193483 | JGI IMG/M metagenome (GOLD analysis project Ga0247610, IMG submission 193483) | Sheep rumen microbial communities from Palmerston North, Manawatu-Wanganui, New Zealand - 1742 DNA GHGhigh gp2 | ecosystem: Host-associated > Mammals > Digestive system > Stomach > Rumen ... | reverse complement strand
TGGATCTTACGGGTGTCGGGATGGTTGACGACAAACAAAGCATAGACCGTCCTTTTGTCAGAACGGAAGTTGACCTGCGGGTGCGTAAGATGGTTCAGGTTATAGGAAAGTCTTCATTACCTCGTCGTCAGATTGTGGCGGACTTAGGACTGCGGCAACAAAGCAGAAGAAACTTCATATACAATTATCTTAAGCCGGCCGTGGCACAAGGTTACGTGACCATGTCCTTCCCCGGCTCTCCCAACAAGCCCGAACAAACATATCGGCTGACAGAAAAAGGTCTGGATTTATACAAAAAAGTAATGGGCGAATGAAATGCATAACCAAATAAGGTTGTTACTTTTGATGCACAAAAAGGAACAAGGCAAGTGGGGAGAAGAGAGATAAGAACAGGATGTAATCTATTTATATAATGAATCAGGAAGAGAAATTATTGCAAGATGTATCGGTAATCGCACAACGCCTTAAAGAACTACATAATGACGCGGTTATTGCATACACGCCACAGGTTCAAAATTTATGTGCCAAGAAGGCAACGGAAAATGAAGTCGGATGGATGCTTGATTGGTTGTTGATGTATGCGGGGGACGAACGAATGTTAAAGTTGTACAAGCAAGTATGCAGAACTTATTGGAAAATATATCCCAAAAGCATTGCATTTTATATTATGGAGTATAGAAAAGAATATGATCGTGAAAGCCTAATAGGCACCGAATATGAATATCTACTCCATGAAGATGAAATGGACGAAAAATAGATTTTGAACTATTTCGTACAATTTGAAAATGTGAGACGCGTCGCACAAATTGGAGGCACAATCCACAAGGGTTGTGCTTTTATTGTGATTGCTGGTGTGTAAAAAAAGATACATGCTTGAGGAAAGATACTTGTTCCTTTTGAGACAAGAAAAGGAACAAGCTAAGAGGGAGGTAGTGAGATGGAATGAGCATATGATGAGTGAGTAGCTTGTTCCTTTTTGTGCACAGAAAGGAACAAGCTATAGATGAGTATTACAGACAAGTCGGCGGAAGCTGACTTTTTTTGTGGCATTTTCGCGGCAATATAAACTTTCTACCACAAAAACTTGCATATGTCAGAATTTTGTAGTACTTTTGTGGCCGATTTGACACTCATACAGTGTATGACGGTTTCCGCGAAGGCGGAATTAAAAGAGAATCCGGTGCAAATCCGGGACAGTCCCGCTGCTGTGAATTCCTGTCATCGGTTCAACAATATGTCACTGCCGCAAGGTGGGAAGACGTTGAAACGGGGAATAAGTCAGAAGACCTGCCGCATACAATGCTCGGACGCGAATCCTCGAGGAGGGAGACGAGTCGTATCATTGGCTGCCACCCGCATGGCCTTTTGGGGTGTCGAGCCGCTCGACTCTTTTCTCGAAAGAGAAGAGATATTTTTATTTTATAACACATTTCGTTGTCTGCCAAATTACAATGTGTTATGAGGGGCGGTTTCGTGTGGGTTACCGCTCCATTTTGAGAAAACAAAAACAACTATAATATATGAAAGATATCTTTGATTTGAAGGGCCGTGTGGCACTCGTCACCGGCTGCAGTGGAGGTCTGGGCGTGCAGATGGCGAACGCTTTGGCGGCAAAAGGTGCTGACCTCGTCATCATCGCCCGTCGGTATGAGAAACTGCTCGAAGTGAAAGCTGCTATTGAGGCTGAGTTTGGAGTGCGGGTGTTGCCGCTCAAGTGCGACATCACCGATACGGTAGCGGTAGATACGATGGTGGATGAAGCCGTTAAGCATTTCGGACGTATTGACATCGTGGTCAACAATGCCGGTACAGGCGCAGTAGCTCCGGCAGAGGATATCACCGATGCGCAGTTCGAGAACGAGATGCAGATTGATCTCTTCGGCACCTTCCGTGTGGCACGTGCGGTAGCCAAGAAGTCGATGATTCCGAACCGCTACGGTCGTGTGATTAACATCGCGTCGATGTACGGTCTGGTAGGCAATAAGATCGCTCCGGCATCGCCGTATCACGCTGCCAAGGGTGGCGTTGTTAACCTCACCCGTGCGCTCGCAGCCGAATGGGGCAAACACGGTATCACGGTCAACACCATCTGTCCGGGCTATTTCATCACGCCGCTGACCAAAGAGACGCTGGAGTCGGACTATTTCGCGCAGTACGCGAAGACCGTCATCCCGTTGGAGCGTTACGGGCACGAAGGCGAATTGGACTCGGCGGTTGTCTTCCTCGCTTCCGACGCTTCGACCTATGTCACCGGTGTCGCCCTGCCCGTTGATGGCGGTTACACCTGCGTGTAGCTCCGCAACATCACACCCAACCAACCCCTACAGACACAGCCAATAGGTTGTGTCTTTTTTTGAGAAAATCATCAAGAATTGGCAGTAAAAAGACACAAGCCAAGATACATACCATCAAAAAAGACACAAGTCGAGATACAAACCATCAAAAAAAGACACATGCCAAAAGTAACCCAGCAAGTATATGTTAATCGAATGGATGCGTGTGATACATTTCATTGTAATTCATAAGGCTTATACTCTCTTCCTCTCGGTCGTAACAAGAGAAACGTTGGTCTGTTGCCAAGCGGATCTTTTCACAAGCCGCGACAGGATCTAAACCTCAAAAAATAAATACAGGCAAGCGTGTACAGGTTGTATCTTTTTTTGATATAATGGTGGTGGTTTGCAAAAAAGATACATGCAAAAAGTTAAACTACTGAAATAAATACATGCTATGATTGCCATTCAATCCCTCTCAAGCAGGCGGGGAGTTTGGTTCCATGTGCTTTGTGGTGAGCAACGCACTCGCAGCACTTTCCGTGACGGGGACAGCCGTCTTTCGTGCAAGGACAGTCGATGTTGTTATGTGGACAGGACATGGTTAATCCAATTTGGGGATAGCTCCTAATTCGGGCTTTTTGTATTTGGGTTTGTTGAAGATGTCTCTTACTAATTCTTCTATTACTTCATCATATTTGCTATCATCCCTCATGTCTATGTAGTCACGCCCGGCTAAGAATGTAGGTACATCTTCACCGCTCCTAAATAACGGAATAAATTTATCAGTTTGGATATTTTTTTGAATCTCCGCAGTAATAATGGAATACTCGACACCAACTCCTCCTACCAAGTTCTCCGTTTTCCTCTTATAATTAGGAGTCATGACACATATTACTCTATCCGAATCTGTAACTGCATGCTCCATAAATTGAGGAAGAAGTTTTCCTAATTTCATTTCCCATTTATCAAGAATAACATCAATACCAAATCCAGATCGTAAATCGGTTGCAAATTTTAACACCCAATCTTCATGCTCTTGATCATCCCAGGAGTATGAGATAAAGACTTTAGGATGCACTTCTTGAGTTGTACATGGCATTACGGATAATTCAGCAGGATATGGTATATTGCGCTCCATGCAATAACCTTGTGCATATTTGGAATACGTATCTTTTTGCTCATCGGTCAACCCTATTGGTTGTCTGCTGACTAATCGTGCTATACGCAATTTTGACTTCTCTTCGGCTTCTTTCTTATCCGGCAGTTTTGTACGTAACGGATCATCTTCTGCATTCAATTCTGCCAACATGTCTGAGGTACAGCTTTCGTTATACCTCTTATATAATGCAACTCGTTCGGCTGTACTCACATGCGCATAATGGATATCCATTACATCCGGTTTCTCTTTGTAATAATATTTGCTTAACGCATACAAACCTATTATTTCTTGTACCCCATAGTTGGAATAACGGAATTGCTCAGTTTGTTGCTCTCTATTCCGAGTGGTTTCTTCCAAAAGCCTTCTCCAATCGCGGTTGGGTTGCTCTTTGTATGCTTGTAAAATCTGGACGGCGAAACATAGTTTGATTGTCATATCATCGTGTTCCAACCATTCAGCATACTTATCACGTATTTTCTTCCAATCAAGGTTGATATTTTCAAAGAATACTTTATCAGCATGGTACAATCTAAGCATTTCGGAGATGATATTACGCTGCCACGCCATATCTTCCCCATTAAATTCGGCAACTTCATCTTCTATCTCGCTTATTTTGCTACCATGCAATGCTTGTGAGAACATATTGCTAATTCTGGTGGTACTCCAATTAACATAGCGACGAGGATCCTTATTTTGTCGATTTATGTTATCACAGATAAAATCAGCTATTACTGCACATACAAACACATCTGCCAACACCACAATACCATACTCATCATAATAATCTTTCGACATACAATAATGTCCCTCGTTTTTCTCTATGCAGGCTTGACGATATGCATAAAATTGGTCTGCTTCAGATGGATAAAGTGTATTGTTTTTCCCATATTCATATTCGTCCGTTCTTTCGGGGCTATTAATCAACACGACTAACGAATCTTCCGCATTGTAGCGTAACAGCAGAACACTTCCTTTTGTCCCGTCTTTGAAAGTCATGTAAGGTGCGATGCGAATGCATGCAAACATACCCATAAGTTTAAGTTTTTCTATTGTTAATTCTTCATCAGACATAATCAATTACCAAACTATAGAGTATCTTTTTCTTTTATTCTATTGTAGCTTGACCGTTCATTAATAAAGGCAGCAGGCATTACTTGTTTATTTCGATAGGTGCTTTAAGCAATTTGTATAGTTCTTCATCGGCAATGTGCATTTTTGAAAAACTGACATGTTCTAATCCGTTTTCCTGACACAATTTTCTTACCTCATAGAATAGTTTCAAAGGAGCTTTTGCTCCAAATATAATTTCAGTTAGAGCTGCGGGATTAAAACCAAATAAATTGCTTTGGTTATTCTGGTGTTCGGTTGGGAATTTAATAATCCTAAACTCTTGTTCATATGCCCAATCAATAAACTTAGTAGTCAAGGGGTTTATTAACTTTATCTCTTGCCCCAAACCATATTTAGGACGTTTATTGCTGTAAATAATTCCGCAACCTCTACTAAAACACTCTGTGTCTTTAGTAGTATCAAAGACAAGGCATAACCCTTTATGATAATCGGCGTAGTGTGACCACATCAAGATATTATCCGCAATCTCTGTAAAACTACATATACGAAAAGATGACCACGATTGCTGGGCTATCTGTTTCTGCAAAGTGTACCCGATATTGATACTCCCATTATTTATAGGGCTCTCTATAAAAGTGCCGTCTGCCTTCTGCAAAAACACTTTAGCATCTGGAGTAAAACGAAACTCAACTTCTTCAACTATAGGTTTGCAATCATAGGGATCGTTAAAGTCATCCGGATTGGAGAAATACAATTGATGCTTGATAAGTATCTGCTTAGTAAAATCATTCCAAGCACGATACTTACATAAAGTTTGTGGAATTTTGCAAAAGTCGTCAAGTTTTCCCATATCCAACTTACATTGGTTTAATCATCTTCTCGATGAAATCAATCTCATCGGGAGAGAGGTCGTATTTCTTGTATAGTTGTTGGTCTATCTCGGCAACAGACTTTGACCAATCAATATCCGATTGAGTGGTGAAGTCTTGGAGGGGAACAAATTGGTAAACAGAACTTGCATTCAATTGATTTTTCTTTTTAATTGAAACAAGATAACGGAGAAACTTTGTTTTTACATACGCTATAATATTCTCACATTGTTCCTTTGTGAAATTATGTGATTGTGCATCAAAGCCAATCAGCATGTAAGTTTGAGAACAAGCACTATATGGCTCACCATAAAATGGAACACCTATTATCTGATGCGGCCATTCTTCTCCAGCTCCGTAGGCAACAGACATATACACTTTATGCAGTTTTACAGCCTCTCTGTTTTTAGGAATATCAGATTCTTTTATCCAGGCATAGCCACAACTCACCATATTTTTATTAAGATAGTACTTTATTGGATGAGCAGAGTCTTTTTCAAGTACATACCCCCTCCAACTCGTAGAAAGTTCTCCCTTTTTATCAAAAAAGTGTTGAGGGCTAACCAAGTCTGAAAATGAATGTTTAAGATAATCACCCTCTACAGCCTTGATTTTGTCAACTATATTGGAAGCAACTGTATCTCGGATTACAATTCCAACGCCTTGTTTGTCCAAATACTCGTTTTTAATATAAACTCTTCCCTCTTTATGAAGAACGTATTCACAAGTCCCAGAATATGCTGGCTCATAAAGAAAATAACTAATACCACCTTTTATCTCAACATTACTAAAGCAATCAGCAGCTTTAGCATAATCGAAAATTGAGCGGAATGAGTTACTCTTAACTAGTTTATCTACCCATTCTTCTGATATGCCTTGACCTGTCTTTGTCATCCACCTCGAAGGCGTAATAAGTGAAACATACTTTGGATCTAAAGCGATAGCAATATCTATAAAAGCAGGATATATAGCAGATGCAAATGCTATATTCTTTGTCATATTATCAGTTGCTTTAATTTCCTGATAAGGCGGGTTTCCAACAACAGCTGTGAATTTCATATTTTGATATTCTTTGCGATTCCAATAGGAAGCACTTGTTACTTGTTTAACGAATTTCTCTTTTTTGTTTGTTATTTGGTTGATGAGGTCTTCAAAATACCGAGCATTGACCTTGACCCCATCCCTGAAGCCTGCGAGGGTTCGGATGGTAATGCTCTTTGCCATTGGTGTTTTGCAGACTACAAAGATATTATCTCTTAGAACTCTATCCCAAACCTTATGATGATGTGCGACGCGGTCAGCAACTGCCGTGTCGGTTATCATATACGACATCCGCTCTCGGTCAATTATCTCCCGATAAATAGAATATGCTACATACAACGGATAGAGACCCGATTTGGAGTTTATCTCTAACACTTTGCTACGTTCTCCGAAAACATCCTGAGTTACTTGCCCTTTATCAACTCTACGTGGTGTAATTAGACGCTCGTTGTAATCTTGATCATAGAAACACCAACCGCCCAGCGTGTCCGCCAACTGCATATTGACCACTCGCCACGGAGTGAGGACAGTCTCTTTATCAGGATTGCGGAAAGAAGTGAATATAGTTGTTATGCGCTCGATACGTTCCTCTATATCCATCTCGTCTGCCTCGCGTGCAAGGCTACGGATGCGCAGCCCCGAAGCGGCAAAGATGTCTTCGTCATAATAAGGGATAAACTCTTTGAATAAGTCTTTGGTTACTCCCTTTGGCATAAACTCTTCCCAAGACTGGTCATCCACAAGATCGGTAAAATTCTCAAGAGTAATTTCCTTTTTCTCATCCGTAATATCTGCCCCATATAGTATCATAGGCATACGGATGGAGATACCACGAAGAATAGAAATTGCTGTATTACGCTGTTTCTTCTTTTCCTCTACCTCTTTGAGTTTTTCCAAATCCTCCACCGTGAGTTGTGCTCGTGGTTTCTTCTTTAGGCGCTCAATCTCCTCATATTCTTCGTTGGTGAAGCCTTGCTTGTTTACATCCACTTCATCCGGTCTTTTCATAGCTTTGGTCTGACCTATTATATCCCGAAGATTGGCAAACTTTTCGAGTTCTACATGGTCGAGTTGTAGCAGGCGGTCGTTGTACAGGTAGACATCCTCAAAGCCGTTGCGCACTACCCGGTCCACATAGACGCGTTTGAGTTGCTGCATCATGTGATCCACATTGATGGGAGCCATATGCGCACCGTGGAATGAGATAACCGGGCAGAAATTGAGGAACTCGCCCAAAATAACCTTGTCGTTAGATTTTGCCTTACCCGCTTTGGCTGACACTTTGGCTGTTTCTGCTAACACCTTTAAAGTGCGGTCGGGTGCAAAATCAAAGACAAAACATTCCTCTTTCATCTTGCCATTGATAACGGCAGGCGACTGAGCGCGGAAGATGGTTTGCATATAGCTTGATGCCGATGTACTGAACGAGCCATGCAGCATAAAGACGGCAGTCCAAGCCGGGACAGTAACGCCTGTAGTAAGACGACCACGGGAAAGCGTAATGGTCATCGTTTCTTCCGGATTAGGACCAATAGCTTCCTCTACCATCTCCAAAGCATTATCGCTTTCATAGTCCGCATCTGTATCACCTTGACCAGCTACATTGACTATACGGAATTGTCCCAATACTGGGTGGTTGCGCAGTTTGATACTCAAAGCCGCTGCCGCAGCCACACTCGGCACCGTCCAAAGTGAGTGGCGTAAATTCTGCCTCCACTCCAATTTGGAATATGGATAGTTTTTGGCTGAGTTGGATGCCAAGAGATTGAGGAAAGCATCTACATCTTGGTCGTGCTTGAATTTACCGTTTTCCTCCACACGGAAAAACTCAGCGAAATTGAAAGCGTGCTCATTATCTTGGTATTTCTTCAGTTCAAGCGAGAGATCAAAAGTATATATGTTCAGTTTCGGCAATCCGGCATAGGGATTGTGCTCAGCCCAGTGTGTTTTTTCCCAATCTTGCTTTGCACGTTGCTCCATGACATAATCCCACGTGTAAATCTCTTCCTCTTTGTAATCGTCAAAGAGGTTAAAAGGAGTGCCGGAGAGTTGCAACATCTTGGTCTTGTCATGGAATATCTCGTGAATAACAGCCTGACCAAGAGCCGTTTTCGTTCCCTCGTGGGCTTCATCAATGATGAGCAAATCCCAATCGGTAGTAAATATCTCATTGTTCTTGTCGAAGTTACCACCCACGCGGTCAGAACCGCGAAGATCCTGCATTGATGCAAAATATACGAAATGCACTCCAGCCGTTTCGTTGAGACTCATTAGAGAATCAAACGTTTCCCCGTTATTGCGAGAACCATAACGATAGCTCGGTGTGTCAAAGAATATCTTTTTGAAATCCTCAAACCATCCTTTATCTACTACCGGGCGGTGAGTGATGATGAGTGTCTTTTCAAACTCCACTTCCTTGACTACCTGTAATGCAGTCAGGGTTTTACCAAAACGCATTTTTGCATTCCAAAGGAATTGGTTATTGGTAGCAAAGCGACTTTTGGTTTCCTTGATAGCTTGAAGTTGCTCTGGACGGAAAATGATAGGTTGCTGCTTCTTTTCTGTATCAATCAAGTTTATAGAAGAACGACCTTCTTTAGCCGCTTTGATAGCCTCCTTAACCTCTGCCAGTCCACACTCAAACCACTCTGTCGCACTACCAATCTTCTTTTTCTTGATGCCTGAACGCTCCAAGATTTCGTGGACTTGTTTGTCATTGAACTGCGTGACCTTTCCTTTTGAATACGACGCGGTAAGTTCTGTATACAAAAGTTGCACATCATCATCCAAACCAACCGTTTTGGTGTATTGGTCAATACGTGATTTAGCCGCCTTGTTCAATTCCTTGCAGGATGGTAGTAATCCAAACGGATTATCAACATCTTCACCAAGGGAAGTCTCACCTACTTTGACACAACCACGATGTTTGGCATCGTTGATTGTGAATACATAAATGAGCCTGAAGTGAAATGACTGATACATAATATTTAAGATTTCTTTGAGATTACATCAATAAACCGCAGAGTTTTCTTCTTGCGTATATCCCCTGCAAATTTGCCATTGTGATAAGCCAACCCGGTCTGAATGGTACTCCATTCGACTATCTCGCAATATATACCATTGTGATGGGTAAGTGTGCCCTCTTTACAACCTTTGCAAACAACCAACTCTTCCGTTTCTCCGAAAAGATCAACCTTGCGGACATACATATTAGCGCACGTTTCGGGGACCACTCCTTTCAAACCGTCCATCTGAAAAATGTTCCAACTAACCAAGTAGGCAATCATTTGCAGCATGCGCGGCTCTGGATTCTCGCCATTATAGCGTTGGCGATAGTGCTCAACAAAAGTATATAGCAAGGCTTCGCGGGCTAACAGGAGCGAATCCCCCTGCCACTCATAGCCATAAGTTGCGCCATACGCGACTTGTGTAAACAGCCACCACTCGCCATCATCTTTGGCATTTTCATCTACTACGCGCAGTTTCCTATCAAGCAAACCAATGCGCATTTCAAGTGGCAGTTTCTCGCCCGTAGTAGTATCATAGCGGCTAACGAGGTAGGGCGCTTCTCCACAAGTAACCTCTAAAACATGCTCCGCAACATAGTCCTGCCATGTTTTGCCTTTAGTGTCCGGGAAAGAGATTTTTCCTTCCGTTGGTGTCCATGTGTTATCCTCGTTTTCGTGATTAAAAACATCCTTGCGCCCAAACCATGCTTCATCAATAAGATTGTTCTGCTTGTTGCATATCCATGACGGAGTAAAAACCTCTGCCATGTCCCGCGTGCGTTTCGTTTGCGCTTGCCTGTCTTTGAGCACACGAGGCATAAGGATACGACTTTTCTCATGCGTTCCCGATATGCATTCCGATTTAATAGGTTCATCATATCGGTAGCCTTCCCCCCGCTCCTCATAGTCATGCGTCATCCAATGGATGTTGCATTGCTTTGACTCATCTTCGGGAACGCCATCATTATGCTTCTCAAAATAATGGCTGCGGGAATGGTCTTTGAGAAGAAAGGTAAATATATCCTTGTCAAGCGCAAGGAGATCATCTTCTATTATATCTACTTCGTTGCTCATTAAATATCAGTGTTAGCCTCACTCTGACGAGGTTATTCATTCAATTTAATATAATTTCAGTGTCTTGTACTGAAATAGGTTTACTCATAAAACGAATAAAAAGTGTCAAATTTTAAGATTTTAGTTTTATGAAGCGAACACTAAATCATTATTCTCAATCGTTCAAACAACAAGTTTTGGATGAC
>Ga0247610_10008154_pt1 | contig 10686 bp, 9 predicted proteins | sample 174DNAGHGhighgp2_FD_193483 | JGI IMG/M metagenome (GOLD analysis project Ga0247610, IMG submission 193483) | Sheep rumen microbial communities from Palmerston North, Manawatu-Wanganui, New Zealand - 1742 DNA GHGhigh gp2 | ecosystem: Host-associated > Mammals > Digestive system > Stomach > Rumen ... | reverse complement strand
CTAACTCTATGACAGGAGATACGTTTGTTATAAATAATGCTGTAACAGGAAACTTTACAAACGCAGCAACTCTTCCGGATGTAGCTCACGCAGAACTTGCAACAGGTGCATCAATTTCCGGTTGGATTAAAAACGACGGTATTCTTGATATAACAGCAGCAAACTATAATATTACAAATGGTATTACTCAAACATTAGTAACTGACGGGGAATTAAATATCGGCGGCGGTATAAACAATGCGAATGTTACAATAGCAACAGGTCAAACAATTGCTCAAAATGAATTGAATATCTATACAAACGGTTCATTAACAGCTGGCTGGTCACAGCTATCAATAAGTACTCCTATCAATAACGACGGAAATTTAATTATTACTGATAACGATGCCGGAGCATTTAATAAAAATATTACAGGAGCTGGTATTACAACAATTAATATTGGTGACGCTAATATAATGACATATGATAAGGATGCAGCTTCTATATCTAATGACATTAAACTTACAAGTGGTACTTTGAGAGCAAGAAATACCTCAGCGCCTACAACTATCAGTCTTGCCGGTGTTATAGCCGGTGCCGGTAAATTGGATGTACAAGACGGTAATATTAATGCTATAAATTTAGGTGATGTAGATATAAGTTCAAGCAATTTGAATATCTTAATGGATGCAGATATTATGGCAGGTACTTCTGATGTATTGTCTGCTGCATCAGTAAGCGGTTCTAAGAAAATCGATATATTAGATTTGTATATTCTTAACCCAATTACTCCGGGTACAGTATTTGATATTAATGTAGCAGATGCTAGTACAAAAGATTATATTGACATGTCTAATACAACAATTTCAGGAGCTGCAACAAGCTTGATGTATACATACGATAGCACAACAGGTAATATCAAGTCAGGAACAACACCTGTTACAAGTTTAGCGGGTGCAATAGCATCAGATGTTGCTACTAAGATGTATACTATGGCTGCAAATGAAACAATTAATCCGTCTCATGTAGCCGGTGGTCAAGTTCTACAAGGTACTTCACTCTCCGTAACCGGTAACGGAAAATATATTTCAGCAGTTACTGCAGGAGATGACGGTATCTCTGTCGGAAGCGGAAAAACATTAAGCATAACAAATGCAGTAATAGGTACTACAGGAGCAACAAACGGTTTTGGAACTGCTATAAACAACGCAGGAACTCTTAACTTGAGCGGTGTTACAATGATGGGTAACACAAAAGATGTTAATAACACAAATGTTGCTAACTTATCAGGTAATAATACTATTACAACATTTACAAACTCAAATTTAGTAAATATTACTGATGGTGCTTCAACAATAACGAATTTAACTAACAGCGGTAGTATTCAAGGCAGTGGTATTCTTGCAATAAATGGTGCAAGTACAAACTCTGGTGCAATTGGTACGCTGATAGGGGTTGCTAACAATGGTATATTAACAAATACCGGTGAAAATGCTTCAATTTCAGGTAATATTACAGCTGAATCCGGCTCAAAAATCATAAATGATGCAACAATATCAGGTGATATTACAGCGAAGACCGGCTCACAAATTACCAATAGTAGTGTAATATCAGGTGATATAGAAACTGAAGCAGGTTCAACTACTACAAATAGCGGTGCACTTACCGGCGATGTTGTAAACGCAGGTACAATGACAAACGCTGCAACCGGTATGATATCAGGTAATATTGCAAATACAGGTAGTTTGACAACCAGTGGTACAATTACCGGTGATATTAATAACGCAGGCGGCACATTAGATGTAGCCGGAGGTACTATTGAAGGTGATATCTCAGGTGCTGGCGGAACAACTAATGTTACAGGTGAAGCATTGATTTCAGGTGCTATGACAAACCAAGCACTTACTGTAACAAATACAGGTAGTTTGGAAACAACTGAAAGTACATTAAACGGTGCAGGAAACACTATAACACTTGAGGGTGGCTCAACTCTTGATATAGCAAATGGTTCTACCGGAGCTGTTACTAATGCAATAACAGTTAATCTCGGTGATACAGCAAATTTAGAAATGGATGTTAACGCACAAAGCGGAACATCTGACAGTTTCGATGCGACAGCTATTGCAAATATTAATGGTACTGTTCAGTTAACAGATCTAGAGGTATCAAATATTAATACTATTGTTTATAACAATACTGATATAAACTTAAAAGAAACAACCGGCTTGGGCGATAAATTAACAATTTCAGCAGCTCTTCAAGCTGAGAAGTTCCAAGCAATGACACCAATCAGAATTATGGAAGCAACAGTTGATAATACCGGTATGATGAACATTCATCCGTCAAGCAGCCACAATGATTGGGCATCATTCAATCCGTCAGCGCTTGTAGGACCTATCGCAGCTCAAATCGGCGGTTACTTAACTCAATTAAACAGCTATGACCAAGCGTTTGCTAACATGGATATGTACATGATGATGACAAGCAAACAACGTCAAGCTCTTAAACTCAAAAACAAATTGGCTTCTGTTTCAGGTGCTAATGTAGCATTTGACCCGACAATGAGAGCAGAAGATCATACAGGTGCATGGTTTAGACCATACGCAACATTTGAAAAGGTAAGCTTAAGCAACGGACCTAAAGTTGAAAACACTGCTTATGGTTCATTCTTCGGCGGTGAATCTGAAATGAAAGATTTAGGTCACGGCTGGGACGGTATGTGGGGTGCATACGTCGGATATAATGGCTCTCACCAAAGCTATACCGGAACAAGTATTTACCAAAACGGCGGTACTTTAGGTTTGGTTGGTATGGCATACAAAGGAAACTTCTTCATCGGAAGTACAATCAATGCCGGTGCTAATGCAGGTGAAGCAAATTCATTATTCGGTAATGAACACTTTACAATGATTATGGCAGGTATTGCAGCTAAAACCGGATACAACTGGGAATTAGCTCAAGGTAAATTCATTATCCAACCTTCTGTTCAAATGTCATATTCATTTGTTGATACATTGGATTACACAAATGCAGCAGGCGTAAGAATTAATTCAGATGCACTTCATGCAATTCAAATCGAACCGGGTATCAAATTCATCGGAAACTTGAACAACGGATGGCAGCCATACGCAGGTGTAAGCATGGTATTTACTGCAATGGATAATGCTCACTTCGAAGCTAACGATGTTCAATTGCCTGATATGAGCATTGACCCATATGTAAAATACGGTGTTGGTGTTCGTAAGTCTTGGGGTGAAAAACTTACAGGATTCTTCCAAACATTCTTAATGAATGGAGGAAGAACAGGTGTAGGCTTGCAAGCAGGTTTCCGTTGGTCTATCGGTAAAGATACAACAAACAGTAATATAACTAAAGGTTCTACTCCTCAAATGAGCCAACCTAAAGTTAGTATATCATCTATGAAATAGTCAGAAAGGAAAAGACAAGAAAATGAAAAAAACAATTTTATCAGCACTAATACTATTAGGTATGACTTTAGGAACAGCAAGTTCTGTTATGGCACAAGATAAAATCGCTGTTATTGATGTTCAAGCAGTAGTTGCTAAATCAGCTCAAGTTCAAGCATTAAAGAAAGAACAGCAAGCTAAAATGCAGGAAATTGAAAAATGGCTTAAGGTTGCTCAAGCTGATGTAGAAAAACAAAAATCTCAAGAAGGCAAAGAAAAATTATTGAAAAAATACAATGCAGACTTTGCTAAGAAAAAAGAAGAAGCCGCTAAAAATTACCAAACTAAATTACAAGAAATTGATAAAAGCATAACAACTACAATAGCAGAAAAAGCAAAAGCTATGGGTTATGATATGGTAATTGCTAAAGGTGTTGTAATATATGGCGGCGACGACATAACAAAAGAAATTCAAAAAGCTGTAAAATAACAAATTAATAAAGACAAAAAGAAGAGCCCTTCAGGGCTCTTCTTTTTGTGTAAAGATTAACTATAATGCTACTTTTTGCAGATTTTGATTTGTGGTAATATTGAATTTATGAGAGATTTAGCAGAATTAAATCAAATAAATAGCAAGCTTGAAAGCTTATTTAGTGGTGAAAATGTTATTTTTGAATCAATTAAAGAGTTTATAAATAGTGGTTCAAAACGAATACGTTCTATTTTAGCTATTTTGTATTTAAAATCTAATAATAAAAAAATTACTGATGATATTATAAAACTTTTAGCCGTTGGTGAAATTATTCATAATGCATCTCTTTTGCATGATGACATTTTGGATAATTCCGATAAAAGACGCGGAAAAGAAACAATAGGTCATAAATTCTCTTCGCAAGTTTCTATTTTGGCAGGCGATTTTTTGTTATCTCTTGGTACAAAAATCTTGTTAGAATTAAATAATAAAGCAATCTTGCAGAATTTTACAAAATGTACTGAAAAAATGTGCAGGGCAGAAATAAGTCAGCATCTTTTGAAAGGTCACATACCGTCAGAAGACGAATATTTAAATATAATTGCAGGAAAAACGGCAAGTTTGTTTGAAGTTATTATTCAAAATGTTGCTATTTTATCCGAATCAGATGAAAATGATGCAAAAATATTTGGCAAAAATTTTGGAATAGTTTTTCAAATAAAAAACGATATGGAGCCGGAGTCAAAAGCAATAGATAAGCTAAATCAAACAGAAACAGCTCTTTCAATATTCGGTGTTGAAAAAACATCTGATTTAATAGATAATTATAAAAAAGAGTTGAGAGAACAGATTATGAATTTTCCGAATAAAGAGTATTCAAAAGCTTTAGAGGATTTAGTAAACGAGTTATGATAGATAAAGAAAAATTAAAAGCTAATTTAAAAGAAACTGTTGATACAATCGTTTTTGTGGTTGTTGCAGTTATTTTGATAAGATTTTTTATTGCAGAGTTAAGATGGATTCCATCAGGCTCAATGAAGCCAACCCTTGTTGAAGGGGATAGAATTGTTGTTGAGAAGCTTACTAAATACCCTAATATTATAAAAAATCATGCTTTTGAAAATACTCCAAACAGAGGTGATATAATGATTTTCTATCCTCCGTTTGTTAAACTTAGCTCAGATCCTATTTCAGTATTCAAAAGATTAACAGGATTTTTCTGCAAGGATATTGCATATATTAAAAGAGTAGTAGGACTTCCGGGCGAAAAGCTTGAAATTAAACAAACTGCAAGTGGCGCTTATAAAGTTTATATTAATGACGAACCTCTTAAAGAAGAATATATTATGAGCGAATATGATTTTCATAAATGCAGGGTGGATATGTATTGCGGCCCGCTTATAATTCCTGAAAATCATTATTATATGATGGGTGATAACAGAGGTAACTCTATGGACAGCCGTTTTTGGGGAACTTTATCCAGAGAAAGATTTATAGGCAGAGCAGTATTTCTTTTCTGGCCTCTAAATAGGATTAAAGTTTTATAAAAATTATTAGATTGTTCCTATAAGGTCATATTCTGTTGCATCAATTATTTTTACATTTTCAATATCTCCTGGAACTAACATTTTGTCTGTTTTAATATTTACGACACCGTCTATTTCAGGAGCATCGAATTGAGTCCTTGCAACAATTTCTCCATTATCGGCACAAGCTTCGATTATACATGGAAGTGTTTTTCCTATAAAGGATTTATTTCTTTCATACGAAATTGATTGTTGGATTTCCATAAGTGTTTTATATCTTGATTTTGCAATACGAGCAGGAACTCTGTTTTTCATATTGTATGAAGGTGTACCTTTTTCTCTTGAATAAATAAATACACCAACTCTGTCAAATTTTACTTCTTTAATAAACTCGCACAGATGATTAAAATGTTCTTCTGTTTCCCCAGGATATCCGACTATAAAAGCAGTTCTTATCGATACATTTGGAATCTTTTTTCTTATATTTTTTATCATTGGTTTATAATCAAATGCAGGTCTGTTCATTAATTTTAACAATTCAGGATGTGAATGTTGCAGAGGAATATCTACGTATTTCACAACTTTATCTAATTTTGCAATTGTGTCTAAAAGTTCATCATTCATATTAGTCGGATATGCATACATTACTCTTATCCAACCCAAACCTTCGATTGCATTTAATTCTTTTAGAAGTTTAGAAAGCATAGGCTTTTTATAAATATCAATTCCGTATCCCGTAGTATCTTGCGCAACAAGAATAATTTCCGTAACACCTTTTTTAACAAGTTTTTTTGCTTCTGAGACAATATCTTCAATTTTTCTTGAATGATAATCACCTCTTAAATATGGAATAATGCAGTATCCGCATCTGTAGTTACATCCGTCTGCAATCTTTATATAAGAACTTGCTCCCATAGTGATTTGTTGGCGTTCAATGTTTTCAGGATAAAAGTATTCAGGATTTTCGCTTACTTCTGATACAAAACCGCTATCAATATTTTTTAAGACATTAATGATTTTTGTAAAGTCAGTTGTGCCAATGATTCCGGCAAGTTCAGGAATTTCTTTCTTTAATTCATCGGGATGTTTTTGTGCAAGGCATCCTGATACAATAACTTTTTTCCCTTTTTCAATAAGTTCCAAAATAGACCTTATCGATTCTCTTTCTGCATCACAAATGAAGGAACAGGTATTAACAATAACAATATCTGTTTCATTTTCATTTAATGTAATTTCATATCCGTTTTGAGTAAGCAGACCCAGTATTAATTCAGAATCTACCAAATTTTTAGCGCATCCATGTGATATAAGAGCAATCTTTTTCATAAATATAAGTTTATCATGGAAAAATCGATATTAAAAATTAGCTGAACAATTTTGTTTTCAATATTTGTGCTGCAGAGATCAGAATATCAATGCTTGTAGAAAACGGTGGAGCATAAGTTAAATCGACATCAATAAGTTCTTCGACTGTAATACCTTGCAGAAGTCCGACAGAAACGGTATTAACCCTTTTATCTGCATCTCCGCATCCGATTGCTTGAGCACCCAGAATTTTGTGAGAACGTCTATCTGAGACAAGTTTTAGCGTAACATTTTTAACGTCCGGCATGTAACCTGCTTTATCTCTTTTTGTTATAACAACAGATACAGCATCAAAGCTTAATCTGAGAGCTTCTTTTTCAGTTAATCCCGTTCGGGAAATATTTAAATCACCATATCTTAGGACAGTTGAACCAAGAACTCCTTCAAAATCTTCAACTCCGCCTGTTACATTAATAGCGGCAACTCTTCCTTCTTTATTTGCAGTAGAACCTAAAGGAATCCAAACAGGGGTATTAGATATTATGTTTATTTTTTCTGCACAATCTCCGCAGGCATAAATATCTTTAATGTTTGTTTCCATTCTGCTGTTAACTTTTATTGCTCCTGTCGGACCTATTATAATTCCGGCTTCTTGTGCAATATTTGTAACCGGTCTGACACCTGATGCAACAACAACCATTTCTGTTTCGAAGCCGTACCCTTTAGAGGTTATAATATCAAGAATAGGGTCTTTGCCGACAATTTCAGAAACGGTATCATTATTTATAAATTTTACTAAACCTTCCGAATTTTCTAAAATGTAGCTTTGTATAAGAGACGAAATCTCTTCATCAAACATTGAAAGTATAAAAGGTGATTTTTCAATGAGAGTTACTTTCTTTCTGTTTCTTACAAATGCTTCAATAAGTTCAATTGCGATGTATCCGCCGCCAACAATTGTAATATGGTTAACCTCTTGCATTCTTTTTCTGATTGCAATACCGTCATCAAGAGTTCTTAATGTATAAATTCTTTCAGAATCAAGATTTGCGAAATCAGGAATAACAGCTTCTGCGCCAGTTGCAATTATGAGCTTATCGTATTCTACAAAGCTCCATTCGTCTTTGTCTAACGGTTTTATCATAATTTTTTTTTCGGCAGGTAATATTTTTGTAACTTCAGTTCTTGTATGTATATGAATACCGCTTTTTTCAAATTCATCTATATTTCTGACGATTAATTTTTGCCAGTCTTGAAAATATCCGGCAATATAATAAGGCATTCCGCATGCTGAATACGAGACATAATTGTCTTTTGTGTAAATGTGTATTTCGGAATCAAGGGCGGATCTTTTTGATTTTGCCGCCGCTTTCGCACCTGCTGCAACTCCGCCGATAATAATTATTCTCATAATGAGATTATTTATACACCGTATAATTAAAACAATTGGTCATAAAGGGAATTATTCTTTTAATATACTGTCTCCTGATATTTTTTCACCTTTTATAATATATCTTGCGTATTCTGTTTTCATAAGGTGATTATCGACAAGAGAAAAAGATTCTAATTTTAGATTATTTATTCCCGTAAATTTTCCGTTTTCCAACCTTATAGAAACTGTATCCGTAAGCATTTTATTGTCGTAAGGTGCTTTTTTTGAAAATACAATTAAGTTTCCTTCTATAGCTTTTAAAGAAATTTCAGAAGTCGCACCGGTCAAAGGGTTTTCAAGTCTTACGGTATTACCTACTCTTGATAAATTCCACATATCAAGACTTTGGGGCTTGAATGTTTTATAGCTGTTTGTATCATCAAGTTTTGCGGTAACTCTCCAGCTTCCGTAAAAAGCTTTTGGAATTTCATTCACGGAAACACCTGCGGATAGAGTAAATTCTTCTGCATAGCAAGTTGAAAACAAGATAAATATGCACACTATAAAAAATAAAATTCTTTTCATGGTTAAATTATAACAATTTTATTTAAAAAGTCTATCATCGGAATGTTCCACAATAGTGCATATTATGGTATAACCGATATCAGAGCAAAAAAAAGAGTCTATTCGACTCTAAAAACTTTAATGTGTGAAGTGTAGTATGTGTATGTATAAGTATAAAATATAAACGTGATTTATATACCCTGTGAAAAGTTATCCCTTATATATATAAAGTATTTTCCATATAAATAATTGCGTATGTTGTTAAGATTTGTAACAAATTCAATGTGTTGTATGATTTTTTGTTTTTCATCCTTAAACATAAATCAGCGAGAGGTTTAACTATGTTTTTTACAGATTTATTTAATATCGGCAAGAAATGTTCACATCCCAAAATTACACCAGATATGGAAATGGGCTATTGTCCGGATTGCGGAAAATTAATAAAAAATGAGTGGTATATTACAAGGTGTGCATCTTGTGGTGTAAAAATCAAAGCTATGGTGAAAAACGGAGAAGTTGTTCCGCAAAACCATTATTGCGGAAACTGCGGAAGAGACACTTACAAAGTAGAAAAACTTGAAAAAATTAATTTCATTGATATTAACTTTGCGGTGTTAATAAAGAAAGAAATTGAAGAAGAAAGAATCTGTTCAACTACTAGATGCTGGCAAGAAAGAACAACCGAGAAACCCAAATTGCTAGTACAATTCCTGTAATATCTGCTATTATTCCGGTTAGTAGTGCATAGCGAAATTTTTTAATACCGATTGAACCAAAGTAAACAGCGAGTACATAAAAAGTTGTTTCACTGCTTCCGACCATAACAGCAGCAAGTTTTGTAATATAATTATCAGGACCAAGCGAATTTGCAATATCCGAAAATAATCCTAACGTTGCAGAACCGGAGAGAGAACGTGTTATCATAATCGGAATAACATCAACAGGAATACATAATTTTTCAAAAACATTTTTGAAGCATAAAGTTATTGAATCTATTGCTCCGGAAGCTCTAAACATTGATATCCCGACAATTATTGCAACCAAGTACGGAATAATTGATATAGAAACTTTAAAACCGTCTTTTGCTCCTTCAATAAATTCTTCATATACGGGAACTTTTTTAATAAATCCTGCCAAAAGTATTATTAAAATCATAAAAGGAAGTATATAAATTGAGATTTTTTCAATCATAATCCCTTCCTCCATAATTTTCTTAAAATAAGTGCCGTTATTATTGCTGTGATAAAAGCTAATGTTGTTACAATAAGTGTAGGAATAATTATCTCTGTAGGGTTTTTAGCTCCGGTGCCGACTAAAACGGCAATCACGGTTGCCGGTATTATTTGGAAACCGGCGGTATTCATTCCCAAAAACATACACATACTGTCTGTAGCGGTATCTTTATCATTATTTTCTTCTTGAAGTTCTTTCATAACTTTTAAGCCGATTGGAGTTGCCGCATTAGTGAGTCCGAGAGCATTAGCGGAAATGCTCATTGCAATATCTCCTATAGCGGGAGATTCCGGTTTTATGTCCTTAAATAAAATTTTGGCAATTGGTTTTAATAATCTGGCTATAATTTGAACCATGCCGGATTTTTCTGCAATTCGCATTATTCCGAGCCAAAAAGCCATAATCCCAATGAGAGAAAAGGCTATTTTGACAGAAGTATCACAAGCCGAAAGCATAGAATTTACAACGGCATCTGTTGTATGGTTCAAAACCCCTATTATTATTGAAGAAATTATCAAAAATAAAAATATGTAGTTCATATCTTAATATTAGAAAAAAAAATAATATTTGTCACCATGTTTGTATTATTATATAATTGATAAGAGTGTAGATTAAAATGGGATAAATTAGTATATGGCAGAGACAGATAATTTTTCAGAGATAAATGAGAATTTTGATACGATAAAGACGCTTCTTAATTCGATAAGAGCACAGGGTATTTTAAACACATCCGATGTTGATAAATTATTAACAGGTATAAATACAAAACTGGAAAAAATCAATACAGAAGAAGATATTGATTTAATTAAGGCATTTTTATCAGAACTA
>Ga0247610_10008153_pt1 | contig 10686 bp, 5 predicted proteins | sample 174DNAGHGhighgp2_FD_193483 | JGI IMG/M metagenome (GOLD analysis project Ga0247610, IMG submission 193483) | Sheep rumen microbial communities from Palmerston North, Manawatu-Wanganui, New Zealand - 1742 DNA GHGhigh gp2 | ecosystem: Host-associated > Mammals > Digestive system > Stomach > Rumen ... | reverse complement strand
CCCGCCATCGGCCTTGCTCAACACGCCCGGGATATTGCGCAACACATCCTCGGCTGTGCCCAGCTTGCTCAAGATGGTTCCATCAACACTCGTGAGCAAGCCCTCGCTGCCCAACTTGTGGGCGGGGCGCTCCCCCTCCACTACCACCTCGCCCAGCAACGCGGCATCGGGCTGCATCACGATGTCGCCAGCACTTGCGCCATTCGTTTCCACCCAGCGGGTGGCATAGCCCACACTGGAAATCTTCAACAGGCAGTCGTTGCAATCGGTCGTGAGGGCAAATGTGCCGTCCTCGCTCGTTGTGGTGCCCTGCACAAAAGCCGAATCGGCACGATTCATCAGCACTACGTTGGCATAGGGCATCGGCACTTGGTTCTCGTCCACCACGCGGCCTGTAATAGTATCGGCAACAGCGGCGAGTACCACAATAATAGTTAGAATAACGGTAATCAATCTCTGAATCATAGTTTCTCTATCTTGGTTGTTCGATGGCAAAATTATCGACATCAACCTCAATAAAGACACGCACTAAAGGGTGAAAAGTTGCAATTGTGGAGCGACGAAACCGCATTTTCACACTTTAGGGTGTTAAAATGCCTTGTCGCGCATTACGATTTCTTAATGATAAGGCTTTTTAAGTATCATCGTTTGCAGGGATAGAGCATTTGGGGTATATTTGCGCTACCATAAACCTGAAAACCGATATGGCTAAAGTTGAAGACTTTTTTACGTTGACCAACAGTGTCGAGGGCGTGGATGACGAGCAGTACCGGCATCTCGACCCCATGATACGCGCCATCGACGCGATGGCCAATGCGACCTACCAGAGCATATATGTCATCGACTACCTCAGGCAAGGTTTCCTGCATGTGGCCAGCAATCCGCTCTTCCTGTGCGGACACACGGCCCAAGAAGTCAAACAGATGGGCTACCGCCTCTACATCGACCATGTTCCCGCCGACGAGCAACCCATGCTCACCGAGATAAACGAAGTGGGCTTCAAGCGTTTCAACGAGGAGCCCATAGATGAACGCAGCCGTTGCTTCATGAGCTACGACTTCCATATCGAGAACGGTGAGGATTGCTATCTAGTGAACCACAAGATCACGCCGTTTGCCCTGGCGCCCGACGGTCGCGCCTGGCTGGCAATGTGTGTCGTGTCACTGTCGCATCACACCACGCCAGGCCATGTGGAATTCCGCAAAAAAGGGCAGCAAGTCTATTGGGAGTATAATCTGGACGGCCATCGCTGGCAGGAGCGACAGAGCATTACCCTGCGACAGCAGGAGAAGCAGGTGCTCATCCTGTCGGCCCAGGGTTATACCGTACCGCAGATTGCAGACAAGTTGTGCCGTGCGATAGATACTGTCAAAACCTACAAGCGGGCAATGTTTGAGCGGCTGGGGGTGCACAGCATTACCGAAGCCCTCACGGTAGCGACTAACCTAGGGCTGATATAAAAGGAAACAGGTTGATTATCACACAAGGGACGGGCAACATGAATGTGCCTGTCCCTTGTGTGATGTAGTAATCAGATGTGTCCTTCGGGTTACTTGATTTCCTTGACCAGGTAAATCATTGTGGGGAAGTGGTCGCTGTAACCGTTCAGGAACACACCGCCCGAGAAGGTGCGCAGGGGATAGCCCTGGCGGTCGCCCTCGTTGCTGCGCAAGAACTTGCGGTTGAGTACCTCGGCACGAGAGAAGGTCAAGGTGGGCTTGTCCTTGCTGTCGTAGTTCTTCAGGAAATAGTCGGTGAAGATGATTTGGTCAAACAGGTTCCAGTTGCCCTTGTAACCCAGGGTGCCGATACCCTTGTTGAGGATATTCCACCAGGGGTTGAAGCAGGAGCCGTCGCCGGTGCAGTCCTTCATCTCCTTCTTGGCACCCAGTGCCTCGCTGCAGGACTTGTTCTGCGGGTCATCGTTCAAGTCACCCATGAAGATGATGCCCTGGTTGGGATCGTCGCGCAGCAGCGAGTCGATGGTCTCACGGGCCATGCGGCCGGCAGCCTCGCGCAGATAGCTCGACTGCTCCTCGCCACCCAGTCGTGAGGGCCAGTGGTTGACCAAGACCGACACCTTCTCGCCAGCGAGCAGTCCCGTGACGCAAAGTTGGTCGCGGGTGCGGAACTCGGGATAGTCGGGCAGATACTTGCCGATGTTCTGGTTGGTCACATTGAGCACTTTAAAGAAGCGGGGATTGTACAGCAGACCCACGTCCACGCCACGACGGTCAGGACTGTCGTGATGCACAATATGGTAACGGCGGTCCTTGAGCTCGGGCTGGCGCACGAGGTCCTGCAGCACGGTGATGTTCTCGATCTCACTCACACCGATGATGACGGGACCGTCGGCAGGTGAGCCCTTCACCTCCATCTGGCTGATGGCATAGGCCATGTTGTGCTGTTTTTGCCAATACTTGGTGCCGTTCCACTGGCGTGCGCCCTGGGGCGAGAATTCCTTGTCATAGGTACCATTGTTGTTGATGGTGTCGAACAGGTTCTCCAGGTTGTAGAACATCACACCGTACATCAGGTAGCGGCGCTCCTGCTGCTGAGTCTCTTGGCCCTGTGCCAGCGCCGGCAGCAATGCCACCAGCGCCAGAGCCATCAATAATGCTTTCTTGATCATGACAATAAAGTTTTATTGATCAGATGTTATTCAATTACTGTTCCCAAACAAGGTTCCAGATCGAAACACGGTCCTTGTTGCTCGTCGAGTTAGACGGGCACAGGTTGGTAATCTCGATGGTGAAATCGCCCTTGATGTCACAGGTCTGCTCAAAGGTGTAAACCTGATACCTGACAACCTCGGTCCTGGTCTCGGTCCAGGACTTCACCACACTGCCTCCCTGCTTCACATCGATGCGGAACGAGAGATTCTTGTCGGAATAAGGAGCGGCATAACTGAAGGTGAGTTTCTTCATGCCATCCTTGAGCACGGGCGAAACGATCTTGCCCACGCCATTGGTCTTGCCGTTGAGCGTCGGAGCCATCGCATACCGGGTCTCGGAACCGGTCATGAAACCGATGAACTGGAACCAGGGATTGTGGTCGGTAGCGTCGCCCTGGAAGAGGTAGCAATTGCTAGCTACCCAGCCCTTGGCCGACTCATAGTTGGAAACCACACCCGAGGGGGTGCCCATGGTCTCGAAATCGGCTCGGGTCGAGGGAATTGCATCGCCCAGGCCAAAGGTCACGTTGTCGAGACGCCAGGTGGCATAGCCAGTGGGGCAATTGTCGGCAGTGTAGCAGAAACCGATGTAGTAGCAGCCATTGTCCCATGCGCTCAGGTCGATGTCGCCCGACGATACCCAGTCACTCCAGCCTCCTGTGGCCGAGGCAAACACGGCATCGAGTTTCACCTTGACAGTGGCCTGATTGGGATCTTCCAGGTCAAGGATATAGACCTCAAGCTTGTCGGTAGTGCCGTTGTAGGGATTCATCTTGGTCTCGAAGTTCAGGATCTTGCTCTTGGCATTCTTGATGTCGAGTGCGGGAGTGAGCAGCCATGACTCAAAGGGAGGACGGTTGCCGTTATAGCCCGAAGCCGAAGCAAAGAACTCGGTATCGTTGTACTTGTTCCAGAACCAGGGTTTGTCACCAGCGGGAGTGACAATCTTCCACTCGCTGGGAATCTCGGTGTCAAAGGTCTCCTTCAACGTGGTGACACCATTGCGGGGAGGTGAGGGCGGCAATACATACTCGTCGGTTGAACCGGAGTTGCCGGTAACACCAGCAGCGCCCATATAGGTGGCCAAGGTACCCTTTACCTTAATCTCGCGCTTGTAGAGCCAAGCATTATCAACCAGGTTGGCATCGGCACGGAACTGCGAACCCTGAGGCAACGGAACAATCACACACTTGGTGTAATCCTTGCATGCGGGATCATCGGCAATCACGAGCGTGTTGTTGAGCTCGGTGGGAGCATTCCACTCGATGTCGGCATTGCTGCTCACGGTGGTGCGCTCCGAAGCGACAGCACCCACGACAAAGCCGCCCACCCAACCGGTGGTGTTGGTGTTCTGCTTCTCAATGGCCTCGGCCACGGTGAAGGGAGTCCTCTTGGTACCGCTTGCGCCGCCGGCAATCACGTCGTTGGCACTGCGCAGATACATCTGCCAGGTGGTTCCATAGCAGCCCACAAGGCCCACAACGTCAACCTCGCCCTCGGGCAGGATGTCGGCACGGAAGTCGGCATAGCCGCTGTTGCGCACGATGAGCGAGTTACCATTCTCATCAACGATGTTGCGGTTGGTGTTATTGGTGCTGGAATTGCCGGGAACCGGCGTTACTGCAAACACGTCGCCAGCCTCGGCAAAGGTCACGCCATTGATGCGCACAAGGCGGCCCTGATACTTGAGCATGCTGGCAGCATCGGTCTTCAACTGGTCGATGGTGATCTCGAGGGTGTCAATTTTGGAAACATCGGGCAGGCCGTTGAGCTCGGCTACCGACTCCCACAATGCCTGTGACATGAAAGTGGCCTCCCAGGCGTTACCTGCAGCATACCATTCGGGGTAACCCAGCTGCTGCTGGCCATTGTACTTACCCACAAAGAGTCCCTTCATGGGCAGAACGATTTCCTGACCCAGACGATAGTTGGTGTACAGGCTGTTCTGATTGATCGAGATGGCCAAGCCGGCACCCGACTCGTCCATGATGTAGAGGCACTTGTAGATGTTGCCGCTCTCGTCACTACTGGTTACCCAACCGTGGATCACCTCGTCCTCCTTGACAGTGTCGATGTAGTTCCTGTCGTCCTGCCAGTGTTTGGCCTTGAATTCAGCGATGGTCATGTTGGGGGTGTGCTCGGCGGTGGGAATCACCATGGGCGGCTGGTCAAACTCATCGTTGCAGGCAGCGGTGAACACCAACAGGAGCATCAGGCTGAGATAATAATTAAAACGTTTCATAATGTCGATTGTATTTTGTTTTATTTATATCTGATTGATTGTTGAAATTGAATGGGTGATTAGAAACGCAAACCCAAATTCAAGAACATCTTGAATCCCTGTGCGTAGTAGTACTTGTTGGGGAACTTGGTGGACGTGTTGGTGGGATCCTTGGTGTCGGTTCGACCCTGCTGATAGCCACCGGTCTGAATGTTCTTGTTGTCCAGGATGTTGTTCAGGTTCAGGTTGATGTTGAACGATGCCTGTCGATTGATATAAATCACATGACCGATGCTGGCATTGATGATCAATGCCTCGTTGAGCTTCTCCTGCTGGCTGATGTCCTTGATGATCTGCTGCAGGTGTTCCTCGCTCGTTGCATAGTTGTACAGGTCCTCGATAACCTCGTGACGGGTGGGCGAAATGCTCACATAGGAGCGGTTCATCCACGCGCCGTTCAATTCAACAAACCACTGCTTGGGGCCAGCCCAGTTGAATGCCACTGAGTAGCACTCCTGGGGCGTGCCTGCCACATAGAAGTTCTTGAGATAAACAAGACTGGTCACATCGGGCTCCGAGCCGTTCTCATAGCTGCGGGTACCCAACGGACGGTTCTTGTACTGATAGCGGGCAATATTGGCAGCACCGCTCACGGTGAGCGAGGGAGACAGCTTGTAGCTCAAGCCCACCTCAACGCCCTTGTACTGCTTGTGGACGCCCGTGAGCGCAAAGTTCATGAAGGTGCTGTGCACGTCATCATAGAATGCGGTGCGCTCGGTATTGTCACGCTGGTCGGTGAAGAAGGCGGTGACGATACCCTTGAAATTGCGGTAATTCATCGCATAGCTCAGGTCGGCCGAGAAGATTTTCTCCACCTTCAGGTCAATCACGTCGTCCTTGGTGCGCGACGAGATATAAGCGTCATAGGGGCGCGGAGCCTCGGTGCCATAGAAGGCATGACCCGTGAAGCTGTTGCGGCCGTCGAGCTTGAAGGTGATACCGGCCTTGGCGCCATAGGTCCAGAAGCGGTGCATGTCACCCTTGCCGTAGGAGTTCTCGGGGGCACGGCCGTTGCGCATGTTACCATCACGCTGGAACTGGAAATAGTCGCCCTTGACGCTGGCAAACATCTCCCACTTGGCCAGGTTGAGCACCCACTGGTGCCACAGCTGGGCCTTGAAGGTGAGCAGGTCGTAGTCGTAGCCAAAACGGTCACCCTTCAAGATCTTGCGATTGGGGTTGTTCATATCGTTCTGGGCCATGTCGGCGTTATCGGGGAAGTCGCGCTCGCTGTACTGGTCCACATCAAGCCAGTAGCGCCCGCCCAGCAAGTCCTTAACGGTCTTGTAGTAGGACGAAACGGTATAGTTGGCATTGGCGCCGGTCTGCATCGTCAACTGGTTGGAGAAACGCTTGTTGAGTACCGACGAGAGCGTGAAGCTCGACTGGTTGCTGTGACGCTTCTCGAGCATGTAGGTAGAACCCTTTTCCTCGCCCGTCTGGTCGGCCAGATGGTTGTTCATGTAGTTGATGTTGTACAGGTTGTCCCAGCGGATTTGGGTATCTTCGCTCTCGCTGGTCCAGCGCTCGGTGTACATGTCAATCACATTGGGGCTCGTGTAGTAGGAAGGCAGGTAACGGTAGTAGTCGGGGCGCGGGTCGGCAGCATCGTGCCAGTTGAGCGCAGCCTTGCTGTAGAAGGACTTGTGATAGGCAAAGCCGGTGTTCAACGAGGTGCTCTCGTTGGGTTTCCACAGCCAGTTCAGGATCGCGGTGGGGTCAAACGACTCAACCACCTTGGAGTTGCGCTTCTCGCCCATCTGCCAGCCCCAGTCAGGGCTGTACATGTTGCTGCCCACCAGCTGGCAAGCCTCCTCAAACACGGCCGAGTTAGCGGCACGCTTGGTGGGAGCGCCAAAGGTGGTCAGCGTCAATGAGTGACGCGGGTTGAAGACTTTCTGCACCGCAAGGAAGTAGCCCCAGCTGTTGTAGAACGAACCGGGATAGACACCCTCGTTGGCATAACGGGCGACTGCCGAAACTGTCAATGCCCATCCATGCTTGTTCAAGCCGGTAGCGTGCGTCACCATGCCGCGCCAGCGGTAGTTGCCGTTGGTGTAGGCCAGGCTCAAGCGGGTGCCGGGGGCATAGTCGGCAGCAAACGTCTTGATGTTGTTTGCGCCACCAATACCGCCAAAGCCGTAGGTGTTATCCTCGAGACCCATGCCGATGGTCTTGTTCCTGAAGGCCTGATTCAAGCCGCCAGTCATCGAGTAGTTGAACGCAAATCGCACTCCATCGTTGAAGGGGATACCGTTGATGTAGGTCTCGGTCTTTTGGTTCTCATAACCGCGGATGCGGAAACGAGCCGTGCTGAAGGTGTAACTCGAAGCCTGATAGAACGGGTTGTCGGTTGCACCACTCAGCAGTGCCACTTCCTGGGTATTTCCCTCTTCGTCCTCGAGCTGAGATTCGGACAACGCCATGTCGACCACGGCATTGCGGTACTCAAGTACCTCGGCGCTTTCGAATGAGACGGGCTCGATTTGAATCGTGCCCAGGTTCTCAATCTCATTGGCGACGACAGTCACCGATACTGACCAGTCCTTGTAGCCGTAGCACAGGACAAGCAGCTCATCGGCACCCTGCTGTGCATCGTCAATCAGGAACTTGCCCAGTGCATCGGTAGTGGCCGCATTTCCTTGATTGTCAAGCATGACGGTAGCTCCCACAACGGGCACGCCACTCTTGGCATCAACGACCACACCCTGCACCCCCGTGCGCTGGGCTAACAGCGGCAAGGTGGCAAAGAGTGCTAATAGCAAAAACAGTTTAAGTCTCATAAAATAAAAATATAACAGTTAGTAGTCCTACTTAGTTCAGTTTGCCAATTGATACTTTTTTAGTTAATTTATAAAAAATCCTGAGGGGATTTCCAGTCCTTTTAGAAAAAATTTGCCAAAGGTACATTTTTTTCCACAACTATCCAAGAAATAGCACTGCTTTTTACTTCTTCTTGAAATAATCGTTATACATCTTGATACCGAATACGATAGCGCTCGAGATGGTGGTGATGACATTGGTGATGAATAACGGCCAGTTCTTGAGCATCAACCCCTGGATGGCAAAGAAGATGCCGCCCAGACCCATCATCAGGAACGTGGGCACTGCGATACCCTCGGTGTCATGGGTGCGAATGGTGTAGATCGCTTGAGGCATATAGCCAAGAATCAAGCAGATCGATGCAGTGTAGCCTATAATGTCGGTCAAGTGTGTTGCGATAAAGTCTGTCATAACGGTTATTGAGTTTAGTTGTTCAAGTTTCCTAAAGGGGCAAAGCCGCTTTAGAAACTTGAGTATAGTTATAATAAAGTGGGACCCGCACTGGGGTCCCACAGGAATGAATTGCTTATTTAAGTCCGCACTCGCGCATCAGCTCTTCGACAGCAGCCTTGAGCTGCAGGTCTTCGCCATTGATGACGGTTTCGGGATTATTGGCCACCTTGATATCGGGCTCGAGCTGCGTGTTCTCGAGATAATTGCCCTCGGGCAACAGGTAGCCGATGATGGGGATACCGAACACGAGGGACGAATCCTGCAGGCGCTCCCACGACACACTGGTCATGGTACCGGGAACCGGCATACCCACCAGTTTGCCCAACTTGTCATGGCTGTAAACCCAGGGCGTGCCGTGGGCGTTGCTGTAGTTGGCCTCGCACTGCAGCATGATGCTGGGCTTGTTCCAGCGGCGGCTGGGCATGTCGCAAGCCTCGCGGCCGCGGATGACCTGGGTGAAGTACTTCTTGCCGCTGAAGAGGACCTCGATGTCCTCGTGCAGACGGCCACCGCCGTTGAAGCGGGTGTCGATAACGATGCCGTCACGCTTGTTGTATTTTCCCAGCACATCGCTGTAGATGTCGCGGTAGCTGGCGTCGTTCATCGACTCCAGGTGCACATAGCCCAGACGGCCGCCCGACAGGCTGTCGACGATGTGTGCGTTGCGCTTTACCCAACGCTTGTACATCAGGTCGCTCAAGGCGCCCTTGCTGATGGGCTTCACCACCTCTTCCCAGCGCTTGCCGGTCTTGGGGTTGTAGAGCGAGAGCAGGGTCTTCTTGCCGGCCTGGCCGTTGAGCAGCTCGGTATAGTCGTTGTCGAGGTCGATGGCCACGCCATTGATCTTCTCGAGGATGGTGCCGGGCTTGATCTGGCTCTTGGCCTTGGCCAGCGGGCCGCCCTCGATAATCTCGTCGATCTTGAGGCCGTTGCCGGTATAGTTCCAGTCGTAGATGAGGCCCAGGTCGGAGGTAGCCTCGCCGCTGGTGGGATAGAAGCGGCCACCGGTGTGCGAGGCGTTAAGCTCGCCCAGCAGTTCGCTCAACAGGTTGGCAAAGTCCTGGTTGTTGTTGATGTGGGGCAAGAATTTGCGGTAGGTCTCCACATTGGCCTTCCAGTCACAGCCGTGATAGTTGAGGTTGTAGAAACGCTTGGTAATCTGCTTGTCCACGTGGTTGAACATGTACTCGCGCTCGGCAAACAGGTCCATCTTCATGTCGGCCTTGTAGTCGATGCCGGCGAGCTTGTCGCTGGCCACGGTGAGTTTCTGCATCTTGCTGCCGCCCAGCACAAACAGCGTCTTGCCGTCCTTGCTGGCCTGGATGTCGGCACCACCGCCACCCATCTTGTTCAACAGCTTGGTCTCGTGCTTGCGCAGGTCCATCTTCCACAGGTCATAGCCTTTCTCAAAGGCTGACAGGTAATAGAGCGACTCGCCGTCGGGGGTGACCATGCAGCCCGAGATGCTGCTCGAGTTGGGCGTCAGGCGCACGATGCGGTCCTCGATACCGTCGAGTTCCACCTTCAGGCCCTTGTCCTCGGCCTTGGCGGCAGCGGTCGTTTTGCCTTTCTTCTTGCTGTCCTTGGCAGCCTCGGCTTTCTTGTCTTCGGCCTTCTTGGCCTCCTTCTCGGCCTCGGTCAGCAGTTCATAGTCCTCCTTGTTGAGGTTGTAGCGGTCGAGTGCCTCCTGATTGACGAAGGCCAGGAAAACGTCATCCTGCGAGCCCCACGAGGCGTGGCTGCGCATACCGTAACGGTTGCTGCGGAACATGATGGCGTTGCCCTCCATCACCCAGCGGGGACCCTCGCTGATGTAGGCGCTGCCGGTGATGTTGGTGATGGGACCACCGTTGGCCGACACGATACCGATGTCGGTATAGGGGTCGCGCTGGTTGCCGATGAACTCGAGGGCAAACCACTTGCCGTCGGGCGACCAGCTGTAGTCAAAGCCGCCGTTGGTCTCATACCAGGTTGAGCCGTCGGTCACCTGGGTCACCTGCTTGGTCTTGAGGTCAAGCACCTTGAGGTAGATACGGTCCTCGATGAAGGCCAGTTTCTTGCCATCGGGCGACAGACAGGGATACATGCGCTCGACCGTGGTCGAGGGCAGCAGGATTTCTTCCTTGATGAGGGTGGCATTGGGGAAGTTGGGGTCATCCTTGCGCTCGATGGTGGCGAGGACGAGTTCCCAGTTGCCGTTGCGCTCGGTGGCATAGGCCAGGGTGCGGTTGTCGGCTCCCCACGACACCCAATTCTCGGCCTGCGGGGTGTTGGTGATGCGCTTGGTGGTGCTGTATTCCACCGAGGTCACAAAGACCTCGCCGCGAACGATAAAGGCCACCATCTTGCCGTCGGGAGATACGGCGGCATCGGTAGCGCCGCGGCTGAACGACAGGTTCTGGATCTGGTCGCTGTCGTCATGCCACAGGCTGATGGCCACCTTGCTGGGCTGACC
>Ga0247610_10008150_pt1 | contig 10687 bp, 7 predicted proteins | sample 174DNAGHGhighgp2_FD_193483 | JGI IMG/M metagenome (GOLD analysis project Ga0247610, IMG submission 193483) | Sheep rumen microbial communities from Palmerston North, Manawatu-Wanganui, New Zealand - 1742 DNA GHGhigh gp2 | ecosystem: Host-associated > Mammals > Digestive system > Stomach > Rumen ... | reverse complement strand
ACCATACCGTTCATCTCTTCTCCCGTGTTCATGTCCAACACCACATACTGCGTGGCGGGATTGGGGTACAAATTCATAATCAGTTGTGAATGCTCTTGTAACCCTACACATGTTTGGTCACATCCCAGACCCTCATGCGCCATATAGACCAAAGAATCATCCTTGTAAAGGCATTGCATAAGACCCAACCATGGGTGCAAATTTATAATCCAATCATAATGCGGTGCTTGTACATCCCAAGGTGTGTCGTTTCGGGTAGCGTACAAACAATCGGACAACAGTCCGTATGTCGGGCCTATGCCTTCGATAAAACGGATGGAAAGGTGGTAATCGGACAATAAATTTCCATTCCCAGTGCCGAAAAAATAGTCCTCCAAGTGGTCGAGCAGGGAAAGATATATTATTTTTCTGCCCAAGACATACCGCACACTATCTACTTTCATGTTGAAAAAGATGGTGTCAGTTTGAACCCACTGCCTATAGACAGAGAACTCATCGGAACAAGCAATACCGTCATAGAAGCGCCAACACATACCCTTGTGGATGAACGTGTCACCTTCCGTTAAAGACATGTCGCATATCAGAATACCTCCGTCGTATATGCGGCCAAGGACTGTATCCTCGGCTAAAGCAGCAGTGCCATCCACATCCCAATTCCAAATGGAATCTTGGCCTGGAATAGACTCATAATAGGGACTTTGGTAACTGTCTTTTCTGAATTTGTAAGAACGGGTTCTGCAATAGACCCCTAGCTGGTTCGGTTGTTCTGGTGGGTAATCTTGATATTCCTCCGGCGGTTGAGTGATATAGGTTACACGATACTCCCACGTGCTGTCACCGAAGAAGGACATGTACTGGGCGTGGGTGGCGATAAAGCCCAGCAGAAAGAGTGCGGATGTTAGGATTTTTTTCATAATGTCTGATTTTAATTATTTCGAAGCCTCTATTTTCATCTTCTTAACGCCGCGTCCGCTCATGATGCGAAGCCCTTTAAACACCATGGTAGCAAACAACGCGGCGAAATTACGCATTTCCCGTTTACCTCCGGATTCGGGGCACCGCCTGCGGCACGGGACATGCCGCCGCGGCACCCGCCGTCATCCGAACTTCCTGTATGTTATGCCGTTGTGCATGGGATTGGTGATTTGTGACTTGTGATTAGTGATTTGTGATTCGGGGGCGTTACCGTTTCACAATCTTCTGGTGATATTCCTTTCCGTCCGCGGCCGTCACCCGCAGGAGATAGATGGGGATAGCGGTGTTATTAACTCCTTCTAATGCAGGGTCATACACCGATGGCCAATAGTTGTTGTTGGAGAAAGGGTCGTTATATTCGGGATTGTCATCATAGATAATGTTCACGAAGATGTTTAGGCAACGAATCGTGCCACGAGATGGCAATCCCTGCCCATCCCAACTGTGAAATTGGCCGAACATCTAAAAAGGTGTTGCGAACATCAGTAATAATAAAAATCTTTTCATTGTTTTATGAATTTTTTCGTGATTATGCGATTTTGTTGATCTATAAAAGTGAGCAGATAAATTCCCGGCGACAAGCTGTAGAGATTCAAAATCGTCATTGGTTCGACAACATTCCTGCGCAAGCATACTCTTCCAAGATTATCACGAACATAGACGACTCCGCGCACATTTTCTTCTGTTGAAAATCTCAGAAACAGTTGCTGGTCTGACGGATTCGGGTACAGAGTAATGTACAAATCCGAATAATCAGGAACGGCGACATATTCCTGCCAGCATCCCAAGTCCGGATGGGTCATGTAATATAAGGTGTCGTCTTTTGTAAGACATAACAGGACATCTCCTTGCCCATGGGGCGGTACTATCCCATACGTCGGACCGACTCCCTCCATAAATCGAAGAGATATGTTGTAATAGTGTCCAACTGTTAACGGATACCACCAACCTTGGTCAGCTGCGGAAACAGGAGATAGATGCAGCACCTTTTTCGAATTCACAAAGGTAACAGAATCGACAACCATTCGCATGGTATCAACGTAATTATAGAGCTGTGAGACCGGCAGTTTGAAGGTGTCCCCAATGCTCAGGGACATATCGCATAACAGAAATTCCTTGTTCTCAATCAGGGCATAGAGACGACCGTTCTGTGTATCCTCCCGCAGTTTAACCTGATACTCTCCCAATCCATTGGTGACGCCATCATAGTACTTTTGCCCGCCGATTACCACAGTATCCGAACGGGTAAAACTATAGGTGTTTGTCAAGCACCCTAACAGATAGGGGTCGTAATCGGCCGTGTTTTTGGTGATTGGTTGGAATCCTTCAGAATACTCCCACGAATCCCCGCCGAAAAAAGATTCGTACTGGGCATGGACAAGCAGGAAGGATGACAGGAACAAAAATAAAACCATAACCTTTTTCATCACTCTAAATTTTTATAAGTTTAGGCAGACCTCTCATTATTCCATCTTTTCCCGCTACACTTCAGACCCTGCGAGGTCTGTTGAACAGAATCCGAAGATGTGACGCCGCAAAATTACGTTTTTCCCGTTTGCGTCCGGATTCGGGGCGCCGCCAGCGGCACGGGACATGCCGCCGCGGCACCCGCCGTCATCCGAACTTCCTGTATGTTATGCCGTTGTGCATGGGATTTGTGATTTGTGACGTGTGATTGGTGATTTGTGACGTGTGACTTTCGGTTCGGCGTTCCCAAAACTACTAACTACTAATTACTAACTACTAATTCCTAATTCCTAATCGTTCGTGTACACCGCCTTGTCGCTGTAGAACAGCCCCATGAATGTGAACTGCTTCGTAACGCTGTCCCGATAGACCATCTGCGCCGGGATGTTGAGATACCTTCTGTCCTCAGATGGAGCATCCAAAACGGTCAGAGAACGGTCTGGCATGTTGAAGTAGTCCTCCGTAGTGAGATTCCAAACCGTGTCCACCGCCACATTGAACGTCTCCCCTTTGGGTTGCCCGCCAACAGGCCAAATCCGTATCGTGATTACGCAGGCATCACCCCGACCTTGGCAGTCCGCATGACCGGGAACACCATTTAATATGATGCAAGAATTATTGCATTCACTGGCATCGTGACCAGCAGTCATGGTAATTTCAATCGGTCCATCCTCTTTTGAAAACGAGTTGCCCACCGTCGCGTAATTGTCCGGTTTCGGATTCATGTTGACATTGTTGTCAATCTTGTTGCAGGCCGCCATCAGAATAACGGCTGTCAGAAATGCTAATGGAATAATCTTTTTCATAACTTGAATTTTTGGTTTGTATGCAGGACAAAGATAAACATTCCCGACACACGAATTCCAAAAAAGTGAATGTCGGATAAATTATTTTTTAGGGAGTAAAAATGTCGGAATAAATTATACACTATCCTTTTGATTATTGGGATAATAGAACCCCGAACGGGATTTTTAAATGTCGGAATAAAATTGCATCCAAAGATGATTTTGTGTCGGATAAAAGGCCTCTCGGCTTTGAAAAATAGAGACGATTTCGCAGGATTTCTGAAAAAAAGTTATCTTTGCCGCACCAAAATGACTACAATAATGGATACGTTTTTTCAATCACACCGAAAAGGAATCACCCTTGCCTCCAACCTGGTTTTCTGGCTTGTCACCTGCTTTTTCTTTGTCAGGTCCTCCGTGCTCCGACCAGGTTGTTTCATTCATTATTACAAAGAGTTTGTCTGTTGCGGACTTATCGCTGCAGTAGTGCTTGCCACACGCTGGCTCACCATCCCTAAACTGTTCTCCAACGGCAAGTACTGTTTGTTTTGGCTGGTTTCTATAGCTATGCTCTTTACGGCAACTTTCATTGAAGTATTATTGGTAATACCTGAAATTCAAGATAAAGTGTATTTTACCAAAGGGAACAACTTCTATTTGCCGTATCTTTTCTTAATGGTGCTATTTCGCGACTCCTGCTTCTTCGCATGGTTTCTGGTGTTCCGGCTCTATACCTTGCAGAAAGACACGTTCAGGGCAAAACAGCGGGCATCGGTGATGGAACACCAGTCGGTGCAATTCTCCACGCCCGACCAAAAGGAGATTTCCATCCCGATAGACATCATGGTCTTTATCCAGGAGGTTGACCACACCACCCAAGTCTATTGTACCCAAGATAAGATTGTCACCGTTACTGAACCTCTTTCCCGCTGCAAAGAGTTGATACCTGCCACACTATGGACATCTGACGGATCCCACAAGATGGTTTTCCACCAACACCTTTCTGAGTTTTTCCAAGCGTATAACAAGTCCGAGCCCCAGATGATCAAAACCGTTACTTTGTTAAAAAACAGGCAATTGCAAATTTTTGAAATTATACGCAAACATCCGGGCTGCAACGCTACATTTATTCAAGACAATTTAAACGAGAAGGTTACCTTGCGCACAATTGAACGTGACCTGGCATCCCTACGCGACAAAGGGGTTATCATGCACACTGGCAGCAACAAAGGTGCCAGATATGAAGTTTGCACCCTCAACGTGGTGTCGGCGGATTAAAGGGGAAAATCCTTTGCCCGTGTATTCAAAATTTATGTACCTTTGCAGGTTTTTTAGACTTGCTAAAGTATGGTGAAAAGAATACATCTTCTGCTTCTGTGGCTCGGAATGGTCGCCGCCGTGTCTGCGCAAAACCCTACCTGCTACCGTATCTACCTGAAAGACAAAGCGAACAGCCCCTACTCCATCGACAATCCGTCGGCCTATCTCTCGCAACGGGCCATCGACAAGCGCGCCCGTTTCAACATCCCGATCACGGAACAGGACCTGCCCGTCAACCCGCAATACAAGCAGCAAATATTGGGCTTGGATGCGGAAATGCACTTCCTGGCCGTCTCCAAATGGATGAACACCGTCACGCTATACTGTCCCGACAGCACGGTGGTGCCGCAGATTGAGGCGCTGCCGTTCGTGGATTCCGTCATGGCGGTAGGCAACTACGTCCTGCACGACCTTCCCGTGTACCAGATCCCCGAGAATCCCGTTCCCCTGGTTCACAACACGCTTTCCACTTCCAAGGAGACCATCGATTACGGCGACGGTCTTTCGCAGATCGCCCTGCTCAACGGCATTCCGCTCCACGAGGAGGGTTTCCGTGGCGAGGGGATGCTCATCGCCGTGATCGACGGCGGCTTCTTCGGTATCGAGACCATTTCCTTCTATCAGGAGTTGGAGAACAGCGGGCGGTTTTACGGCCACTATTCGCTGATGCCCGACTTCGTCGATACGCTGCAGAGCGACTGGAGCGAGGTGCACGGCACAATTGTGACCTCCGCCATGGCCGCCAACACCAACGGCGAGTTCGTGGGCACGGCACCGGGAGCCTCCTACGCGCTGATCCACACCGAATGGGTGGGTTCCGAGGAAATCATCGAGGAGGACTTCTGGGCCAACGGCGCGGAAATCGCCGACAGCATAGGAGCGGATGTCGTCAGCTCCTCGTTAGGATACCGCGCATTTCCGGATTTCCCGCAGAACGACATCTCCTACGAGAACATGGACGGGGTACACAGCATCGCCTCGCAGTGCGCCACCATCCTCGGACAGAAGGGCGTCATCGTCTGCGTGGCCGCAGGTAATGACGGCAGCAACCAATACTACCATATCAGCCGCCCGGGTGACGCTTTCGACATTCTGTGCGTGGGCGCCTGTTCGGCCGACAGCCTCATTGCCGAGTTCTCGTCGCACGGTCCCTCCTACGACGGCCGCGTGAAGCCCGACATCACCTCCCAAGGAGTTGCGACGGCTTGCTACTACCCTTATGACATGCTCTCCACAGCTGACGGCACCAGCTTGGCCACGCCCGTCGCCGCCGGTATGTGCGCCTGTCTGTGGCAAGCCATGCCCTGCTACACTGCAACCGAAATCATGCAGATCATCCGCGAGAGCAGCCACCTCTACCACAATCCCAACCCTGAATTCGGCTACGGCATCCCCGACTTCTACAAAGCCTACACTACTCACGTCGGCATCCACGACTACAGTCCGCTGCAGCTCAGCATCTATCCGAACCCCGTCACCGACCAGCTGAACATTGTCAACCCCGACGGCAACATCCAGGTCGTCACCCTCTACAACGCCTCCGGCCAACTCGTCCTGCAGACCGCCGTTTCCAGCTCTCCGATTCTCGAAATCAACGTAAGCTCTTTGCCCAATGGTTTTTACATTGGAACGGCAACGCTCAACAATCAACAAACCGCCACCTTTAAATTTATAAAATGAAATTCCTTGAGCAGCCTCGGAGAGGCAACACGCACGAAGTGCTAATAACCCCACACAAGGCGAAGCCGCAGTGTGGGGCCACCCTAACCCTTAAACCTTAAGCCCCAAAACCCTATATGAAAAAACTAACACTATTCTGCTTCCTTCTTGCTCTGGCCGTCTCCCTTTTCGGCCAAAGCCCGAGTCCGACCTGTTACAGGGTTTATTTGAGTGACAAGAATAACTCGCCGTATTCTATTAACAATCCCTCGGAGTTCTTGTCGCAGCGGGCCATCGACAAGCGAGCTCGTTTTAACATTCCGATTACGGAACAGGATTTGCCCATCAACCCGCAATACAAGCAGCAGATCCTTGCTCTGCACCCGCAAATGCAACCATTGGCCGTCTCCAAATGGATGAACACTTTCACAGTTTATTGTCCAGACAGTACGATTATTCCGCAAATCGAGAGCCTACCATTTGTAGATTCCATTCTGGCAGTTGGCGTGTACCAACTACACGATATGACTATAGGCCAAGCTGTGTCGGATAATCAAATTCCGATCGTTCACAATATAACTACTCCCAGCAAAGACACACTGGATTATGGAGTCGGTTTTAATCAAATTGCCCTTCATAATGGTCATCTGTTGCATGCAGAAGGCTTTCATGGCGAAGGCATGCTTATTGCCGTGATTGATGCTGGATGGCTGCAAGTAGAAGAAAGTCCTTATTATCAAGATCTTGTGGATAACAATCGTTATGGTGGTAAATTTATATTAATACCTAATCTGGTAGACACATTATTCGCTGGAGGTCATGAAGGCAGCCACGGAACAGATGTTACTTCTGTTATGGCAGCAAATACACCTGGGAAACTGATTGGCACTGCTCCAGCCGCCTCGTATGCGTTCATACATACCGAATGGGTAGGATCCGAGGAACTTGTGGAGGAGGACTTCTGGGCCAACGGCGCGGAAATCGCTGACAGTATCGGTGCTGATGTTGTTAATTCTTCATTGACTTATTATAGTTCCCATTTTGATTTTCCACAGGTTAACTTCACATACGCAGAACTTGATGGAAACCACAGTGTAGCTTCGCGCTGTGCCTCTATTTTAAGTGAAAAAGGCGTGGTGGTTTGTGTTATTGCTGGTAATTCAGGTAGTAACTACATAGGTCATCCTGCTGATGCCATTGATATTCTTTGTGTTGGAGGTTTTAGTATTTATTGTGTAGGGACCAATATTTATGACACCTCTTCTTACGGTTCTCACGGTCCAACATACGATGGTCGCGTAAAACCCGATGTCATTGCCTTAGCAAATGATGTTTCTTGTTGTAGTCCTCCACCTCCTCATCTTAATGATTGGTTTACCTCAAAAGCAGGTACAAGTTTTTCCTGCCCCATCATTGCCGGTCTCAGCGCCTGCCTTTGGCAAGCCATGCCCGGCTACACTGCAACCGAAATCATGCAGATCATCCGCGAGAGCAGCCACCTTTACAACAACCCCAACCCTGATTTCGGCTACGGAATCCCCGATTTCTACAAAGCCTACACCACCCATGTCGGCATCAGTGACTACAATCCGCTGACTCTCAGCATCTATCCGAACCCCGTCACCGACAAGCTGCACATCGTCAACCCCGACGGCAACATCCAGACCGTCTCCGTCTATAACGCCTCCGGCCAACTCGTCCTCCAAACCACCGTTCCCCACTCCCCGATTCTCGAAATCCCCGTAACGAACTTACCGAATGGCTTTTACATCGGAACGGCCACGCTCAACAATCAACAAACCGCCACCTTTAAATTTATAAAATGAAATTCCTTGAGCAGCCTCGGAGAGGCAACACGCACGAAGTGCTAATAACCCCACACAAGGCGAAGCCGCAGTGTGGGGGCTTCAATAACCTATAACCAATAACCCATAACCATTAAATAATGAACGCCTTAACAAAAACCAATTACCAATTCCCGAATCAAAAATCGGTGTATCACGGAAAAGTCCGTGACGTCTATTTTTTGGACGATGTGTTAGTGATGGTCGCCAGCGACCGTATCAGCGCCTTCGACGTCATTCTGCCGAAGGGCATCCCTTACAAAGGACAGATCCTCAACCAGATAGCCTCCAAGTTCTTGGATGCCACCAGCGACATCTGTCCGAACTGGAAGATGGCCTCCCCCGACCCGATGGTCACGGTGGGCCGCGTCTGCAAGGGTTTCCCGGTGGAGATGATCGTGCGCGGCTACCTGTGCGGCAGCGCGTGGCGTTTCTACAAGAACGGCGGCCGCAACCTCTGCGGCAACATCCTGCCCGACGGCATGAAGGAGAACCAGAAGTTCCCCGTGCCGCTCATCACCCCGACCACCAAGGCCGAACAGGGCGAGCACGACGCCGACATCTCCAAGGAGGAAATCCTCGCCAAGGGCCTCGTTTCGCCTGAGGATTATGCCGTTTTGGAGGACTACACGATGAAGCTCTTCCTCCGCGGCACGGAAATCGCGGCGAAGAAGGGATTGATCCTCGTCGATACCAAGTACGAGTTCGGCAAGGCCGACGACAAGATCTACCTCATCGACGAAATCCACACCCCCGACTCCTCCCGTTATTTCTACGCACAGGGCTACGAAGAGCAATTCGCCAAAGGGCTGCCGCAGAAGCAGTTGTCGAAGGAGTTCGTGCGCGAGTGGCTGATGGCCAATGGCTTCCAGGGCCAGGAAGGCCAGCAGGTGCCCGAAATGACCGAAGAGGTCGTCAACGGCATCACCAACCGCTACATCGAGCTCTACGAGCACATCACCGGCGAGAAGTTCGTCCCCGCCCCAGCCGAGAATGTGGAGCAGCGGATTTATGACAATGTGATGGGGTGGCTGAGTAAACGATAACTCGCTTCAATAACCCATAACCTATAACCCATAACCATTAATAGAATGAAGTACGTCATCATAGGCGGTGTGGCAGGCGGAGCATCGGCGGCCGCGCGACTTAGAAGACTGAACGAAGATGCCGAAATCATCGTGTTCGAGAAGGGCGAGTACATCTCGTACGCCAACTGCGGCATGCCCTACTACATCGGCAACACCATCGAAGACCGGAAGCGGCTGTTCGTACAGACCCCCGTGTCGTTCGGCAACCGTTACGATGTGGATGTCAGGACGTTGCAGGAAGTGACCGCCATCAACCGCGAGGCACACACCGTGGAAGTCAAGAACCTGCGCAACGGAAAGACCTACACCGAAGATTACGACATCCTCCTGCTGTCGCCCGGCGCCGAACCGGTAATCCCCGAACTGCCCGGTATCCATAGCCCGAAGATCTTCACCCTGCGCAGCGTCAGCGACTGCGACAAAATCAAGATGCAAGCCGTTGAATCCCTGAGAGACAATGCGAAAGCCGTCATCATCGGAGGCGGATTCATCGGGTTGGAGATGGCGGAGAACCTGCAGAAGATCGACTACCAGATTACGATAGTGGAGAAGGCTGACCACATCCTCACGCCTGTGGATGAACCCATCGCGGCCATCGCGGAGAAGCATCTGAGAGACAAGGGTGTAGAGCTGATTACGGGCAACGGCATCTCAGGATTCGAGGAAAACGGCGACCAACTGACCGTCTGTTTGGAAGACGGGCAGAAGTTAGGGTGCGACCTCGCGGTGCTGAGCATCGGCGTGCGTCCGAACACGGCATTGGCCAAAGCCGCTGGTCTGGAAATCGGACGGGGCATCAAGGTCAACGAGTATTTGCAGACCTCCGACGAGCGCATCTTCGCCGTAGGTGACGCAATTGAGTTCCCGCATCCCGTGACGGGCGTTCCGTACTGCAACTTCTTGGCAGGTCCCGCCAATGCTCAGGCCCGTATCGCCGCCATGAACATGGTCTATCCCGAAAGCGTGGTCTATCAAGGTTCGGTGAGTACCGCCATCGCCAAGATTTTCGATTTGGCCGTGGCCAGCACGGGGCTGAACGAAGCGGCTTTGCAACGGGCGAACCTCTCTTACGAGACCGTCATCGTGCACCCCGCGGCGCACGCCACCTACTACCCCGGCAGCACCCCGATTTCGCTGAAGCTGAACTTCTCCATGGAGGACGGCACGATTTACGGCGCACAGGCCATCGGGACGCAGAACATTGACAAACAGATTGATATCATCTCGCTGCTGCTGAAACACCACGGCACCATCTTCGACCTGGTGAACAGCGAGCACAGCTACGCCCCACCGTTCGGCTCGGCCAAGAGTCCCGTGATGTTCGCCGGTATGGTCGCCGAAAACATCTTCGCCCACCTGATGAACCCGATTCATGTGAAACAGCTGGACGAAATGATTGACAGCAAGGAGGACTTCTTCCTCTTGGATGTCCGCGAACTACCTGAATACAAGAATGGTACGATTGAAGGGGCGACCCGTTACTCTGTGGACGAGCTGCGCGAGTTCCTCGAAGAGATTCCCGAAGGAAAGAAGATTGTGGTTTTCTGCG
>Ga0247610_10008149_pt1 | contig 10688 bp, 8 predicted proteins | sample 174DNAGHGhighgp2_FD_193483 | JGI IMG/M metagenome (GOLD analysis project Ga0247610, IMG submission 193483) | Sheep rumen microbial communities from Palmerston North, Manawatu-Wanganui, New Zealand - 1742 DNA GHGhigh gp2 | ecosystem: Host-associated > Mammals > Digestive system > Stomach > Rumen ... | reverse complement strand
TATTAGAAATCCAAAAATAGTATCTGATTATTTATTACTATCCACATATCTTATTAAGCTACTAGACTATGAGGAAAAAGATAATATATGTGGTCCTAATAGAAATTCGTATTATAAAACTGACCACGATGCTACTGCCATGTGCCTAAAAGAAGATTACTATTCTGGCTTAGGTAGTAACACTCATGCCGCTTATAACCTCCAAATTATAGTTTCTAAGGGGATAATTATGAGTTTTTATGTTTCTCAAGATAGAACCGATCAATATACTTTAATTCCTGCTCTTGAAAAATTTAAAGTTATGTATGGTTCATATCCTACTAGACTTTGTGCCGATGCTGGATATGGTTCTTTGAAAAATTATCAATTTGTAAATCAAAATAATATTGATAATTATATTAAATTTGCCGATTGGTCTAGGGTTGTTTCTGGTGATACGTATGACTTATTTTATTTTAATGATGACGAGAACTTAGTGTGTTTAAACGAAAAGGTTGCTTTAAAGACTCGTATTTATAAAGATAGATATGCTCATAAAGGTTCATATCTCTATGTAATTGAATCTTGCTCATATTGTAGATTAAAAAAATATTGTCAGGCAAAATTAAAGGAAGTTAAAAATTATAGGATATTTGATGTGAACTATGATTTTCATCGTATTAAAAAAGATGTAACACAAAAGCTTCTATCACCAAAAGGAATTGAAATGCGAGTAAATCGTTCATCACAGGTTGAGGGCGCCTTTGGTGTAATAAAACAAGATATGGATTATGATAGAGCTAGACGACGTGGTATGGAAAATGTATCATTAGAATTTATGTTAATTTGCTTAGGTTACAATATAAGAAAATTATTTTCATTAATTGAAGGCAAAGCTAAAACAGACTATTGGAAGGCTCCGCTTGATTTAAAACCAGAAACTATACCTGAAATTGATTATGAAAAAATATTCAAAAAACGAAAGAAAGGAGAGAATGAATCTCTCCGTAAATCATATAAACATAAGAAAAGAGCTGCTTAGAAACTATTTTAGTTTCTTAACAGCCCCTTTTTTGTTTTCCAAAATTAACTATTTGCTATTGTAAAATAAAAAGACTTCAGCTTGAAGTCTTTTTCATTTTATAAAGAGTTTAATACCTTATCAATACGAGCTAAGGTCTTTTCCTTACCTAATATTTGAATAATATAATATAGGTTTGGACATACACTTCTACCAGATAGAGTAATTCTTAAGAAGCCTGTAACATCACCAACATGGCCCTTATAAGCTTCCTTATTTTTCTTCCATACCTTTACGTTATCTGCAAAGCCATGACGCATAGATAATTCCTTCATTGAATTGAACCATGCCTCTTCATCTAAAGACAAGTCAATAGATTCCTTATAATCATTTAATACAGCTTTTACATCTTCTTTATCAAATTGGCCAAAGTCTAGGTTCTTTAAATCAATTTGGTTATATACATCATCATAGAAAAATGAAATGATTGGATAAATATCAGAATATTTTGAATAATCCTTTCTTGGCTTATCCTTTTCTCTTTCAATATTTAAAATGCTTGTAAAGAATGCCTCATCTGAAATAATCTTTTGATAGAATTCAGGCTGATATGTCTTAGCCCATTCCTTAACCTCTTGACATAAATCACTAGCCTTACGGTATGCCATTCTTTCCTTAGAAATACTTGCAACCTTCTCAAGGTCAAATAATGCACCATCAAGACTCATCTTATCAAATGATAGCTTGAAGTCATAGAAATCCTTATCTAGATTTTCATTTCTCCACATTTCGTAATTTGAATTAGCAATAGTAAGTAAATATTCAATAAAACCATATTTAGGGTAACCCTGTTCAAGGAAATATGAAACTGCAGCTTCAACATCCTTTCTTTTTGATAGCTTTCTTCTATTGCCATTTTCAACTTTCATGATAACTGGGAAGTGTGCATACTTTGGTCTTTCAAATCCCATTGTATCAAATAACTCAAGGTGGATTGGAAGTGATGGTAACCACTCCTCACCTCTTGTGACGTGAGTTGTATGCATGAAATGATCATCACATAAATGAGCAAAGTGATAAGTTGGAAGTCCATCACCCTTTAGAATTACAATATCCTGATCATTTTCAGTTAATTCTAAATCGCCTCTAATTTCATCATGGAACTTAATCTTATTGTTGTGATCTCCCATAGATTTAAAACGGATAATATATGGTTCCCCTGCTTCAATCTTTTTGATTGCCTCATCAATAGGGAAATCTCTATATTTTGCATACTTTCCATAATATCCAGGAATTTCCTTGTTTGCTTCTTGAACCTTTCTTAATTCAGCAAGCTCTTCTTGAGTACAAAAGCATGGATAGGCTCTTCCCATCTTCATTAAATGCTTAATGCAGGCTCTATAGATATAGGCTCTATTTGATTGCTTATATGGACCATAGTTTCCAATTTCCTTTGTATCTGATAAATATCCCTCATCTGGAATAACATCAAATACAGCTAGCTGCCTAATTAATGATTCACCAGAACCTTGAATCTCTCTTTTTGTGTCAGTATCCTCAAGTCGAATATAGAATACACCACCACTTTGTTTTGCATATCTTGCAGAAACTAAAGAAGTAAATAAGCTTCCTGTATGTAAGAATCCTGTTGGGCTTGGTGCGAATCTTGTAACCATTGCACCTTCCTTTAAATCTCTTTTAGGATATCTTTTTTCTAAATCTTCTACTGTTAATGTAACATCTTTAAATATTAACTCGGCTAAATCGTTGTAATTTGCCATGATTTCACCTCAATTCTTTCCTATTATATAGGAAAAGACTCTATTTTTCAACAGAGTCTTCAAATATTTAAGCACTATAAATAAACTGCTTAACATCTATAGAAACATCTTTTGTGCTTCCGTTTCTTGTAACATTAAAAATTAATGTATCATCTAAATCTAAATCAAGGTTATAAAGAAATGCATTTGGATCTTCAGATTGTGTAACTGTATAGGTTACATCCGTTTTTGATTCATCAAAATAATCTACCTTAATTGAATTAATAATATCATTTGTTTGTAATTCTATACCTGTATAGGTATCATTTGATGAAACCATAGATACATAGTAAACATATGATTTTCTACCAAAACTTTGATTGTAATATCCTTGAGAGATTGTAAATCCGTATTCATAATCTCCAAGAATATAGCCTGATTTCCAAACCTTATTGGCTGTATCATATTCTGCAGTATCTAAAATATTTTCAATTGTACTTACTACATCATTTGATGGGATGGCAAAACCTAAACCCTCAATTCCAGATTCTGCATATTTTGCATTTACAATGCCAATTAAAGCACCTGCAGTATTAAATAATCCACCACCAGAATTACCACTATTGATGGCAACATCTGTTTGAATTAATGTCTGTGTAGTATAATCATCTGTTTGAACCTTACGATTAATATAAGATACTACTCCTGATGAAACTGAACCAGGTAAAATGCCTAAAGGATTACCAATACAAGCTACACTTGAGCCTAGCTTTAATTCATCTGAGTTTTCAAATAAAGCTGCATACGTTAAATCTAGCTTCTCAATAGAAAGAATAGCTAAATCCAAATCCTCATATCCACCTACTAATTCTGCAGAATATGTGTTCCCATTTGTAAGTGTAACATCAAAGGCGCTTGCATCTTCAATTACATGGAAGCAAGTTACTAAATAGCTTAACCCTAAATTAGAATCATAGGAAACTAAAACACCAGAACCTGATGAAATTGCTGCAGTAGAGGATGCTTGAATAGACACTACAGAATCATATACCATACTTACAGTATCTTCAATACTTGTTTCCTTTGAGGTTTTTTCAGTTAATGATAAAGTAGCTGATGTTTTTTCATATACAGGAGTATATAACAATGTCTTTTTACTTGATGAAGAACTAGAATCTTTAATATTCACTGCATTCTGATAATCAGATGAATCTCCTTCTATAAATTGAATGGATGAAGCATTACAGCTTGCTAATGCTATTGTCATAGGTATTAATAATAAACCTAATAATCTTTTTTTCATATTTATCACCTTCTATACCCATATTATAGATTTCAATTGTGGTATGATTTTGTGATAAATATTTTGAATTATCGCCAAAAAAGAAATAGGACCACAATTTAGTGGCCCAAATATCTTACTTAAAATAACGGTCTAAAAGTCCCTTTAATGCCTTACCATGTCTAGCTTCATCTCTAGCCATTTCATGAACTGTATCATGAATTGCATCTAGGTTGTATTGCTTTGCAACTTTTGCAAGCTCAGTCTTACCATTAGTAGCACCAAACTCACATTCAACTCTCCATGCTAAATTCTTCTTTGTTGATGCTGTCATATTAGGTTCTAATTCAGATCCTAATAGCTCAGCAAACTTTGCAGCATGCTCTGCTTCTTCGAATGCAGCCTTTTCCCAATATAGACCTGCCTCAGGGTATCCCTCTCTATGAGCAATTCTTGCCATACATAAATACATACCAACCTCAGAGCACTCGCCATTGAAATTAGCTACTAGCTGATCATAGATATATTTTTTAACATCCGCAGGAATATCTGGGTTATTTTTAACAGTCTTTTCATAAACGCCAAACTCATGCTCAGCTGCTAAAGTCATTTCACCTACAACCTCTTGGAATGCCTTTGCTGGAGCCTTACAAACAGGACACTTGAAATCCTCTGGTAATGACTCTCCCTCATAAACATATCCACAAACCTTACATACAAATTTTTTCATTTTATCACCCTTTCTTGTCTAATATAATTATATAATTATTTCTTCCTTTATACAAGAAAAAAAGGGGATTTCCCCTTTATTCTAATAACTCTAAAATATCTTGTGTTGTAAGCTTAACTTGCTTAGAAGAATCAGATGAAACGATACTTTCAGCTAACTCCTTCTTCAATTCTTGTAATCGAATAACCTTCTCTTCAATTGTATCCTTACAAATTAGCTTAATTACAGATACATTCTTTGTTTGACCAATACGATATGCTCTATCAGTTGCTTGTAATTCTGCAGATGAATTCCACCAAGGATCCATATGGATTACCATATCAGCACCAACTAAATTCAATCCAGTACCACCAGCCTTTAGAGAAATAATAAATACCTTAATCTCAGGATTTCTATTGAATTCCTCTACCATATCCATTCTTGTCTTAGCCTTAGTTGTACCATCTAAGATGAAATGCTTAACATCCATCTTATCTAATTCTCTAGATAAGATTGGGAAGCTTTGAGCAAATTGAGAGAATACTAATAAACGGTGCCCAGATTCAATAGATGATTTAATTAAGTCTGTAGCTAGATTAATCTTTGTATTATCAAACTGTTCCTGGAAAATTAATTCTGGAGTGATACAAATTTGACGTAATCTTGTAAGTAGGGCCAATATATTGTTTCCACCTAAAGAAATATCTTCCTTTAGCTTTTCTACATACATATCGTAAATTTCCTTTTGTCTTTGGTCCATCTTACAATAGTAGTATTCCTCTGTTTTATCAGGTAAATCGTTTAATACGTCCTTCTTTGTTCTTCTTAAAATGAATGGAGATACTCTTTTCTTTAAAATATCTAGAGTTTCAACATCATCATGAGCAATTAAGGATTCATATCTAGACTTAAAATGAGAATAATCAGATAAATATCCTGGCATTAAATAATCAAAGATACTCCATAAATCTGCCAAACCATTTTCAATTGGTGTACCTGTTAAGGCATAATTAATTTCACTATCTAGTGACTTAATTGCCTCACTCTTTTGGGCAAATTGATTTTTAATAAATTGTGCCTCATCTGCGATAACAAATCTAAATTGACAAGAATATAAAGATACATCTCTTCTTAAAGAATCATAGGATGTAATATATAATACTCTTTCATTTGGATTGATTTCAGAAATAATCTTTTCTCTTTCCTCTTGAGAGCCAATAATTAAATGGTATTCACAATCAAGTCCCCACTTAGAGCATTCATTTTCCCAGTTATACATCAATGACATTGGACATACAATTAAGCTTGGTTTAGCTACTGTATCACTAGATAAGAATGAAATAACCTCTAATGTTTTACCTAAACCCATATCATCAGCTAAAATACCACCAAAGCTAAAGCTTGCTAAAGTCTTTAGCCACTTAAACGCATCTAGCTGATATTCTCTTAGATTCTTCTTGATATCCTCTTTCATTGGATAATCAGCCTTTCTATAGTTTTGAAGCTTCTTAATCATCTTAACTACTTCATCATCCATAGAAACATTTGTATCCTGGCCTGAAACAAGCTTTAAAAGGTAATTTAAAGGTCTTTTTACAGGCTTTGTAAGTTCAGATATAGAAATATTGAAATCCTCTAAGAAATCATCAATTTCCTTAACTGTATCTTCCATAATCTCAAGGATAGTATTATCCTTAAGCTTAATAAATTTCTTCTTTTGATGATATGCCTTTAATAATGCGGCAAGCTCTTCTTTAGATAAATCCTCATTATCAAATCTAAAGTCAAGTAATCCAATATCATAAGATACAGATACTGAAGTTCTCTTACTCTTCTTTGCCTTTAAGGTTTTCATCTGCTCATCAAAATAAACCTCACCAAAGGCTTTAATGCTAGATAAATCACTTGTTAAGAACTTATATTGATTTTCTATACCATCAAGTACATAATTCTTATTCTCTTTAATTAATCCATAATTTAATACAGTAGTTAAATATCCATCTAGTAATTGCTTAATATATGGACTATTTCTATCTGGTTCCTTACAAGCAATTTTAGGTCTTAGACAAATCTTATTATCAACATAGGAAAAATAAGAATTAATCTTAATTTCTGGAATAGGATATTTGTTATAGAATTCATTATCAATATGAATCATATTTTTAATTAATGGTAACAAATTCGAAATGAATGATTGACTATTTACATCAATAATTAAAGCACCATCTACCTTAAATAAACCTTCAAATAGCTTTGCTTCCATTCTTGATTTATATTTATATGCAAATATAGATTCCGTATTCATGAAATAGGCTGAATTCACACCACTAATTAATAAGGATGAATCCATTGGTGGTACAATCTTTAAATAATCCTGGTCTAGTTCAATTTCTACTTTATCTAGGCTAGATACCATTCTAAGTGTAGCCTTATCTTCATATAATGCTTTAAAATAAATGGAATTATTTGCATATAGTTCTAATATTCTAAGTAAATGAGATTTTCTAATTGGAATTGATTTAACAGATGCCTGATTACAAATATTCTTTAAAAATGAATAAAAATCCTTTGAAACTAAATCTAATGATTCATAAGAATGAGTAAACTCTAATCTTTGACCATAGGAGAAAAATTCTCCCTTCTCAGTTAATGCAATAAACTGAGCAATATCCTTTACTACATAATCCTTATCATATCCAATCTTAATAGATAATGCATAATCATTATCTAATTCTTCAATAACTGGGACTAAACGAACTGAATTAAAATAGGCGTTTACACTCTTTAATGAATCAGATAAAAGACTCATTACTCCATTGTGCTTTTCAGATAGCTTCTTTCTTTCTAAGCGGTCCATTTCATCCTCATAATAATCAGGATCAATGATATATAGACCAATTGCATATAAAGAAACAATATGGGCACAAATTTGATTTTTAAAGAATTGTACACAACCACAGTAGGATTTTTTTATTTTATAATCCTTAGATAGAATAAGCTCTGCAGATGTTACATTCGCAATAGTTAAAAACAAATTTGTAGGAACTACCTTATACCCTTCTGGTATTTCCTCGATTGAAGCGTAAAGTGATGGAGCTGGGATGGCATTTTCCATGTAAAGCTTTACAATATTATTATTCTCATACTTGAATAAATAATCACTAAGAGTCATAGACACCTCCAAAATATTCAACCCAAATATTATACCATACTTTTACAAAAAATTAAATATTATAGAAACCACTTTCCTACAAAAGTTTTAAATAAGAAAAGATATCATTTTTTTGTTTTTTTAAGTGTTTATCTAAAAAAAATTTGATATAATATTTGATAAGGAAGGTGATATTATGTCAGTATATGAATCAGGAGAGGATTATCTAGAGGCAATCCTAATGGTTTCAGAAAAAAAAGATGAGGTTCACGCCATCGATATAGTAAATGAACTAGGCTTTTCAAAGCCATCTGTTTCCATTGCCCTTAAAAAGCTTAAGGAGCAAGGATATATCACAATTGATGAAATGAATCATCTTCATTTAACTGACTCTGGTTTAGGAATTGCTAACAAGATTTACGAAAGACATAAAATACTAACTTCAATTTTGATGTATGTCGGTGTATCAAAAGAAACTGCTGAAGAGGATGCTTGTAAGCTTGAGCATGACCTATCAGATGAATCTTGGAATAGAATAAAAGAATATTACAAAAAATTAAAATAGTGAGGAAAATTTTCCTCACTAATTTTTTTACTTCTTCCAAAGACCATGTAAGTTACAATATGCTAAAACAGCTATTACCTCATCTCCATCGCATAGCTTAAAGCATACCTCAGGCTTATCGCCTGGTTTAAGTGCCTTTCTTTGGTTACCAAACTTTGTTTGAATTGCTACCCACTCAATATAGTGTGCATCAATCATTGGATGTTCAACAGAACCAACCTTAACATGTACAGTATTGCCAGCTACCTCAAATTCAGGAACATGCTTTTCAACTGAAGCATCAACCATACCAGGTACTAATTCCTCCATCTCCTCATTGCAACATACAAGTTTAGCACCTGTAGCCTTTACAACCGCAATAATTTGGCCGCAGTGCTTACAACGATAAAACTTCATTTCCATATTTTTTCCTCCTACTATGAATTTATGAATAGTTACTTCTATCTTTATTATAGAAAGAAAAAAGATGATTTACAACCATCTTTATCTATAATTTTAATGGATATACTTTTAGGTGATAATAAATATTTAAATATCCAATCTATTTTATTCTTTTTCATTTCTAATTTTAAATAATACTACTGATTTTTAGAATATATTTCTATCTTAAGAATCTTACAATTTTGCCTCATAGATTTTCTTAATATTTCTATTCTCATCTACTAGAATAACAAAATCACCATATAAATACTTAACTTGATTATTATCTAGGTAAGCAACAAAATATCTAGATAATAAATAAGAATCAAGATATACTCCATCATAACAGTTATATCCAACAAGTGTATATTCACCCTCTAATACTACTTTGTTATTCTTTATTGCCTCTTCTATTTTATTATGGATATTAAGATAAAAACTATCAATTATAGAAGAAACCTCCTTTAAATTTAATAGAGTTAAATCCATCTTTTCTTTCTTTGGATTTAATATACTATGAATGATTCCATCATAATCATAGTTGTTCTCCTTTAATAAGGCGTCAATAAGCAAAGCACCAGAGAAATATTAACTAATACGTATTGGCAAATAAAAGGAATAATCATTTAGTTTATTATCCATTTTATTAATAAATAAAGCTTCCTTTTCTTTATTTAATTGCTTTAAAACCTGCCACTCAACATAATTAGCACTACCCTCAATAATCTGAGTTTTAGCCTCATATTCAAATTCAAATGGATATACTTCACTTCTTATTTTTCTTAAAGAATTGATATTCTTTAATTTATCTAAATCATTATCCTTTAATATTTCTAATAATAGCCTATTTTCAATAACCTTAGTTGATAAATTATAACTATCATATTTATAATTAACTAATGCTTCAAATTCATTAGGGAAATAATCCCACCCATTCATATTTTGATATCCATGAAACATCTCATGAACCATACATGATGTTAAAATATCCATATCCATATTTTCATCCTCTAAAAACCAAATAGCAATCATTTCGCCATTATAATTAATAGAGGTGTTTGCACAAAAGGAATCTGTCTTAGGGATATAGGCACCATCAAAATACACCTTATCCTTTGTATATAACGCAAATTTTAAAGGCTTAAAGCCTAGCCAAAGCTTATCAAAATCTAATCTATCTAATCTTACTTTTACTTCATTATATAAGGCCTCTAGATTCATAATATCCTCCTATTTTCCTCAGGTATTGGATAATGAATCCCACCTTTAAATGCCTTTAGGGCACAGATATGATCTTCTGCAAATAATTCTGGCATTTCATCAATACTAAAGAATTTTAATTCATTAGATTCAAAATCCATCTCTAAATATCCGCTTATAATATCAAAAACATATAAAGCACTAATCACATGTGCTTTATCTTTATTTTGCCATTCCATATCATAATTATAATAAATACCTAAAAAGTATAAAGGCTTAACATTTAAGCCTGTTTCTTCTTTTATTTCTCTTATTGCAGCATCTAAATAGGTTTCATTTAATTCAAGTAATCCACCAGGAAACCCCCATTTATTATTATCTTTTCTTCTTTGTAATAGGATTTGATTATCCTTTAATATAATTCCACCAGAAGCATTTAGAATAATCTTTTGATCTCCTAAATACTTTCTTATGGTTTGAACATATCCTTCATTTTCCATCGAAATCACCCAATCTCATTATACAAGAAAATGCAAAATAAAACACCTTTTTCAAGGTGTTTTACAAATTATTATGTTCCTTCATTTCCTTTTTACGACTA
>Ga0247610_10008147_pt1 | contig 10689 bp, 29 predicted proteins | sample 174DNAGHGhighgp2_FD_193483 | JGI IMG/M metagenome (GOLD analysis project Ga0247610, IMG submission 193483) | Sheep rumen microbial communities from Palmerston North, Manawatu-Wanganui, New Zealand - 1742 DNA GHGhigh gp2 | ecosystem: Host-associated > Mammals > Digestive system > Stomach > Rumen... | reverse complement strand
AATGCTTATTTAGCTTCCTTGTGCGCCTGGATAGTGCGTTATGACCTTTGCTTCATCAACTGTAAAGCAGAGTCTACCGGAAAAATCATAAAGGAATTTCTATATAGAGATTTAGTTGAAAGAATTGATAGGGGTGAGTTTGATGGACCTAGAAACGATAAAGAGTAGCTATTCCATGAAAGATATCCTTGATAGATGCAATATTCCGGTCAATAGAAGTGGCTTTTGTAATTGTGTTTTCCACAACGGAGATGACACAGCCTCAATGAAAGTGTACAGAGAAGGCTTTTATTGCTTTGGATGTAATAAAGGTGGAGACATTATTGATTTTGTCAGAGCTTATCAAGGACTTGATTTTAAAGAGGCTTGTCAATGGATATGCGGAGAAGAGCTATCAAGGAGATCAAAAGCACAGCTTACCGCAGCCAATATCAGAAGGAACAAAAGGAAAGCAAGAGAAGCGCAACTAAAACAGGAGTTAAGAGAGATCAATAAAAGCTTTGAAGGACTTTGGCAGAAATACATAAACGCGGAGCCTTTGAGTGACGAACAGGCAGCAGCCTTTAATCAATGGCAGCTCTTAACTTACAAACAAGAAACGATATTTAAAGAGTTGGGGGCAACATGACAAAAGCAGAAATAATGGAATACAGCAAGGAAGAGCTTTTAAACCCTGAGAATCTATTAAGGATTTTTGCTGAAGCCTCTTCAGAGCTGGATAGAGTTGATTTGCAGAATGCCTACCAGGATAGGGCAAAAGAATGTAAGTGCTACAGGCAAGTGCAAGCACTTTTTAAAGCTGCCAAAGCAGATATCAAGGACGATCTGAAAGAGCAAAAGGTAACAGCTAATAACGTAACTGACTTTGGACATATTACCGGAGAACTGAACTGCGGAAGCTGGATAGCAGACAATAACGGTGTAAGGGTCTTAACTATTTTTGGCGAGAAAGTCTGTTGTTATCACCCTATATTGCCGATTGAAAGGCTTTTTAACATTGAGACTAAGACGGAAAAGATCACGCTTGCATATAAAAGAGGCCACAACTGGAAGGAAATAACAGTTGATAAAGGGTTGATTGCAAGTAGTACCAAGATAGTAAGACTGGCAGACTACGGCGTAGCAGTTACCAGTGAAACAGCCAAGGACCTTGTAAAGTATTTGTCTGATGTGGAAAACCTTAACGAGATTGCAGAGAAGAACAGCACAAGTAAGCTGGGATGGCATAACGAATATAAGGACTTTATACCATACGACACAGCGGTAGTGTTTGATGATGAAAGCAAGTTTAGGGAGCTGATAGGCGCAATCAAGGAAAGCGGAAGCGAAGATATATGGTTAGAGCTTTGCCGGAAGATCAGAGCCAACAAGAGCCACTATGAACCACAAGTTTATATGGCTGCCAGCTTTGCCAGTGTATTGATTAGCAAATTAAATATGCTTCCATTCATTGTCAACTTGTGGGGATCTACTGGTAAGGGTAAGACCGTAGCGCTTATGTTGGCGGCCTCAATATGGGCCAATCCAGCAGAAAACAGATATATCACAGACAGTTATGCTACACAAAATGCTTTTGAAATCAGACTTGATTGCTTAAATCACTTGCCGTTATGCCTGGATGATATGTCAAAAGTCAGGGATAAAACCGGTGATGGGTTTACGGATCTTATTTATCTGATGTGTTCCGGCAAAGGTAAAGACCGATCAAATGTAGATTTAGGGCTTAACAAAGTCAAGACGTGGAGCAACACAATACTTTCCAACATGGAAAGGCCGCTTGCCAATGAGACTATGAAGGGTGGAGCGATTAACAGGATTTTGGACTTTGAAATGTGTGACGGCTACATATTTGAGAATGGTAATCATGTTGTAGAAGTTCTGAAAGACAATTACGGATTTGCCGGAATCAAGTTTGTAGACCTTATAAAAGAGCTTCCTGTAGAGGTCATTAATAATATAAGAAGAGACTTTGAACAGAAGATCAAGGAAGAGGCCAAGAAGCAAAACTCAGTCAAGGAAGAAAAACAGATCCTTCCATTGTCCGTACTTCTGACAGCAGACAAGATTGCTACTGACTACATTTTTGAGGACGGAATATATTTAGACCTTCCTACAATGGTGAGTCAGCTTAAAGACACTAACGAAGTCTCAGAAGGACAAAGAGCCTATACTGCAATAGTTGATGCAACAGTACGCTATAAGTTTAAGTTTGTAGAGAGTGATACTACTGAAAGCTGGGGAATAATTAAAAAGGGATATGTATATATCCTAACAACAGCCTTCAATGATCTCGCACTTAAAAACAACTTTTCAACAAAAGCCTTTTGTAGCTGGGCTAAGAGTCAAGGCTTATTGGAAGTCGGGAAAGACAAGAAAAATGCAAAAGTGTGCAAGGTAAACGGATCTTCTCAAAGGTGTTATTGCATAAAGTTGCCGGTGCCAGAAGAAGAGCAGCAAGATTTTACACCGGCAGATGATGAAAACGAACTACCGTTCGATTAAAAAGTTACACGTTACACCTAATTACACCTAAAAACAAGACCCTATATATAGAGTTTTTTATGCGAGAGAAAATCTCTATGATAACAAAACCCTCGTTACGTATCCTTTTTGGGTGTAATTTGTGTAACTTGTGTAACAGGCAGATTATAAGCGACTTGCAGCAATCGGCATAGTGTAACTTTTGTGTAACTTTGTGTAACTAAAAGGAGGCATAATGAGCAAATATACAGTAACCGCGTGTGATTTGTGTGGAAAACAAATTCCACCAACAAGTAGACAATGGGTAAACACATACGCTCTTCCATATCAATACGATGATGATAAGGGTCCTATTATTAATCCTGAACCCGAAATGAACTTATGTGAAGAATGCGCAACTAAAATCCGTGATTTTTGCATGACATTAGATAAGACTCGCGGCTATGCAAACGAGGCAGAAATATGACTATTTCAGAGAGACACGAAGAGATAAACAGGATCATTGCCGGCCTAAAGGTGCTGCATGAGAAATACTTTCCACCTAAAAGACCTTTGACAGATGAAGAGTGGGAGCAGTACATAGCGGATATATGGGCTGTAGCCGACAAGTACAAAGGAACTAACCTGGAAGACCTTGCCGGGGAACTAACAATGGCTTTCAGTAATGACATTGAGAGAGTAGACAAAGCATGGAGGAGAAAACAGGGGGTACAGAATGAGCTACAAAAGACCATCAAGGCAGAGTAAGTATTATCTGCCGCCACAGATATATGACAACGTAGTTACGTACTGTAGGTGCTATCCCATCTGGCTTAAAGAGCTTCAGACCTTGCCGGACACTTCCAGAGCGATCACCTATGACAAGGACAAAGTACAGTCTTCAGGAGGCTATGACGCGACAGCAGAAACAGCGCTAAAGAGAGTAGAGCTTGAAAGGAAGGTTGATCTGATAAGGACAACGGCCATGATTACCAACAGTCAAATGTGGGAATGGATTTTGAAGTACGTGACAGAGAAGGATGTAACTATTGACGATCTGATAGCACAGGGTATGCCTTGCCACAGAAATACATTCAGCACCATGAAGGCATATTTTTACTATCTGTTAAGTAAGAGGATATAAAAATGCTGACAAACAGAGAAAAAGAAGATGCGCTTCTCAGAAAGCTAAGGAAATTCAACTATTTTATTGATGGTGACATTAAGCTCACCAAGGAAGATGCAGCTTTAGTAATCAGGCTTTTGGAGAAAGAACACAGGAAGGCCGATAAGGCACACAAACACTACATAGCGAACCGGGAACACTACCAGGAGAAGAGCCGTAACAGATATGCGGAGAACAAGGACACTATCAACGAGAAGCGTAGACGTAGAAGATTGGAGGGTGCATTTAAATGAGTTTTGGACCTGAAGAAAGAGTGTGGAATGGAGAGATATGCTACCACTGCGGCAAGGATCTGAAGAAGGACGCTTCCAGCTATGACGGTAACTATTTCTGTTCTGATTACTGCCTGGGAGCATATCTGATAGAGAAGCACGAAGATGATATAACCTGGATTGACTTTATCACTGAAGAAGCACTGAAGGAACGTTGGTTAGAGGATAGCAAGATGGGGGACTGGGATTGATGATGTTGTATGTGAAATGCACTACAGACAAATACCAGCTACCGGAAATAGTGTGTGATTCTGTAAAGGAGCTGGCAGAAAAGACCGGCAAGACAGCCGGAAGCATAGCCTCAATGATATCAAAAGGCTATAAAGGCTATTACAAAGTTAAGGTATCACCTATATGGTACCCGGACAATGACGGTGGAATGTGGACTTATGCAGACAATGGAAGAGTGATCCATAAGGGGTAAATATGATTGAGAGTGATGATAGGCGTTGTGTGGAATGCACTAACGCGAAATACAAAGAGACTTTCGGAGAAGGACACAAGCTCTATATTTGTGGGAAGCACAAAACAGCCATAACAGATTTAACAAGGGTATCGTCAATCATTGGTTGTAAAGGTAAGGACTTCCAGAGGAGGGGCAATGAATAAAGTCTTACAGAATTATGAGTGTGACGGGCAATTATCGTTTGCATTTAATGGAAACATAGCTCCGTGTCCATATATCAGAGACTGTAATACTTATGGGATTGGTTGTCAGGGCACTTCTTATTGGTGCAAGAGATTTGATACTAAGACCGACAGAAAAAAAGAGTTAGATGCCAAGTACGATATACCACGGGACTACCAGAAGGAAGAGGGCTGGACTGATGATTGGCATTACTGCGAATTGGAGTTACCTAAAGAGCATGGCATTTATTACTGTATCACACATGGATGGAACGGTGAACATTATGACTACACTTATATGGCATGGGCCTACGGTCACTGGTGGGCTTATGCCGGATATGGTGAGAAGTGGTTGCTAGTCCATGGAGACAGGCGCAAGTGGATGGAGCCTTTTGCCTGGGTAACTGTTCCGGATCTTTACTATCGGACAGATCCACACCATCAATTCTTGTGTGAGCATTTTGTTACTAAAGAGGCCTGGGAATATGAAGAGCGAATAGAAAAGATAAGGAGGACACATGAGCGGAGGAAGTTATAGCTATATATACAGCACATTGTCAATGGAATGTGAAAACAGAATGTATGACGCTGAAATGAATGATTTGATAAGAGATTTGTGCGATGTTCTGCATGATTTGGAATGGTGGCAGAGTGGCGATTCCTCAGAAGATCGTTATAGAAAAACACTTACGAAGTTTAAAGCTAAGTGGTTTAAGGGTGACAGACAGGAACGCTTGAAAGGCTATATAGATGAGCAGATAGGCATTGTGAGAAGTCAGTTATATAGCTTGATTGGTGAAATGGAGGAAAACTAATGACAGTTGCAATTATTGTGGCAATAGCATTTTATTTCTTGCTATTCATACTGGGATATGTTTTTGGAAGGATGGATAAAAAGAGTAACGAAGTGCCAATGAAACCGCTAGAGGTTAAATATACGCGCCACGACCTTAAACATTGGACCGCGTGTAAATTGGTTGACCCTGATCAATATAATAACTTTGATCCAAGCGTTATGGAAACTATAGTAGCTGAAGACCTGGCATGTAAATTTGCAGATGTGATAAAAGAACACATGATAACAGAAAAAGATTATGAAAAACGTATGGTGAAATATCGAATTGATATATGGCTTGATGGAGGTAACTAATGAGCGATAGCAGACTAGACATAGAACGTGACAAGTACCTGGAATGGAAACAACAACAGAAGTGGGCTATGGAAGAGGCTTGTAAGAATTGCGACTCACATATAACACTTGGCTGTCCGTACTATGACGAGACAGAGGAGACTTTTGATTATGAGGAATGCTTCAAAGATTCAGGAGGTTGGGAATGAATAGAGAACAGGCGATCAATTATTTAATCAGTAGTGGATTTACACATGAGCAAGTCGGTGAAGTTGTTAGAGCGTTGACCTATGAGCCAACTACTAAGAGTCATTTAACAGTTAGAGAATTTGAGGAAATTGAGGTTTCTTACCCTCCCGAAGAACTGTGTACATATCCCGAATATAAGGGAAAGCCTTATTTTGGAATAAAGTACAAAGAAAAAGGAGAAGAAATAGTAGGTTATGGAACATATAACCCCAAAGTATTATCTCAATATTTGAGAGATTACTTTATATCAGCTACTAAGAAAGATTGCAATACTTGTACTCATAGCGACGAAATAGATGGAAGTAATTGTTATGAATGTGTAAAAGATATGTGCAATAACTACGAGTCAACTACTAAGAATAATTTAGGAGTTGATTGTATATCAAGAGCAGATGCAATTCAGGCTATGCAAGATAAAGCAAAAAAGCTAAAGAATGAAGATACGATAAATGGCTTATGCGGAGCTGTTGCAATACTGTATGAAATGTCCTCAGTAACACCACAAGAGCCAACAGACAAGAAATTCACCAAGGCAGACATTGATGCGATTGTTAAGGCTATAAACGAAGGATGGGAATTAAGAGTTAATGAGATTTTAAGCAAGATAAGAGCCGAGATAGAAAAGTTACGACCAAATTTAAGACCAGAGCAAATGACAGATTATGACTATGCAATGGTAGAAGTTGTCGATGACATTGTGGCTATTATTGACAAATACAGGGCAGATAAGGAGCAGGAAGATGAATAGAAAATTTTGTGATAGATGCGGTGAAGAGATAAACATAAATCCTATGATGCAATGTCAAAACCCATTATTTGAAATAAGACAGATTTATCCACAAGGCATTATGCCTATTGATTTATGTGAGAATTGTTCCAAAAAGTTTGTTGAATGGGTAAAGGAGCCTAAGCATAAGCATGAATAACTTTGATTGGGGTAAGACCTTTGGTAGATTCTTTATGGCGTTTGTAGTCAATGATGATTTCTTTGGTATAGCAATAAGAATCGGCAAGGAATATGCAGATGATGCCTGTTGTGGGGTGTTTCATTTAACAGTACAGATGGGATATGGACAGTTTACCATAGGCGTTGCAGAAAAGGAGTTATAAAAATGGCGCTAACAAATAAGCGTGAAGAAGCTATATGTAAAAAGTACAGTGCTCGTGATGAAACAGACCATGTGCATTGTTTTGAGTGTCCGTTAAATAAAAGGACTTCTGATTTTTACGATTTCAGATGTAAAGGAAATAGTCATTACAACAGACACACTAAGGAGTGGGAATATGACGATTGAGGAATCAGACAATGTATGGGTTAGAAATCTTAACCAACTAAAGAAGTTAGATAAAGAATGGCAAGAGTACAAAGAAAAAGGTCATTGTGAATGGACGGATTGCAGAGAATGTCATTATCAAAATATTTGTGATGAATGGAGTGATTAAGATGGGAATAACGATTGAGGAAATCATAGAAGAGTTAGAAAGTACAAAGGATTATCCAGCAAGTGACCCTGCAAGTGATGAAGCGTTAGATGGTACAATAAATACCATGCGGAAGTATCAGAAGATAGACCAGATAATATCCGATTATATAAATGATGATTCTGTCGGAATGTCAGATTATTGGATGGGGAGAATTAAAGAGGTGGTAGAAGAATGAAAGACGTGCTTATATTTTTGGGTTCTGCTGCATTATCAGTAATTATAATGTCTATACCAGTGTTGACTACTTGTAGTTTCACACTTAATTGGGGTTCATTTTTAAGATTTATACTTACACTATTCACTATAGGGGAGTTTGTGATTCTTACCTCAGTAATTGGAACCGGAGAGTGAGGTAGAAGATGGGAACAATAAATGAAGAATATTTAGAATTTGAAAATGATGAATTGTATCGTTACTATCCATTACCTCAATGTGGTGAAGACATATATAAAAAGGATCTTGTAATGACTAAGGAAATTTTTACTGAGTGCTACGAAAGGTGGATTAAGGTGGTAGAAGATGGGAAGATTGATTGATGCGGACGAACTGATTGCAAAAATTGAAGAGATTTATGATGGATATATGTTAAGTGAAGATGGCAGTGTAGTACCAAAAGATTTTGTAGAATTTTTAGAGGAAGCACCTACAGTTGAGGCAATCCCAAAAGACCAATACGAAGAAAGATTAAAGGCTGATATGGTGGCTATGCTTACAGAGTTGAAGTTAGAGATTGCAGAACTTAAATTAGATTATCCCATAGGCGAGTGCGAACATCCTACGCTGAAGATTAAAACAACCGCATATCAAACTAAAACAACAACAGAAATAAAACAGAATTGTGTAGAGATTATCCAACAGAAAATCAATGCTCTAAAGGTAGAAAACAAAATGAATTAAACTTTTAGGCCTAAAAAAGTGCATTATATTTTGAAAAACACCCCGAATTAATCAAAAACTGTGAATGAATTATACCTGGGAGGAAATATGTTAAATGCAATGTTAGTTATAGCCGGGATATTTATAGCACTTATAGCCGGTTATTGGATGGGGTTCCGCGCCTGTTTTGATTATCTTAGCGAAGAACTAGAAAAGTACAGGAAGGAAATTAAATAAATGGATCGCATTTTTATTTTAGCGTTAATGTTTTGCCTAGTGATCTTCCTGATCCTGGCAGACTGAAGGGGGAAATACAATGATAAGTGATGAATACCGAGACAATTTAGAATGGGCCTGTATGAATATGAAAGCCTACACCAGAAAGCGCCCTAAGCTACTTCCTGAAGCTTTTTTAAGACCGGCATACAAATACACCAAGTCGGAAATAAAAGACCGTACACAGGAAAATTTACATGAATACGACTACAGAAAATAATAATAGCCTCCTGGAATTGATCCAGGGGGCCGTTTTATGCTGTTTCAAGTATCTTGTAAAAATTGTCGTTTCTGATATTGCTTAAAAACACTGTAAATGTTTTTCCGGTCCTTTCAACCTCTTCAATCCAGTCGTTAAAAGTGTCCTTTTTGATCCTTACAACGTCTCCGGTCTTTGTTGCGTTAGTGTCTGTTAAGGCAATAGCCAAAATATATGTTGTTCCTCTTGGTATTCTCATTTTTTAAACCTCCTGTATATTTCTAACTACTACCGGATATATAAAGTCCTTATATTGTCTCTTTAACATATCGGTGAAATATCCGGCAGCAGCTTCCTTCTTGTGATCGTCTCGCGGTTCCATCTTGTCTGTAATTGACTTGGTTAGTGTTGTTTGTCTTCCTTCAGGGTCCTTATAGATATATTTAAAAGTCTTTCTCATGTCACCTCCTTAAAAAATCTCAATTCCGGCAGCCTTAAATTGCTCTATAGTGGCGTTTAATACTTCCTGAAGATCCGGCTCCATTTCGGTCCAGTCTTCTTTAATGCAAATCAGGTTATAAAGCATTTCTTCAAGCGTTTCAGGGTCTTCTCCTGTGTCTCTATATGGGTCCAGTTCGTCAATAAAAGCAATATATCTGTTTTTTAATTCTTCCATTGTTTTGTCCTCCTTAAACTGTTGCGTAGTAGTCAAAATAGCCGACTGCCTTAAAAATCTCTAGTGCTGCATTGGCCTGTTTGTAAGTCATTCCAGAAGACCAAACAAGGGGCCAACGGATATTTGAAAGATCGTTAATTGTTACTTGCGCATAGTCATTTTCTCTATAATCAATTTCAATTGTGTGGTGTCCGTAACGCTCTTTAATCATTTTTAGGTCCTTTCTGCCGGTATTGTGGGACCGGCGGCCCGTTGTCTTTATCTTAATTTGCTGGTATATTCTGCTTCAGTGATCTCAATAATACTTTCAACTCTTGCGTCTAGCTGCCACTGTCTGCAATATAGATTTGCGTCTTTTCTCATTGCTGTTTTGTTTGTCTGTTTTCCGATTGTGTCGGTCCCATCTGTAAAATTGATCTGGTAAAATCTCATTGTTTTTTGTCCTCCTTTGGTGGGTCCGGCCCTTTTTATCGGGCCGGTGATTTGTCCTATTATGTTATCTCTGTTCATTAAAGATATATCTTGTAGCTGCTTCTGCGTGGCTTGCTGCGCTTACAAGTAAACTCTTGTCATTCTTTAATGCTTTAAGCCATCCTTGAAGATATGCTGTAGAGTTTTGGAAGGTCTCAGGTGTATCTATTCCAAGTCTTGTCATTATCATGGCTGATCCAAGCTCTGCGACTAACTCCTCTTTGCTATAATCATTTGATCCGAAAGCTGCTAATTTTACGTTGAGTCCGCGATCCAGTCGGCTTGTGTGGCCGGTGCTGTGAGTCATTTCGTGGAATAGAGTAGAATAATACTCATTTATGTTTTTATACTGTTCCTTCATGGGAACCTTTATATAATCAAGTACCGGTGAATAAAAAGCCTTGTCGCTCATTTCGTCCGTTATAATATCTTTAATTCCGGAAAATTTTTTATATTCGTTTATGATCTCTTCAGCCTCTTTTATAGGGTCTGCCGGCTTGATTGTCTCTATTTCCGGAGCGGTCCAGCCTTCAACCTGGCTTTGATGGAATACTGGATAAGTCCTTGGGTACCATCTTAAATATGAGTGCTTTGTCTCTTCGCCGGTCTCTTCGTCCTTAGAAGTCCATTCGATTTTTTTAGAGAACCATTCCATAATCATTGAAGCGTGTTCGCCTTTTTTGATCTTAGCGCCAAGCTCATTCCACTGCTTAAAACTTGCGTAAGCGCCAGGCCTTCCAAGGATCATCTGATTAACGAAACCATAAAATCTTTTTGACTTTG
>Ga0247610_10008146_pt1 | contig 10689 bp, 10 predicted proteins | sample 174DNAGHGhighgp2_FD_193483 | JGI IMG/M metagenome (GOLD analysis project Ga0247610, IMG submission 193483) | Sheep rumen microbial communities from Palmerston North, Manawatu-Wanganui, New Zealand - 1742 DNA GHGhigh gp2 | ecosystem: Host-associated > Mammals > Digestive system > Stomach > Rumen... | reverse complement strand
CAGTTACTATGGGATAATCCACCCTTCTATTTGGAATGGAAGAAACGTTGGAACGTTTTTGACGAATAAGATAAGAAAAGGAGGTTGTATGATTTACAAGATTGCAGACAACGTATTGTCACCGTTAGGTAACACAACGTCAGAGAACTACCAAGCCGTCAAGTCTGGTCGTTCTGCCATACAGCGCCATGAAGGTTTTTGGAGGCTGAAAGAACCATTCTCGTCAGCATCCTTCCCCAAGGAGGCCATAGCTCATCTGTGTACGGAGGGCATGACACCTTTTGAGTCCCTGGTTCTGTATTCAATCCAGAAGGCCTTAGAACAGACGGAGTTAGATGTCACCAAGAAAAACGTTGTCCTGATACTCAGTACAACAAAAGGCAACATTGAGCTTTTGGAGAGTCAGCATGGAAAAGATATTGACATCAGTCCTGCTACGTCGGCCTCTCGACTGGCCAGTCATTTAGGCATGACGACAGAACCCATAGCGGTGTGTAATGCTTGCATCTCAGGTGTAGCAGCCATTTTGCTGGCACAGCACTTACTTGAGGCTCACTGCTACGACTATGCCATAGTATGTGGTGCAGATGTCCTGACTCATTTTACCGTGTCTGGTTTCCAGTCACTCATGGCCTGCTCTGAAGAAACCTGCAAGCCTTTCGACATGGAACGGAAAGGGTTAAACCTTGGCGAAGCTGCTGCTACGATGATTCTGGCAAGATCCATTGATGGCAACAAGGAGGCATGGGCAATAGAGCGTGGAGCTGTTCGCAACGATGCCTACCATATCAGTTCACCATCGAAGGAAGGCAAGGGTGCACTGTTAGCACTTCAAGCAGCAAAGGGTGATATCAATAACGAGGAAATAGCCTTTATAAATGCCCATGGCACTGCTACTCTATTTAACGACCAGATGGAATCGGTCGCAGTAGAACGTGCAGGGCTCAGTGATGTACCAGTGAATAGTCTGAAGGGGTATTTTGGCCACACGTTAGGCGCTGCAGGCATTCTTGAGACAGTTTTATCAATGGCAGCTCTGGACGACCATACCATTTTAGGGACTCGAGGCTTTGCTGAGCGAGGTGTCTCTGGGCATATACTACTGTCTGCACACCATGAAGCCACCTCTCGCCAGCGTTTCATAAAGATGATTTCTGGTTTTGGAGGATGTAATGCAGCCATGCTGGTTACACATACCAGCCCAAAGCAAGAAGAGACACGCCCATTGCCAATACTTCGAGCTGCTCACCATGTTATACTGACTCCAGAACATATGAATGTTGACGGAAGGGAGAGCATGCTGAAAGAAGGGCGACAGCTGATAATGCTATACAAACAATATGTCAACGACTATCCACGTTTTTACAGGATGGATCCGTTATGCCGATTAGGATTCCTGGCAGTAGAAATACTGTTACAGGCTGAAAATAGTCAGGAGGACACGGCAGATGAGGAACGAACCGTTATCTTATTCAACCACTCGTCGTCCATCGTTGCCGACAAAGCATATCAGAAGACTATCAATAGTACACGAGAATACTTCCCCAGTCCCTCGGCTTTTGTCTATACATTGCCGAACATTGTGACAGGAGAAATAGCCATTCGTCATGGCTATCATAATGAGACATCGTTTTATATGCTCAAGGAGAAAAATGAAGAGACAATGAGCAAAATAGTGCGCGCCACATTAGCTGACACACCTACGACAAGTGCTATTAGCGGATGGTTGGACTATGCTGACGAATCTCATTTTGAAGCCGATATCACCTTATTTGTTAAACAATAACTAAACATTTTCATGGATAAGTTAATATTAGAATTAAAACAAGAAATCATTAAAGTACTGAATCTGGAGGAAATGACCCCAGAGGATATCGATAATGAAGCGCCTCTGTTCGGAGAGGGCTTAGGACTCGACTCCATTGATGCCTTGGAACTGATTGTGATGATTGAGAAGAACTATGGCATCAGACTCGCTAATCCTGCCGAGGGAAAGGCTATTTTCCAAAGCGTGGCGACCATTGCCGACTATGTCAGCAAGAATAGGAAAAAATAAAACGCATGAAGAAAAACATCGTCATTACCGGCATAGGCATCATCTCTGCCATAGGCAACGACAAAGAATCTGTTTTGAGGTCGTTGCTGAAGGGGAATAGTGGCATCAGTGAAATGAACCACTTACAGTCCTCACACCATGAGCTGCCTGTGGGAGAGGTGCATCTGTCGAATGACGAGATGAAAGAAAAACTAAACATTCCTCTTTCGTTTACTGTCAGCCGTACAGCGCTGCTTGGCATGATGGCTGTCGGACAAGCCTTGGAAGATGCATCACTGTCAACTGTCAACACAGAACAGGGCAGAGGATTAATACTTCTTTCTGGAACCACAGTAGGTGGAATGGACATTACAGAACAGCAGTTCCACAAGTTAAGAAGCGCCGACTGCTATCCCGACTGCCTGAACCACCACACACCCTATCAAAACACAAAGATGATAGCAGAGCACTTCAAGGTGTTCAGAGACCACGCTACGATTTCCACTGCCTGTTCTTCTGCTGCCAATGCGATTATACTGGGAGCCAGGCTATTAAGTTTAGGACAGGCAGACATTGTAGTGGCAGGAGGAACAGAAGCATTATCAGTGTTCCACCTAAATGGCTTTAATTCGCTGATGATTCTTGACCATGAGCGTTGTAGGCCATTCGATGCCCAACGGGCAGGTTTGAACTTAGGTGAAGGAGCTGCTTATGTAGTGCTCGAATCCGAGGAGTCAGCACAAAGTCGTGGTATAGAAATCTTGGGTTATCTAAATGGTTGGGGAAATGCATGTGACGCTTTCCACCAAACGGCATCGTCACCTCAGGGCGAAGGAGCATATCTGGCCATGGAGCAAGCACTGAAAGAAGCATGCCTATCACCTACTGACATTGACTATGTTAATGCTCACGGCACTGGCACACCAGACAATGATGCCAGCGAGAGCCAGGCACTGATACGCATATTTCAAGAACACATACCTCCCATCTCGAGTACAAAATCGTTTACTGGGCACACCACCAGTGCATCAGGCAGCATAGAAGCTGTTATCAGCCTGTTAGCCATACGCCACCAGTTCATTCCCATCAATCTCGGATTCAAGAATGCAATGGCAAACGGGATTGTCCCATTTGTTAATGAAGAGCACGGAGAACTTCAACATGTAATATGCAACTCTTTCGGTTTTGGAGGAAATGATGCCAGCCTCGTTTTGTCGTCAACAGGTAAGACACATATGGAACAGTCAACTCTGCAACATACCATCCAAACCCATCCCTTCTACGAGATAAGCAACGAGGAAGAACTTATGGAGATACGCCAATACGTCAAGCCCATGGAAGCACGACGAATGGGCCGACTGATGAAAAGCTCGCTGCTGGCTTCACTGAAAGCCTTAGAATTGGCAGGGATAGACCATCCTGATGCCATCATTACCGTCACATCATTAGGATGCTTAGAAAACAGCGAACAGCTGTTAATCCAACTCGACGAAGAAGGCGAGACAATGTTAAAGCCTACCTATTTTATGCAGAGCACCCACAACACCATTGGCAGTGCTATTGCCATACACACTCACTGCCACGGATATAACGTGACATACGTCGCACCGTCAGAATGGGAGGCAAGTACTGAAGAGCGGCTGAAGTGGGCATTGCGCGATGCATACATGCTGCTCAACACTGGACAAGCACAACATGTTCTTGTTGGCATTCACGACGAGACTACTCCTCTTTACCGTAGGCTGCTTGAGCAAGGCAACATACGTAATACGCTACCCATTCACTCACTTTCAATGGTTTTGTCATGTACAGATTGATAGCATTAGTCGTTGTGCAGTGTATGCTGCTGACAGGTGGACAGGTGTTCCTGAAGTTCGCCATGATGCGAATGCCGTCCTTCTCATGGTCACGCGAGTTCTTTTATAACCTACTGACCAACTGGCAGTTTGCTGCCAGCGGACTATTATTCGGGTTAGGCTCATTACTATGGATGTACATTGTGCGTATTTTTCCTTTCAGCGCATCTTATCCATTGGTCAGTCTGAGTTATGTATTGGGCATGCTGGCTGCATTGGTTTTCTTCCATGAAGAAGTTTCAGCAACGAAATGGATAGGTGTAGCATGCATTGTCTTCGGATGTTTCCTAATAGCAAAATAAATAGAGAAAAAGATGAAACAAATAATTTTCCTAATACTACTCTTGTGCGGAGGAACCGCATCTCACTGCTCAGGGCAGACAGCCAGTCAACTTCGAGCACAAGTGGCAGAGGTAACAGCGAATATGCGAACCCTGCAATGCGACTTTGTCCAAACCAAACACGTCAAAATGCTAAATGAGAATATGGTATCACGTGGACGAATGTTTTACATGCGAAACGACCGGCTCAGGTGGGAATATAATACTCCCTATGCCTATACATTCATTCTCAATGGAGACAAGGTGTTGCTTAACAATGGAAATACCAAACGTAATGACGTGATTGACGTTAATAAAAATAAGGTTTTTAAAGAAATCTCACGCATCATGGTAAGCAGTGTAGTGGGTAGCTGTCTTACTGACGACAAGACGTTCAAAACCACTGTCACCACGTCAGGTGCAGAATGGATAGCCACACTCGTACCCGTACGAAAGGACATTAAACAAATGTTTGACAAAATAATCCTTCACTTCGACAAAAAACGTAAAGTGGTGACCAAGATTGAAATGACTGAACGTAATGGTGACAAAACGACAATAGTCTTACAAAACATTCGCACCAATGAGAATATTAGCGCAAATATGTTTACTGTGCATTAGCATGCTGTTGTGTGGAAAAACAGCACAACACAACGAGGCACAACGCTATCGCACAGTCATAACAATGGAGAATGGTGCAGCAATAAGCGGCATCTCCATATTTGTTCATGAGGGTGGCGAGGTGAAAGGCTGTCTGTTTAATGAGTTTGGTGTAACAGCCATAGAATTCACTTACGACACGACACGTCACAAGGTGAAGCTGCATCATGTCATCAAGATGCTGGACAAATGGTATATAAAAAGAGTTTTACGCAAGGACTTACGATGCGTCATAGAAGGTCTTCAAAGAGGAGAAATGTCGTACCACAACGAGCGACGCCATATTTCGTACGAGTTTAGTCCTATAAATGAATCGGATGATGGAGCTACGCAATAGTTTATATAACAGAGGAGAATGGATAGAAGAGAATGGAACGTGGAGAGTAAATATCACACTCCACTCTTCCCACATCATTTTCCAGTCTCACTTTCCTGGTGAACCTGTGATGCCAGGTGTCTGCATCTTGCAAATTGCCAAAGAACTGCTGGAGGACTACTGGAATTGTCAATTGAAACTTATACGCATTAAAAACGTGAAGTTTCTTTCTGTCATCACACCAGAAAAGCACTCACACATTTCTTTTGTTCTTGAGCGAGAAGACAGGGATTCTGAACAAGAAGTAAGAAAAGGAGAGGATGCAGAGATAAACGTGAGGATGCATGTAGAATCAGGCGGCACCATTTTTTCAAAGATCTCAATGACTGTTCAACAATGTAAGCACTAAGTGATGGAGCGTCAGAAAAAGCTATTACACGACAGAGGCATCTGTGTGGTGATTCCGACATTCAACAATGGCGGAACCATAGCTAACGTGCTGACTCGCACCTTAAAGGTATGTCAGGATGTCATCGTGGTCAACGATGGCTCTACCGATGATACCAGCACCATTCTTCATTCATTTAAAGATATAATTTTATTGGAACACCCTACCAACCGTGGTAAAGGGCGTGCATTGAAAAGCGGTTTCAGAAAAGCAAAGGAAATGGGATTTGCCTATGCTATTACACTTGATGGTGATGGGCAGCACCAACCAGAAGACATAACATTATTTCTGGAGGCCAATCGTCAACATCCAGGAGCACTCATCATAGGTGAACGACAACAGACTGGTGATGGTGGAGGTGCACGTTTTGCCAACCGATTCTCCAACTTCTGGTTTTGGGTACAGACAGGACGCAAGTTAAAAGACACGCAGACAGGTTATAGACTCTACCCATTGAAGAAGTTACTTGGTCTCTCGCTGTTAACGTCACGCTACGAGGCAGAACTTGAACTATTGGTATTCTCATCGTGGCATGGCACAAAGATTGTGAGCATACCCATTAATGTCTATTATCCACCTCGCGAAGAGCGTGTCACTCATTTTCATCCTGTCAAGGACTTTACACGCATCAGCATCTTGAACACTGTATTGTGCTTACTCACCTTGGTCTATGGCTTGCCACTGCGACTATTCCACTTCCTCATGAAGTATATTCGAACGTGGTATTCACTATTGTTTTTTGTAACTTTCTCACTTTTCATCATGACTCCTATGGTTTGGCTGTACGTCAAAACAGGGAAAATGACAGAAAAAAAACGCTACAGACTTCATAAATTAATACAGTGGATGTCACGATTTGTTATGATTCATCATGGCATACCAGGAACGAAATTCTCTTATCAGGTCAAAGATCACAACGTGTTTAACAAGCCTCATGTTATCATTTGTAACCATCAGTCACACCTTGATTTGACAGCCCTACTGGTTTTCTCACCCCATATCATATTCCTAACAAACGACTGGGTGTGGAATAATCCGTTTTATGGATTTCTGATACGTCATGCAGAATATTACCCTGTAGCCGAAGGTATTGACCAACTCATGCCCAAGCTCCAATCGTTGGTTGAACGAGGATATAGCATTGCCGTCTTCCCAGAAGGGACACGTTCTAAGGACTGCAAAATAGGGCGATTCCACCAAGGTGCATTTTATATTGCCAACCAATTAGGCGTGGATGTGTTGCCCATGTATCTGTATGGAACAGGAAAAGTACTGCCTAAACGGACCTACACACTAAACAAAAGTCCAATATTTATTGAGGCAGGCGAACCTTTTTACGTAGAGAAAGGTATGTGGAAGGAAACAGCTTCTCTTATGAGAAAACAATACATTCAAAAATACGAAGACATTGCAAACAGAATAGAACAGGATGTATAGACAACAGGTGGTGATTATTGGAAGTGGACTTGGCGGACTGTCGTGTGGCGTCATCCTTGCTAAGAACGGTTACAAGGTGACTGTCCTGGAACAAGGTATTCAAACTGGCGGTTGCCTGCAGTGTTTCCAGCGAAGGGGAGCCAAGTTCGAAACAGGCATGCACTTCATCGGTAGTGCTGATGAGGGGCAACCGTTGGATCGTTTGATGAAATACTTAGAAATAAGGAAAGACATCACCCTTTCACCTTTAGACAAAAACGGATATGACGTAATAAGACTGAATGGTAAGGAGTATAGGTTTGCTAATGGACGCGATGCCTTTATAGACCAATTGGCCATGGCTTTTCCACATGAGCGCAAGGCATTAGAAGAATACTTTGACACAATAGAAAGAGTAGCCTCTGCATCGGCTTTGCATTCGTTACAATTCTCGAAGACAGATACTGCCCTAAACACCGAATACCAAATGCGAACGGTAAATGAAGTAATTGACAGTATCATCAGCGACCCTCTGTTAAGGAAAGTGCTGGTAGGCAATCTGCCACTCTATGCAGGAGAAAAAGACAAGACACCTTTTTCTACCCATGCCTTTATTACCGACTTTTACAATCAAGGAGCTTATCGCATCGTAGGGGGTAGCGAAAGCATAGCTACGTCATTAGTGAGTACCATTGAGAGTTATGGAGGATGTGTTCTGAAGAAACAAAAGGTAAAAAAAATAGTCACTGATGACGAGAAAGCGCTTGGAGTGGAAACATCTGAAGGACAATTCTTTCCTGCTGAAGTAATTATTTCTGACACTCATCCCATGCGCACACTGGAAATGATTGATTCAAAACAGATACGTCCAGCCTTTAGAGAGAGAATCAACGCTATGCCACAGACAGTGGGTGGCTTTTCGGTGTATCTGGAATTCCAGGAGGACAGCATGCCTTACATGAACTATAACTACTACGGCTATGAGGGAGACAGTCCTTGGAACTGTGAACACTACGACTGGCTGTCGTGGCCTAAGGGTTTTTTGTATATGCACTTTTGCCATGAGCCGTCACCCCGTTATGCCAAGACAGGTGTTATTCTGTCATACATGCAGATGAAAGATGTGGCACCTTTCCGATGCAGCGAACCCTTTAAGCGTAAAGATGGATACAAGGAATTTAAACAAGAAAAGGCAGAAAAACTGATAGACTGCGTAGAGAAGCAACTGCCAGGACTGCGTAGTCACATCAAACACTATTACACTTCTACACCACTGACCTACCTTGACTATACAGGAACTGAGGGAGGCTCAATGTATGGCATAGCTAAGGACGTCAACAGCGGCATAGCCAACCGAGTACCTCATAAGACGAGAATACCTAATGTTCTGCAAACTGGTCAGAATATTAATAGCCATGGAATGTTAGGAGTCATTGTGGGTAGCATCGTTACTTGTAGTGAATTGCTCACTGCAGAACATATCTATAGACAAATCACGGACAGCAAATGAAACAGGAATCAGTAGTAATCATAGGTGCTGGGCTTGGTGGACTATTTACTGGTGCCATACTGGCCAAGGAAGGGTACAGTGTTACCCTTCTGGAACAGAACGCCACTATAGGCGGAGGACTGCAGACGTTTGAGCGTTTTGGTGAAGTCTTTGATACTGGTATGCATGTCATTGGAGGCATGCGCCAAGGAGGAAACATCCGCAAAATATGCAATTATTTAGGTATCTTAGACAAAGTAAAGCTGATGGATGTTGATGCAACATGCACGGACCGTCTCTATTTTGCCGAAGACCAGACATTCTATACGATATCACAAGGACGTGAAGGTTTTGTCGATTCACTTGCGCAACAATTTCCAGAGGAGAAAACTAATCTGGAACGTTATGTTGATGCCGTTTTCAGTTTAACGGAACAGATAGACTTATTTAACTTACGTCCTTCGGAAGACTATCTCAATCTGTTTGCTCATTCGGAAGCATTTTTGACATCTGCTGATGACTTTATTGCCCAATTTGTTGACTCGCCAAAACTACGCAGTGTTTTGGCTTACATGAATCCTTTATATGGTGGGAAGGCCCACCAGACACCAGCCTATATTCATGCCATCATCAGTACACTATACATCACGGGAGCCAGTCGATTTATTGATGGTAGTAGCCACTTTGCCGATTTGTTGGCAAATGTGATAACAAGCCACGGAGGGGCCATCTACCCTGGTGACGGAGTAAAATGGATAGAGGTAAACAGCGAAAGGAAAATAGAATATGTCAGAACAATTAAAGGTAAGCAATACAAAGCCGACTATTACATTTCTGACATTCATCCCTGTACTTTGTTACGTCTAATGGATGCAAAGGCGTTCCCCAAATCCTATAGAGAACGTTTAGATTCCATACCCAACACTTTCTCTGCTTTTTCACTCTATATCAAACTGAAAGAAGATAGCTTCCCCTACTTGAATTATTCAGAATATTACATGACACGCTACGACGACATTTGGAATTTTGATAATACAGACAAGCCATGGCCATTAGGATTCCTCTTTATGACACCACCGGTCAGTCCACAAGGTGCATATAGTCGTAAAGCTTTGGTTACAGCTCCTATGCCTTTCGACATAGTCAGACGCTTCGATGTCGATGGTACACGTAAGCGTGGGGAAGGATATAGTCAATGGAAACAGGAAATGGCAGATCGGCTGCTGGCACTCATAGAAGAAATACACCCTGGATTCCAGCAATGCATAGAAGCCGTCAACACTGCATCACCACTCACCATACGTGACTATTTTGGAGCCAAGGAAGGTACCATTTGCGGCTTTAGCAAGGACTGTAGGAACATGACCCTGTCACAAGTACCTGTAGTAACTAAAATCAAGAACCTGTTACTGACAGGTCAGAACAATAACCTGCATGGTTTCTGTGGAGTTCCCCTCACAGCCATCAATACGAGTGAAGTGCTCCTTGGGAAAAACTATGTCATCAATCGTATTAACGCATGCAACGAACATTCTTCATCTATCTCTTGACCCTGAGCATCCTTGTGCCAATAAACGCACAGCGCCTGACGTCATTTTTGGCACCAGGCACTGACAATACGGCCATTGTAGTATGTCCTGGTGGCAGTTACTTTTGGCACGACACCAAGACGGAGGGAACAGACGTGGCACAGTGGTTACAGCAACAGGGCATCAGTGCCTTTGTTCTCGACTATCGAACAGGTGGCGTACCAGCATTCATTCTGCATTTCCGGCTCTTGTTTCGTGGGAATCGCTATCCTGACGCACAGGACGACCTAAGAGAAGCACTCCAACACATCCGTCAGCATGCTACAGAAACGGGAATTAACCCTAAGCGCATCGGAGTTATGGGATTCTCTGCAGGAGGCCATCTGGCAATGTCGGCTGCAGAGCTATTTCCTCAGGAGGAACGTCCCTCTTTCGTTGCTGCCATCTATCCAGTCGTTACCATGACAGAACCATGTGTCCACAAACGTTCTCGAAGAGGTTTACTGGGAGACTCAAAAGTCAGAAATGAGCAGTTATGCGACCTGTTGTCTCTGGAACGTCATGTCCCAGATGACTGCCCCCCTGTTTTTATTGTTAACTGCAAAGATGACCCTGTCGTA
>Ga0247610_10008144_pt1 | contig 10691 bp, 11 predicted proteins | sample 174DNAGHGhighgp2_FD_193483 | JGI IMG/M metagenome (GOLD analysis project Ga0247610, IMG submission 193483) | Sheep rumen microbial communities from Palmerston North, Manawatu-Wanganui, New Zealand - 1742 DNA GHGhigh gp2 | ecosystem: Host-associated > Mammals > Digestive system > Stomach > Rumen... | reverse complement strand
AGGTGATATTCGTTACTTGGATAATTTCAAAATTAATTAAGGAGGCGCAATATGTTAATTTCGTGTAATAGATTAAAACATTATGTAACTAATTCAGATAAAATTGATTGGTTAAATATTTGGTCAAAATTTACAATTAGATGTGCTGAAATCGAGGGAGTAAGGGAAGTAGGAAACACCTTTGACGGCGTAGTAGTTGCGGAAATAAAAGAATGTGAAGAACATCCAAACAGCGACCATATGCATATTTTAAAAGTAGATGCTGGCGAAAAAGAATTAACTCAAGTGGTTTGCGGAGCTCCAAATGTTAGAGTGGGACTAAAAACTGCTTTCGTAAAATGTGGAGGACACATTGATGGCTTTGAAATTACAGCTAGACCATTAAGAGGAGTAGACTCTTATGGTATGTGTTGTAGTGGTAAAGAATTACAAATCAGTGATAACCATGAAGGAATTTTAGAGTTACCAAATGAATGGAAAAATGGTACAGATATTAAAGAATTACTTCCTATTGAAGATATAATTGTAGAAATTGATAACAAATCATTAACAAATAGACCTGACCTTTGGGGTCATTATGGAATAGCAAGAGAAATTGCTGCTTTAACAGGTAATGAATTAATTCCACTAGATGTTGAAGAAGTAAAAAATGATAAAAAAGACTTATCGATTGTTATTAAGGATGCAGATCTTTGCAAAAGATATTGTGGTTTAAAAATAGAGAATATTACTAATAATACAACTCCATTTGAAATGCAAATATTCTTATATTATGTTGGTATGAGATCAATCTCTCTACTAGTAGACCTAACTAACTTCTTAATGTTAGAACTAGGTCAACCAATGCACGCGTTTGATGCTAGAGTAGTTAAAAATATTGAAGTAGGCGTAGCTAAAGATGGAGATACATATACAACTTTAGATGGTGTAGAAAGAAAACTAACTAGTAATGATTTGATGATTAAAAACGGAGATCAATACTTCTGTATTGCAGGTGTCATGGGAGGACTAGATAGTGAAATTCTACCTGATACAACATCAGTATTCTTAGAAAGTGCTAACTTTGATGCCGGATCTATTAGAAAAACAGCTGTATCTCTTGGTTTAAGAACTGAAGCATCAGCAAGATACGAAAAATCATTAGATCCAAATATGACTATTATTGCTTTAAAGAGATTAGTATATCTATTAAGACAGGAAAATCCAGATATGGAAATAGTATCAAATTTAACAGATGTATATCCAACTAAATTAGAGGAATGTGAAATAGAATTAACAAAAGAAAAACTAGCAGTTTATATGGGCAAAGAACTTGAAGACAAAGAGGTTGAAAAGATTCTTAATTCTCTTGGATTTGGTGTAAAAACAACTACTAAATCATATAAAGTTACTGTTCCAACATTTAGACACAGTAAAGATATAAATATTCCAGAAGATTTAATAGAAGAAATAGCAAGAATTCACGGTTTTGAAAATATTGAAGAAACATCACTAAATCTAAGTTTATATTCTAAAGAAGTTGAGGATATCTTCTCTCAAGAATATCAAGTAAAAAGCCTATTAGCAACTAAATACAACTTACACGAAATACACAGTTATCTTTGGTATGATACAGAAATGTTAAAGGCTGTAGGAATTGAAAAAGATGGTGTTAAATTAATAGGTAAAACAGAGAATAACATTTTAAGAGATGACTTAAGTTTTTCATTATTAAACATTGTAAATACAAACTTCAAAAATATGAATAAATTTGGTTTATTTGAAATAGGAACAACTATTGAGAATAAGACTGAAAATCATAGACACTTATCAATATTACTATGTGATGAAGATAAAAATGTTGAAGAAAATTACAACTTAGCAAAATCTATAGTAACAGTATTATTTAAGCAATTAAAAAATGTTGATATCAAGTTAGAAACAACAGAATCAGGAAAAGAATATTATGAAAGACTATATTGCAAAAATATTGTTGCAAATGATCTAAAATATGGTGAAATAAACATCTTTACAAACAAAGTTGTTAACAAACTATCAAAGAAGAAAATAGTTATTTCAATAGAATTAGACTTTGACTTATGGGTAAAATTAAATAAGGAAACAATTCTTGAAAAAGAAGTAAGCAAATATCCAACAGTTAATCTAGATTACACAATAATATTGAATAATAATCAAAAATATGAAGATTTGGATAAGGTAGTTTCATCATTTAACAGCAAATTAATTAATAGTTATTCATTAGTATCTATTTATGAAAATAAATACACTATTAGATTCAATGTTGGAAAGCAAGATAGAACTCTTGATACAGATGATTTAACTAAGTTTAAAGAAAGATTTATTGTTCACGTTAAAGACAATGGATTAAACATTATAGAGTAGATTATAAAAATCTACTTTTTAATTGTATTAACCCCTAAAAATTGATATAATTATATCGTAAATTACAGCGAGGAGGATGTTATGCCAACTATTGTAGAAATATCAAAAGAAACCGTGATAAAAAAGGCGGTTGGAATAGTTTCAACAAAAGGATGGAATTCCTTAAACGCAAGAGATCTTGCAAAAGAATTGGGTATATCAACAAAGCCTTTATATAGAATCTATAAATCAATGGACGAAATAAAAGATGATGTTCATAAAGAGATAGAAAATGAATACAATAAATTTATAACAGGACGTATTGACAAAGAAAAAGCTTTGATAACATCTTGCGTAGCATATGTTGAATTTGCGCAAAGATATAAGAATTTATTTGTATGTTTATTCTTATCTAATAATTTAAAATGGAAATCAATTGAAAATGTTCTCGATGAAAAATGGAATCAATCAATAATTATAAATTTAGTTAATAAACAAGGATTAAGCTTTAAAGAAGCAAAAGAATTATTTATTAATGTATGGCTTTATAGTAATGGACTAGCAACACTTTTGGCTACAAATGAAATAAATATTTCAGAAGAGGAAATACTAAAAAGCATTGTTTCAATATATGAGGCAATAACTAAATGAACGCCATAATATTGTTGATATCTATTATTTTGTCATTTGGCAAAACAACAGTAAATATTATGCCTGAACCAGTAAAACCAGCCAGTGAGTCTCATGAAGTGACATTATACATTTTTAGAGGAAATGGATGCCCACATTGTACACATGCAGTTGAGTATTTTAATTCAAACCATGAAGAAAATGTTAAAGTTGTTACATATGAAGTGTGGTACAACAAAAATAATAAAGATTTATATTCAAAAGTGGCAAATGAACTTGATATAAACGCAAGAGCGGTGCCATTTATTATTGTGGGAGACACATATTACTATGTTGGTTTTTCTAATGGTGATGACATTATGAATATGGCAATAAAAGAGACAAAAAATGAAAAATATGTTGATTTAGTTCAAAAAGTAATTGAGAAGAATAATTTAAATGAAATAAAGGCTACTTCTATTGAAGAAGCTATGGCAGAAGAAATGTAATTAGGAGTTAAAATGAAAGAAAATAACAAGATAATAAAAACAGTATGTATTGTTTGCTCAATTGTAGTAATATCTATAGCGTTAGGTATATTATTATCAACTTCAGGAAATAAAATACATAAAAAGGGATTAAAAGTAACAGATCATGAAAAAGTAACAATATACGTTTTCAGAGGAGATGGATGTCCTCATTGTGAAGAAGCTATCGCTTACTTCAAAACGATTGAAGATGAATATAAAGACTTCATTCAATTTGTAACTTATGAAACATGGAATAATACCGCAAACAGCGAGTTGCTAAAAGCAATCGCAAATGAAAGAAAAATTCAAAAATATGGCGTCCCTTTTATAGTAATTGGTGAAAAAGAATTTATAGGCTTTTCAAAAGGATCAGGAGTTGGCATGATTAATTATGCTCTTGAACAATACCAATCTGACTCTTATAAAGATGAAGTAAAAGAGATAATCGAAACAACTAATGCAACTGATATAAAATCAATGACATTGAAGGAAATAGAAGGGTAGTAATATATGAAAAAGAAACAAAAAAAGATTATAATCACTACAGCAATATGTGTAGTAGCTTTAATAGTTTTAATAGTGATATTGGCATTAACAACAGGTAAAAAAAGTGACAAAAAGGAATTACCACCTAAAACAAATCATGAAAAAGTATCGTTATATATCTTTAGAGGGGATGAATGCCCTCATTGCCAAGATGCAATTAGATATTTATATAACAACATTAAACCATACAATGACTATATTGAAGTAAAAACATATGAGACATGGAAAAATGCAAATAATAAAACCCTATTTGATGATATTATTCAAAAATTTGGAAAAGAAAAATCGGGTGTTCCATTTATAGTAATTGGTGATTCATACTATTTCGAGGGATATAACAGCAATGGTGGCGACTTCATAAAAGTAGCATTGGATGAATATAAAAATGATGAATATAAAGATTTAGTTAAAGAAACAATTGAGGAAAACAAATATGAAAATCTTAAAATGACCACATTACAAGAAGCTGCTACTGAAGAAGGAATTGCAACCGAAAACAACGGATTATTTATAATGTTAGGAGTATTTGCAGCTGTAATAATTGGCGTTGGAGTATTCCTTGTTGCTACAAAAGAAAATTAATTCTCATTTATGAGAATTTTTTTTAATTCTTATTCAAATAAAACGATTTACATGCTATAATATATAATAGTGATGATATATGAATAGAAAAGGATTTACATTAATTGAAATGCTAGCAGTAATCGTAATACTAGCAACAACCTCAATCTTAGTAGGAATTAATATTAACGCTATGATTGAAAAGAATAGGCAAAAGGAAAGAACAGATTATAAGAAAACAATATGTGATGCGGCTTTATCGATTCTTTCGTATGAAAAGTACAAAGAGGGAACAATAAACGTTGATGTATCTGGAGTAGAACAAACATATAATTTTGCATATGATTCAGAAGGAAGAAAAACTTCATTAGAAAGATGTATTCAAGAAAAGAAATGTATAATTCGTATTCGCGGACTAATGTATGCCGGAATATTATCTGAGACATTAGAGAATAAATATGAAAACGAGCCTATAAGAGATACATTAAATTATGTTGATGATGAAACAGGAACATCAAACGAAAACGCGAGTATAATTATAGACATTACTCCAAGAACAGGAATGAGAAGATGTAATTTTAATGTTGAAGGAACAACAAGATCATTGAATTTCTGTGATTGGAATATTAAAAACAAGAATCCAGATAGAGATAAATTAATGGATTTATGTAAAAAGACAATGGATGAAGAATAAAAAAGGGAAGTAAAATGAAGGATAGTATAATTAACACACTTGAAAATATTGACAAAGCTAAAAATCTAATGGAAATATATGACTTGTTAAATTTAAAGTCTACAGAAGATTATAAAACCCTTGAATTAGAAATAAATAAATTAGTTCAATCAGGGATTATACATGAGACCAAAAAACATGATTATATTTTAATGAAATTTTGCTCATCATTAAGAAGTGGAAAAATTACTACCAATAAATCAGGAAATGGATTTCTTATACAACAAGATGCCGATGATATTTATATTGATAGACACAATATGAATGGTGCAATCAATAACGATATAGTAGTTGTTGATGTATTTACCTATCATGGTAAAAAAGAAGGTAAAGTTATTAGAATTCTTGATAGAAATCTTAATAACATTGTTGGAGAGATCACATTTAGAAAAAACAGATTGATTTTTATTCCAGACGATAAAAAAATGGGATTAGAAATCGAATTGACTAGAGAAAGTACTAGCCAATGTGTTGATGGCCATAAGGTATATGTTGAAATTGTAAAGAAAGTAAACAATAAAAAATACATTGGACGAGTTATAAAAATAATAGGTCATAAAAATGACCCAGGAACAGATATTTTATCAGTAGCTTATAAACATGGATTTAATCCTAAGTTTCCAGAAGCTGTTGATGAACAATTAAAAACTATTCCTGCAGAAGTAGATCCTAGTGAATTTAATGGAAGACATGATTTAACTGGTGAGATGATTTTCACAATAGATGGTGATGATACAAAAGATATCGATGATGCAATTAGCTTTAAAAAGAATGGAGACATGTATGAGCTTGGCGTTCACATTGCCGATGTATCATATTATGTTAGACCAAACACACCAATATATGATGAAGCATTTAAAAGAGGTACATCATCTTATTTAGCAGATACAGTTATTCCAATGTTACCGCATCAATTATCAAATGGTATATGCTCACTTAATCCTAATGTTGAAAGATTAGCATTAAGCTGTGTAATGCAAATTGATGGTTCTGGTAAAGTTAAGGAATATGATATATTTCCAAGTGTTATCAAAAGTAGAAAACAAATGACATATAAAAATGTCAATAAAATTCTAATGGAAAACATTGTTCCAGAAGGATATGAAGAATTTGCAGATACGCTTAAAGAAATGAACAACCTAGCTCACATCCTACGTAAAGAAAAGGTGAGCAGGGGATATATAGAATTTGAAGTGGATGAAGCTAAAATAATTCAAGATGAAAATGGCGTATGTATTGGCGTAATAAAAAGAGAAAGATATGATGCCGAGAAACTAATCGAGGATTTCATGATTGCCGCAAACGAAACAGTTGCATCACACATTTCAAATATGGATTTACCATCAATATATCGTGTTCATGATAAACCAAGTAGTGACAAAATTGAGGATTTCCTAAACTTATTAAAATGTATGGGATATACTCTTAAAACCAGAACTATTGATTTAACACCAAAAAGTATGCAATACATTCTAGAAGAATTAAAAGATAAACCTGAATATCCAATTTTAGCGGATATGTTATTAAGAAGTATGCGTAAAGCAATATATTCAACTAACAACATTGGACACTTTGGTTTGGGTAGTAAAAATTATACACATTTTACTTCACCAATCAGAAGATTCCCGGATTTAACAATTCATAGATTATTAAGAACATATTTATTTGAAAATAAAATCAATAATGAAACAGTTAATTTCTTTGGAAATTACCTAGTTACAGTTGCCGATCAATCAAGTGAAAGAGAACAAGAAGCAGTTGAGGCTGAACGTGAAGTTGATGATATGAAAATGGCAGAATATATGGAATCTCACATTAATGAGAAATATTGTGGTATAATATCAACTGTAACTAAATTTGGAATGTTTGTTATGTTAGATAACTTAATTGAAGGATTAGTTCATATTAGTACATTAAATGGCTATTATAACTATGTACCTGAACAATTATCATTAGTATCAAACGACAGACGAAATAGATATAGAGTCGGTGATAAAGTAAAAGTAATTGTCACTAGAGCATCAAAAGAATCTGGACAAATAGATTTCGAATTAGTAGATGATGGTGATCAGAATGGAGATAAAAAACAAGAAAGCATACTTTGATTATTTCATTGTTGAGGAAATAGAGGCCGGTATAGTATTAACCGGTACCGAAATTAAATCAGTAAGAGGTAACCATGTACAATTGAAAGACTCTTTCGTTAGAATAAAAGATGACGAAGCTTATGTTATAAATATGAATATAAGCAAATATAAAGAGGCTAATCAATTTAATCATGAAGAAGATAGAACTAGAAAACTATTGCTTCATAAGAAAGAAATAAAGAAATTAAAAGATAAAAGTCAGATTGAAGGAATGTCAATTGTTCCTCTAAAAATGTATATTAAAGAAGACCATGCGAAACTATTAATAGGATTAGTGAAAGGTAAAAAGTTATATGATAAAAGAGAAACAATCAAAAAAAGAGATCTAGAAAGAGAAGCAAGGTATTAAAATGAGAAGAAGAAAACTAAATGTAAAATTCATTATAATAACTGTACTATTATTTGTGGTAGTTGGTGCATTATTAGTTGTTTCATTAACTCAAGGCACAAAAGGCGGATTCAACAAAGGTAAGGAAAAAACAAATACTGAAGTAAAAGATAAAACTCCAGAGGAAAAAACAGTAGAAGGACCAGTGGAAGAACCTGTTAAAGAGCCAGAAGAAGAAAAAAGCAAATTTAAGATTTATAACACTACTACAAAAACTAGGCCATATGCTGTTATGATTAACAACATTGGTGTAGCTAGACCGCTTCAATCAGGATTACAAGACGCTTATCTAATATATGAAATAATTGTAGAAGGCGGAATAACAAGATACATGGCTCTATTTAAGGATGTTGATGTTGATAGAATAGGATCAATAAGAAGTTCAAGACATTATTATCTAGACTATGTTTTAGAAAATGATGCTATATATGTTCACAATGGACAAAGTCCACAAGCTGCTGCGGATTTCTCTAAGTTAGGAATAAACAGAATAGAAGCCGAAGCTCCTAACACAGGAATTAGAGATAAGAGTTTAAATGTTGCAAGAGAACATACTCTATTTACCACGACAGATTTATTGAAAAAGGGTGTGGAAAAATCAAAATTTCGTAACACAATAAATAAAGAACCATTATTAAATTATGTAAGTGAAGAAGTTGATTTATCACAAAAAGAGGGTGCTAAAAAAGCAAATACAATTGATATCAAGTTCTCCAATTCAGTAAGATCAACATTTAAATATGATAGTAAAAAAGGTTATTATTTAAGAAGCGTAAACGGAAAAGCACACACAGATTATGTTACAAAAGAACAATATCATTTCAAAAACATTATTACTTATCAAGTAAAAAATCAAACTATTTCGGGTGACAAAAAAGGAAGACAAGATATAAACAATATTGGATCTGGAAAAGGATATTACATAACAAATGGTTATGCAGTACCAATTAAATGGAAAAAGGATTCAAGAAGTAGTCAAACAATATATACATATGAAGATGGAACAAAGATTGAAGTAAATGATGGAAATACATTTATTGAGATACAACCAACAAATCAAAAATTAACGATTGAATAGAAAGAGGGATAAACATGACAGAATTTGTAAAGAAAATTGTTGAAAGATTTCCATGGCTAGTTTGGGTATTATTCGGATTAAGTATAGTATTATTATTCGGATATTTAGTTGAAAATTATTGGAAGGATAAAATCAAAGAAACACTTGATTCAAGTAAAAAGGTTAACCCAACACTTAATAATCCCGAAGGAAAACCAGTAGAAACAGTTCAAGAAAATGCTCCAGCATCACCTGCCAATAATCAACAACAAGTTAATTTGGCTCAAATGGTTCAACAAGGTAATGCTCAAACAGGACTTCAAGATATGCAACAAGTAGCAATGAATCAACTACAGGCTAATAATCCTCAGATGGTTAATCAACAGGTTGATAACCAACAAGTATATCAACAAAATGCTAATGGACAAGTCATGGATCCAAATGCACAAGTACAAGTCCCTCAAGAGGTATATCAAGATCAACAAATGTATCAAGATGCATCTCAAAATATTGACCCAAGTATAATGCAAGTTGATTCATCATTTGATGTAAGCAGCTTGCCAGTATATAATCCAACTGATCAAAATTAGTTGGAATTTTATGCTTTTTTGATATAATTAACAAGGAAGGTGATTAAATGAGTTTAGCAGTAATATGGAATTCATTTACAAAGATATTAGATATATGCATCATATGGATAGCTATATATTACATAATCAAAAACGTAAAAAACAATATAAAAATGACCCTTTTAATAAAGGGAATTATAATAGTACTAATAGTTAAATTAATAAGTGAAGTATTAAACTTATATACAGTAGGAATGTTACTAGAATACGTATTTGAATGGGGACCTCTTGCTGTAATAGTTATATTCCAACCAGAAATAAGAAGTGTTCTTGAATCATTGGGTAGAACACAATTATTAGGAAGAAATAAAGTGTTAACAGTAGATGAAAGGGAAAAAGCTGTTTATGAAATAATGAAAGCTGTTGATTACTTTCATAAGAATAAAATTGGTGCCCTAATGGTAATTGAAAGAGAAGTATCATTACAGCAATATATTGAAGGTGCACAAAAAATCTATGCTGATTTAAATGAAGCATTACTTGAAACAATATTCTTCCCAAATACAGCATTACATGATGGTGGAGTTATTATTCAAGGAAATAGAATTACTTGTGCTGGAGCAGTATTCAAAACAAGTATGAACCCTGATTTATCTAAGAAATTAGGTACAAGACATAGAGCGGCATTAGGTATTGCAGAAGAATCAGATGCTATAGCATTAATTGTTTCTGAGGAAACTGGTAAATTCTCAATTGCTCAAGATGGTAAGTTAGATTATAACCTAACTACTGAGGAATTCAGAATGAGATTAATTGAAGCGTTAAGCCCTAAAAAGGAAGTGTTCTTCGAAGCAAAAGATACTGATGACGACGATGACGAAAGCGCAGGTGATGACAATGCGTAAGTTATTTAAGGGAATATATTCAATAATTGATAGATTGATAATATTACCAATCAGTAGAGCAATTTACTACTTGCAAAAGAGTTTAAAAAGTTCTAATCCAGTCTTGGATAAATTATTAAATAGTAAAAGATTTATTATATTCTTATCATTAGTTTTCGCTGTTACACTATTTGTACTAACGGATAACAAAGTTATATCACTAGTGGAATCTGAGGCAGAAATAATCTCAGGTGTTCCAGTAATAGTTAAATATAACGAAGAAGCATATGTAGTCGAGGGTGTACC
>Ga0247610_10008143_pt1 | contig 10691 bp, 9 predicted proteins | sample 174DNAGHGhighgp2_FD_193483 | JGI IMG/M metagenome (GOLD analysis project Ga0247610, IMG submission 193483) | Sheep rumen microbial communities from Palmerston North, Manawatu-Wanganui, New Zealand - 1742 DNA GHGhigh gp2 | ecosystem: Host-associated > Mammals > Digestive system > Stomach > Rumen ... | reverse complement strand
AAACTACGGCCCGTGGGACCGCATTTCGGGCGAACCGTTTGTCGATGGATACAGCAAGCGTCAGCCTGGCGCCAACTTCTATCCAGCCGATATGACAGCCGACGAGTTCCGACAGTTCGGCAATCCCGACAAGGAAAGCCCCTACACGCTCATTCGCCGCAAGGCCGACGGACAACTTGAAGCCGTTTGGTACCACGATGCCTACAAAACGCATATCGATAAGATTGCCAACTACTTAATGGCCGCCGCCGACATTACCATAAAGCCGAGCGTGAAAAAATATCTTCAGGCCAAAGCCGACGCGCTGCGCACCGACAACTATTACGAGAGCAGCATTGCCTGGCTCGATATGACCGACAGCAAGATGGACATTGTTATCGGCCCCAACGAGAGCACCGACGACCAACTTCTGGGCAAAAAACGCTCGTATGAGGCCTACGTGATGCTGAAAAACGAGGCGCAGACCGACAAGATGCAGCAGTTTGCCGCCCGTCTTGGCGAGTTCCAGGCCGACCTGCCGTGCGCCGACGAGTACAAGCAGTTTCAGCCTGGCACTGGGTCGAACATTTTCTCGTACGACGCAATCTACTACGCAGGCAGGGCCAATGCTGGCGTCAAGGTTATTGCGCTCAACCTGCCGTTCGATACTGATGTTCAGCGCGATAAGGGAACCCGCACCATATTGTTTGAGAACATTATCCGCAACAAGTTCAACTACATTGTGGCGCCCACTGGAAATCTGCTTTTAGACGCTGATTATAAGGAACATATCTCGCAAGAAGCCTTTTTCTGGAACACTGCTTTCCGCGAGATAGCCCACGGCCTTGGCGTGAAGAAAACCGTCACCGACGGCACCGATGTTCAGTCGGCACTTGCCGCCAACGCGCCTGTGCTTGAGGAAGTTAAGGCGAACGTGGTGGGCGTTTACCTTGTCGGCACGCTGCAAAAGCACTTCGATTTGCCCAACATTTTCACCAAAGAGGACGCGCTCGCAACCTTCTTCGCTTCGACAATCCGCTCTGAACGCTACGGCGAAGGCTCAACTTTGGGACGCGCCAATATAATGATTTACAACTATTTGAAAGATAACGCCGCGTTCCACCGTTCGGTCAGCGGAACCTACACAATCGACTTTGCAAAGATGGAAAGCGCCCTGGCAGGACTGGCTGCGCAGATTTTAGAGATTCAGGCCACTGGCAACTTGCAGAAAGCCAACGAGTTTGTGGCAAGATACTCAAAACCCGACGATAATCTGACGGCCGACATTAAGAATCTGCGGTTAGAGAATATTCCCGTCGATATTCAGTTGAATTTCAAGAAGTAAGACACGTTTTTTTCTGATAATGGTCTGGTGCTTGTACAACCCAGTTTTTCGACGATAAATTGGCACCAGACAAGGCAAAAGGGGGCACCGAGTGTTCCCTTTTGTTGATTTTATCCCCCGCAATCGCCACCCCGCACCCGCACAAATCCCCACTAATTGGGATTGCCCGATAAGTGTTTTCGGCTGATTTTTGCGATACCGAAAAACGTACAGCGTTCAGCGATGCAAACCAAAAAGGACGATATTGAGCAGCAGATTGCAAAGGCGGCAAAGGCGATTTTCCTGAAAAAGGGCTTCGCGCAGACGTCGATGCGCGAGATTGCCGAAAAGGCGGGCGTGGGGTTGAGCAACATTTACAACTATTATGCTGGCAAAGACGACCTTTTCCGCGCCATTGTGGCACCGCTCACAGGCGAGTTCAAGCGCCTTCTGCAAACCTACCACAACCCGCTGCAAATTGACATAACAAAGCAGTGGATGCCCGAAATGACCGAGAAAACGGCCGCCGAATACAATCAGATAATGCTGAAATACAGAGACTTGCTCACGTTGCTGCTGTTCAAGTCGGCGGGCTCGTCGCTGGCGCGGTTCAAAGAGGATTTCACCGACGAGGCTACTGGCCTGATGCTCAACTATATGGACGCGATGAAGCAACGCTATCCCGCACTGAAATGGGACTTCTCGCCGTTCTTCATTCACATAAACACCGTGCAGATGTTCGCCGTGCTCGAGGAAATCATTATGCACAAAGTCAAACCCGACGAGGCCGAACGGATTTTTCTGGAATACGTCGATTACCACAACAACGGCTGGAAACAGTTGATTTACAACGGTTAAATCCTTACGATTGCCATAAATATTCAAAAACTGCGGAACTTTTCAGGCAGTTTTTTGAAATTTCTGCGGAACTTTTGCCGCAATTTTTCGAGAAAACTGCTACAAGTTTCAGGCAGTTTTTCCGCTGATGTCTGCCGCTGATTTTCTGACACAATTGGATTCGTAATCAACAATAGTATTCATTTGCGCAAATCTGTTTAATCACAGTTCAATCTGCGTTCAAACAAAAATCCGTTCCGTAAGCAAAAACTATTATCTTGCGTCAGCAAAATAATGGTTGGCAAACGCTAATATGCAAGAAGACAAAGGCCAAATATTACTGTATCAGACACCCGACGGCGACTCACGCATTGAAGTGAGGCTGCACGACGAAACCGTATGGTTGAGTCTCGACCAAATGGCCGAATTGTTCCAGCGCAATAAATCAACCATTTCGCGGCATATCAAGAATGTGTTTGACGAGGGAGAATTGAACCGCGAAGTGGTTGTTGCAAATTTTGCAACAACCACTCAACACGGTGCTATTGAGGGAAAAACGCAAATTCATTTGGTTGAGTATTACAATCTCGATATGATAATCAGCGTGGGCTATCGTGTCCATTCCTACCGCGGTGTGCAGTTCCGTATGTGGGCGTCGAAAGTGTTGAAAGAGTACATTGTAAAAGGTTTCGCCCTGAACGACGACCTTTTGAAGCGGGCTGGTGGCGGCAACTACTTCGACGAACTGTTGGCCCGCATTCGCGATATTCGCTCGTCGGAGAAAGTGTTCTACCGTAAGGTGTTAGAAATATATGCGTTAAGTATCGATTACGACCCACGGGTTGAGATGACTCAGGAGTTTTTCAAGACGGTTCAGAACAAGATGCACTATTCGGTTCACGGACACACGGCTGCCGAAATAATTTACGAGCGAGCCGATGCGCAGAAAGATTTTATGGGACTGACAGCGTGGACTGGCGCACTGCCGCAGAAAACCGATGCCGAAATAGCAAAGAATTATTTATCGCAGGAGGAAATCACCACGCTCAACCGCATTGTCAGCCTTTATCTCGATTTTGCCGAACTGCAAGCCGAAGAACACCGCCCAATGTATATGAAGGATTGGATTTCGATTCTCGATGATTTCCTGCGCATTTCACGGAAAGACATTCTAACGCACGCTGGCCGCGTGTCGGCGCAACTTGCCAAAGCCAAAGCCGATGCTGAATACGACAAATTCAAAGAGCGGACTAAAAACGAACTGACACCTGTCGAAATCCATTTTCTGGAACAATTTGAACGCGAGCAGAGGAAACTTTGCAATAGCAATAAACGACAGAATGACAGATAGATGTAATTTGATAAAGACTGTTTGATAAAAACTCTGACAAATAGTCTATTACGCGTTATATTTGAACATTCTCATTTCCCGCTACCCCAAATCCCCCCAACTTGCCACATTCTGCACTGCAAATCCCAACTAATGGGGATTGCCCATTTCCGTTTTACGGCTGATTTTTGCAGCGTTTAAAAACGTACAGTGTTCAGTTTAATGGCAAAACAAATACACCATAGTTTGATTTTAAATAGTCAGGAAAAGGGGCTCGGAAACGGGTCCCTTTTTTTTGTGAACAATTCTGAATGTTGTTCGTTTTTGGGCGGCGTAGGGACGCACCGCGTACGTCCGAAAACAATTATCAGAACACAGATGACGCAGATAAAACAGATTTACACAGATTTTATTGATAATAAATATGTTAAAGGGTTTTCTAACCGATTCACCCCGATTTTATCCGATATGTTTTTCGGTTCGAATCGGCAAAAATCGGTTAGAGAATAATATTTTGCAGACTATCACTAATTTACATTTAACAATAGCTTTTTAAATTTCAAGAAAATGAAACCAATTTTTAAAATTTCGTTACTGGCATTCGCCTGGTTTTTGTCATTCATTGCAGGCGGTTTGAGCGGGCTCATTCACCCCGCGTGTTATGCGTACGCAGGTGCGGTTGTGCCGCTGCTGCTGGCGCTTGTCTATCTTCCTGCCGCTTCCGCGATGCGGCGTTTTGGCGCGGCCACGGTCCTGAACGGCGTTCTGCTCGTCCTGTTCCTGATTGCGGGCGAAGCCGACACGGCGTTCGTCGTTGGCATTATTCTTCTGACAGTCGCGGCCGAAATAATCCGCAACCGCTGCGGCTACGGCACTGTGCGTGGCGTCCGCTTGAGTTTCCTGCCGCTGGCCTACTCGTTCTTCGCCTACACCATTCACTGGTGGACCGACACCGAAGGCTCGCTTGCCGCCGCCGTCGAAGAGATGCGCCCTGGCTATGACGCCCTGATGCGCCCCGTTATCGACAATACCCCGATGCTCGTTTTCGTCCTTCTGCTCACCATTCCCGTTGCCATTCTGGCGATGCGTCTGGCCGAAAAATTAGAGAAGAAGCAAGTGGAAGTGTTAAAGTAAACGGCTGACAGTAAACTTTTTAGTTTGATTTTCTCTTGCTGCGATATGGCGCCGCACTTTGCAACTCGGTTGCAGAGCGGGCGCCGTATTTTTGCGTCGGAAAACAAAAAAGAAAAAACATTAAAAACCGACAATTATGTTTTGGGACAAAGTGGCATTTGCCTACGATTTTTTTGAAAACACCTACAACGGAAAAGTTTATGCCAACACTGGTAAAACAGTTGCAGAACAGATAGATACGACCGACGAAGTTTTGGAATGCGCGTGTGGAACGGGGGCAATCAGCGTGTATATCGCGCCCAAGTGCAAACACCTGACGGCTACAGACTTCTCGCCAAAGATGCTGAAACAGACCGCCAAAAAATTACGAAAGTTCAGCAATGTGGAAATTAAGCCGTTGGATATGACAAAGATTGAGTATCCCGACAATAGTTTCGACAAGGTTGTGGCAGGAAACGTGATTCACTTGTTGGAAAATCCCGTTGCCGTGATTTCAGAACTTGTGCGTGTCTGCAAGCCTGGCGGAAAAGTTATAATCCCCACATATATAAACATATACAGCAATGGCAAGGAAAACGTTTTTGTCAAGATTTTTGAAAAGGCGGGGGCGAATTTCAAAAAGCAATTCGACATTGAATCGTACAAGGCTTTTTTCAAAAACGTAGGATATGAAAACGTTGAGTATCACCTTGTTGAAGGCAAGATGCCTTGCGCTGTGGCGGTAATCACAAAAAACGTTTAGCCATTTCGCTTCAAATACTATTTTTGCGCCAAAATTTCTGAAACTATGAATTATAGCAGCATAATTGTCGGCGCGGCCGTTTTCCTGAGCATAGGCTTGTGCCACCCTGCCGTCATTAAAATGGAATACTATTGGGGAAAGCGCAGCTGGTGGCTCTGGCTCTTTGTGGGGCTTGCCTGCGTCACAGCGGCGTTATTTGTTGAAAATCAGACCGTATCGACAATAATCAGCGGATTTGCTTTCTCTTGTTTTTGGGGCATTGGCGAAATGTTCGCACAGGAAAAACGCGTTCTGCGCGGCTGGTTCCCCGAGAATCCGAAGCGCCACGACTATTACGAAGCATTGCGAAAGGCGGGGAAGGGGAAATAAGGCAGGATGCGGCTACTTGTCGCCATAATGGCCATAGGCGGAAACCACAAGCACTACAACCGAAGTGTCATTTATGGTGTATATCAGCCTGTGTTTCTTTGTGATATGACGCGACCATTGGCCATTTCTGTTTCCTTTCAGTGCTTCGGGATGACCTGTGCCAGTTTTTGGATGAGCCATAAGTTCGTCAATCAATTTCTGAACTTTTGAGAAAGCCTTTGGGTCGGTTTTCTTTAAAGTAACAAGGTCGCTGATGGCTTTGTCGGTGTAATCGATATGATATGCCATTATCGAACTCTTTCCAAAAATTCACTTAACGTCTCATTGGGAAGCATTCTATGGACTTTCCCTTGTTTGGCTTGTTCCAACGATTCGTCAACTCGAGCAAAAAACTCTTCTTCCGACATAAGCGTGGGGTCGGGTTCCTGCTCTTTCACCACTTTGTGCAGATATTTCGCCACACGTGCAAGTGCGGTTTCATTGTTCGATATGGCACCCAAACTTTGCAAAATGTCAGCACTATACGCGCCTATTGAAGCAGAACTCATAATTTTATCAGTTTAGTTTTCATTGCAAAAATAAACTTAAAAGATAAAAAATCAAAAGTCCAACTATCAGCGCTTCGCACGCAAAAAAAAGGATATATAGGGAACACGCCGACACTTTGCAACCTGGTTGCAGAATCAGCGCCATATTTTTGTGTCAAAATTTTAAAACTAACACACAATGAGCAAGATAGAAAACAACAATCTGTGCCAACTGAAATGTGTGGTTGGCACAAATTCGTGGGGCGGAAGCCTGTACGGCAAATTGCTGCGCGGCGAGAGCGTCGATGAGTCCGTCATTAAGGAAGCGTTTGACAGCGCGCGGGCTAAAGGTTTGGCAGTCTTCGATTTAGCGCAAGATTACGGTTTCGGGCAGGCACAGAAAATGATTGGCCGATTCGGCTGCGGCGATGTGCTCATTTCGTCAAAATTCACACCCACAGCGCGTTACAAGGCTGGGCAGGTTAAGAAATCGTTTGAGAAGGATTTGGCAGATTTCGGGCGCGGTTACGTTGACATTTACTGGCTTCACCTGCCGAATGACATTTGCGAGAATCTATCGGAAATAATTGATTTATACCACGATGGCAGAATCCGCCACATTGGCGTTTCAAATTTCACGCTCGATGAGTGCCGCCTGGCGAAATCCATTCTCGACGCGTCGGGAATCCCGCTCTACGGCGTGCAGAACCACTACAGCCTTCTGTGCCGCGACTGGGAACGCAATGGGCTTGTTGAGTGGTGCCGCGAGAACGGAATCAGTTTTTGGGCGTGGGCGGTTCTTGAAGAAGGAATGCTGACCAACCCGAAATCGAAGTCGAAGAAATCGGTTATGAAACTGATTTTCAATCGGAAAAAGAAGAAACTCAAACCGCTCTACGAACTGATGGAAAGCGTTGGCAATCAACACTATATCAGCATTCCACAGGTTGCAATGTCGTTCTGTTCAAGCAAGGGCATTGTGCCGATATGCGGCTGCCGCAAAGCGTATCAGGTTGAGCAATTGTATAATGCTGTTAATGTGGTACTTTCTGACGAAGAAATCAAAATGTTGGAAGCCGAAGCCGACCGACTGAACGTCACAATTCTGGGCGCCGATGTGTTCCGATTTGCGGTGCGGAAGCGATAGGCCGCAAGGCAAAAAAGCCGCCTACAGCCGCTTCTACTGTTCGACTTGAACAGTCAAAAAAATGGGACTCGCTTGTGAGTCCTTTTTTTATAGGTGCACCGTGCTGTATTCCCACGAAATTATCAGTCACCCCACTCACAAATCCCCACAAATAGGGATTGACGCTGACAGTGCGCCGCCGTTCCTTTGCGGCAAAATTCAGAAGCAAAAAAATGGGGAAAAAATCACGAAAAACTTTGTTTGGGGCGGTTACGGCTGTGGCAGTTATTCTGCATTTGCCCGCCGAATCAATCGCCCAAAATAACGACACAACATATTTCAGCGGCAGAGAAATACAAACCGTTAATGTGGTTAGCCACAATGAGATACGGCAAATGCGCGAGGCCGCAATGCCGCTGTCGGTCATTTCGGTAAAACAGTTGGAAGGCACCACGTCGAACATTAACGACGCGCTTTCGCGAACAGCGGGCATTACCGTGCGCAACACTGGCGGTGTGGGCAGCGCGTCGCGTATTTCGGTGCGCGGACTCGAGGGCAAACGTATGGGTATCTATATTGATGAGGCGGCTATTGGTCAAATGTCTGATTATATGTCGCTTAACGATGTGCCAACCGATATGATTGAACGCATTGAGGTTTACAAGGGCATTGTGCCTTACCGTTTTGGCGGGTCGGCGCTGGGTGGCGCGGTGAACGTGGTGACAAAGGAATATCCGCCCGTCTATTTCGATGCGAGTTACGAGATTGCTTCGTTCAACACGCACAAAATCAGTACCGCCTTCAAGCGGACGAGCCACAAAATGGGCCTTCAGTTCGGCGTTGGCGGCGTGCTCACCTATTCGGACAACGACTATACAATGCGTCTGCAAAACCTTGACAATCGGAAGGTTAAGCGCAATCACGACCAATACAAGAAGGTGATGGCGGGAACTTCGCTCAAGGCGACAAAATGGTATTTCGACGAGGTCAAACTGGAACTCGTCTTTACCGCCACGCGCGCTGAAATTCAAGGAATTGACACTGACATTCGCGAAGCCAACAACAGCAGTGCTTCGGCCATTTCGGCCATTACGCTCAAGCGCGATAACTTTATTGTCGACGGATTGGATTTCGATTTCGACTTCTGTTACAGTTATGGCAAATTCGGGTTGTGCGACACCGCGCGCTACCGCTACGACTGGGACGGCAACCGCTACAACGCCGTTTCGGCCTACGGCGGCGAGCAGGGCAACTATGCGTCGAATGCCGACAACCGCACTCACGATTTTGCGGGTAAACTCAATATGAACTATCTGTTGAATGAGCATAACACGCTCAATATCAATGTTTATGGCACGCACACGCGGCAGAATCCAAAAAACGAAATGATGGATTTGAGTTTCGGCTATCAGACCAACTTCCCGAGCCGAATGAGCAGTCTGACAGTCGGACTCTCATACGATTTGACGCTGTTCGACAGCCGTTTTATGAGTGCCACAACGGTCAAGAATTTCAACTTCTCGTCGAATACTAAAGTGTTGGAACACACCTTTATAAACAATCCAACCGACATTAATTTGAACAAGAATTACTGGGGCGGAAGCGAGAGTCTGCGCTACAAGTTCACCAAGCGGCTGTTGGCCAAGGCGGCGTTCAGCAGCGAGGTGCGCATTCCCACGGCCGAAGAGTTGGTGGGCAACGGCTTCTCAATTCTGCCGTCGTCGGACCTGAAGCCCGAACGCTGCAACGGTCTGAATATCGGTGCGTTATATCACCAAGCCAACGCGTTCGGTTTCATTGAGGCCGAGGTGAGTTACTTCCTGAATCAACTCGAAGATATGATTCGTTATCAAGCAGATATGATTCCGTCGATGGCTCGATACGCTAATTTCGGAACGGTTCGCACCAAAGGTGTTGAGGTTGAGGTGAAGGGCGATGTGCTGCCGTTTCTCTATCTCTATGGAAACGCCACCTATCAGGATTTGCGCGACCGCCGCAAGTATGAGACTGGCTCGACTGCGCCCAACGCCACATATAACAAGCGGATGCCAAACATTCCGTATATGCTGGCCAACTTCGGCGCCGAACTGCACCGCGAGAATCTTTTCGGCGGAAGCCGTCAGAACAGCCGCTTGCTGGCCGACGCGTCGTACATTCACGAGTATTTCTACGATTTTGAGGTGAGCAAATTCCAAGAGCGCAAAATCCCGACGTCGTTCACCATTGATTTGGGCGTTGAGCACAGTTTCAACAACGACCAATGGACTATCACTTTCCGCGCTAAAAACCTGACTGACAAGACGGTATATTCCGATTTGAACCGTCCGCTGCCTGGTCGAAACTTCGGATTCAAAGTTCGGTATGTGATGAAATGAGTTTAGGCATTAGGCAAAAGGCATAAGTAATTGATAATTAATACGCAGCGGCTTTCGTAATTCGTAATTCATAATTCGTAATTCATTTTAATTTTAAATCATAAAAAGATGAAAATCAAACATTTATTTTTAATGGTCGCATTGACAACAACGTTTGTTGCGTGCGACAAAGACGACGACGAGAACACTTCGGCGTCAGGTAAAATCTTGTTTTCCACAACAGTTACAAACCCGTCGGGCGATAGCGGCAGCGGTTATCTGCAGGCCGTTGGCAGTCTTGAAGGCGGAATTCACTACGACAACTCAAACGCCATTCCGCTCGGATTCGGCTCGTATCCGTGCGTCTGCAAGAGCGGCAACATTTACGTCTTCCCCGATTATATGGGCGGAACCGAACTGAAACTGCGCCGTTACGTGCTGAACGACGCCAACCAATTGGAACTCAAGGGCTCGATGGCGCTGCCTGCCAATTCGAGCGCTGCCATTGTGGTTGAGGCTAGCGACACAAAGGCTTACGTGTGCTGCCAAAGCCTTGATTTGATTGTCGCCTTCAACCCGACAACTATGACAGAAATCTCACGCATTGATGTCTCGTCGCTTCGCAACGAAGGCGTGTCGGCCTATCCTGGCGCACTCTACATTCGCGACGGCATTCTGTATGTTGCTCTGGAACAGTTCAATGCGCAGTGGATGCCCGTTGAGAACGCTCTCGAAATGGCTCTCTACAATGTTGCCGACGACAGTTTTATCAAGCGAATCCGCAGCACCGCAGTAGGTCTTTCCGCGCCTACGCGACCTGTTGATAATCAGTCGATTTTCGAAGATGAGAACGGCGACCTTTACATTAACTGCATTGGCTCGTTCGGCTATATTCCTGGACTCGACGCTGGCGTCGCCCGCATAAAAAAAGGCGAAACCGAATTCGATGAGTCATACAGTATCAATTTG
>Ga0247610_10008140_pt1 | contig 10693 bp, 11 predicted proteins | sample 174DNAGHGhighgp2_FD_193483 | JGI IMG/M metagenome (GOLD analysis project Ga0247610, IMG submission 193483) | Sheep rumen microbial communities from Palmerston North, Manawatu-Wanganui, New Zealand - 1742 DNA GHGhigh gp2 | ecosystem: Host-associated > Mammals > Digestive system > Stomach > Rumen... | reverse complement strand
CGCACGGCGGTACAGGTCCATCCCCAGCAGGATGATGCCGACCAGCAGGAACGCGGCGCCCATGCCCCCGAAGACATAGAGGAAAATTTCCGGATCCTCCGGTTCATCACCGACCCGGAAATACCAAAGCAGCAGGCCGAGCGCAAGGAACATCAGCCCCATGGGTCCGAAAACGAAACCAAGAATTCCCCGGACGGTCCAGCCGTATTTCTTTTTACGGGTTTCCATCTGAAGGATCCCTCCCTTGTTCAATACAGTCTATCCGGCTGACATACATCATATGCTATGATTGAACAAAAGAAAACGGTAAAAATAGAAAAATAGACTGCCAATTCAATACTCATTCGCCGGATTATCCGATATAATCCCGGACGATTCCCATGATGCGGCGCATTTCAGCGATATCCGCGTCCACATCACCGGTCTCCAGCGAGTGATTGCCGCCTTCCGTGACGTACAGGGGGATCCCTGCTTTTTCACACAGGCTGCGGATGAGGAGTGTATCCGCGATCGGATCGGCGGTGCCGCTGAAAGCCACCGCGTCCGGGAAGGATTCCCGGAAGGTGGACTCCACGGGCGTGAACAGGATGTTCCGGCAGACAATCCGGTACTGACGCGCACAGATGCCGGATATGATCGTTCCCAGACTCTTGGAAACGAAAAGGATGCTGTCGTATTCCTCCCATTTCACACCGGAGAGGATTTCCTCCGCTTTCTGCAGCGCGGCGGAAATGACCTGGTCATCCGGCAGGCCGGAAAGCGTGCCGGAATAGGTGACCGGGATGACTTCCCAGCCGCCTGCGGCCAGCATTTTCCAGCTGTAATACAGGAGGGGTTTGTCGCACGTGTATCCGATACCGGGGAAAAGGCAGGCGAGTTTCTTCATTGCGGATCACCATTCCATTCCATGACTGCCGGCGGGCCGGCGATTATGCGGGGAGCCGGGCCGGGAGGGAGATATGAAAATCGCCCATGCCGTAATCATCACGGACGTGAGCGTTTTTCTTCCTGGAGTACAGCTTTTTGCTTTCGACGGTTTTGGTGACGGGACTGAATTCCCACATCACGCGCCGTTGGCGGTTGAGCTCCTTCTGAGCCTTTTTGCCCAGCTTGTTCTTCGGGACAAAACCGGCCATACAATCATCTCCCTTCGATGGCACAGGTGGATTGTACCATTTTGCGGGAGGATTGGCAACGGGCGGCGCTGTGCAGGATTGAAAATCAGTTTTCCGGATCCAGGCGGAGCCGGATGACCACGGCCTCTTCGGTTTCCCGGACGCTGCCCTCCGCAGGCCATTCCGGCATGGAACGCACGAGCGCATCCAGGTCCGCGGGGATGCTCCAGTAATGATAGGGGACCGGCGTAATATCTGTAACAGCTTCCAGCAGCCGGACGCCGCCGGGAGTGGAATAGCCGGGCCGCTCCGGGCTGTATCCGCCCCATTCAAAGAACGACATGCCGATGACATCCTTCTTTTCGGTGAGAACGGAGGAATCCTCAAACGGAAGGGTGCCATAGAAGAGTACGGGCTTTCCGGAAGGGTTGGCCTCCTCCAGCACGGCCGCGATTTCCCGGGCGGCGGCCTGGTCCTGCCGGCTTCGGAGGGTGTCGGTATGCCAGAGGCGGATGACGCAGGCAGCCTGCAGGACAGCCACGGCGATGCACAGCCCTTTCAGGAAGCGGTGCTTTCCCGGCACGGCGGCCGCATAGAAGACGGGAAGGAATGCGGCAACGACCTGCAGGGCAAACTGGGTCCGCGGCACAGTGGCGCCGCCCAGGACGATATTCATCAGCAGAGGAAGAATCAGCACCGCGATGCCCGCCAGCGTGATGATGAAGAGCGGTTTCCCGGCTTTCCGGCGCTGCCGCAGCAGCAGGACCAGCAGGATGATTCCAACCGGATACAGGGAAAGGCTGACGGAAGAGAGCGGGACAAGCAGTTTGCCGGCCTGGCGGAACAGCCCGATGAGCGATTCGGAAACAGGCTGGCGGCCCCACAGGACCTGGTTGTTGAGGTAAGCGCTTTCCCCGCCCCGGAGCAGCCGGGCGATTGCCAGATAAGCGGCCACCGATGCGATGACACGAAGCACCCAGACGAGAAGCCTGCCCGGCCGGATCCGCTGCCCGTTCCACAGGCAGGAGAAGACCAATATGGCCGCAACGGCCAGGTAATGGGTGATCAGCGCCTGGTAGACGGATACGGCCAGGCCCAGCAGCAGGGAAGACAGCAGCATCTGCGGTACACGGACCAGCGGGGTTTTCCGCTCCTCCATGCACCAGAAGGTATCCAGGCAGGCGGTACCGGCGGTGAGCAGCATGCCCAGGCCGACCGGGGCCAGCTGGAGTGTGAAGTAGAACTGATATGCCCAGACCGGCGAAGCGGCACAGAGCAGGACGAAAAGCCAGTCACTCCGGCCGGACCCGGGACTGCCGGTCCGGCGGAGGAAAAGAACCGGGAGCCAGGCGGCACCGGTGAAAAACACCAGGAACAGCAGCGCGCTTTTGAGCGGATTGAAAGCGGTGAGGCCCAACACATGCAAAAGAACGACCAGCCCGGGGCGGCCTTCGCTGATATACCGGGAAAGCGCGGTATCCGGCCGGGAAATCATCAGGTCATTGTCAAAGCGGATACTCCCGCCGGCAAGAAAAGGCAGCCAGAGCAGCCAGACAGCGGCCGTAATGAGGACAGGTGCCAGCCATGGCCTGATCCGCCCGGGAATTTTCATACGATACCCCTTTCAAATGAACCGGTTCTGAAAAACAGGATTTCCTGCGGAAATGATATCACATCCCGCATCCTGCCGCAATGAGACCAACCCGGACCGGCTTTTATTTTCCGGCCGATTCCGATATAATGACAGGGACCAACCCGGGTTTGCCGGGCAGTACGGAGGTAAATATGAAAGCAGCGGTTGTATATTATTCCCGGTCGGGCATAACGAAAAAGATTGCAGAGAAGGTACAGGCAAAGTTCAATGCCGATATGTTTTTTGTGGAACCGGAAAAGGCGTATAAGAGCTTTCCGGGGGCCATTATCCGGGTGATCCGGGAAAAGAAGGGGAAGAAGATCCCTGCCCCGAAAGAAGCCCCGGCGGATTTCAGCGCTTATGATACGGTATTCATCGGATTCCCGGTATGGGCGACGACGATTCCGGACTTCCTGCAGGAATACATCCGGCAGGCAGACCTGGCGGGAAAAAGGGTGATTCCGTTTGCCACCGCCGGCAACAACGGGCGGGATGAATCCCTGGCCGCCCTGAAAAAACTGCTGCCGGACAGTGAAATCACGGATTATTTTTACACCAGCATGGTGGAAAAAGCAGACGCGGACGCCTGGCTGGAAGGAATCCGGGAATGACGTACGAGGAAGCACTGGAAAAGATCCGCCCGGGAAAGTACCGCCATTTCAAGGGAAACGAATACGAGGTAACCGGGATTGCCCGGCACTCCGAAACCGGGGAACCGATGGTGGTATACCGCGCGCTGTACGGAGACAATGAACTGTGGGTCCGGCCGGCGGAAATGTGGAACGAGACGGTGACCCGGGACGGAAAAACCATCCAGCGATTTGAGAGGACAGAAGAAGCATGATCGGAAACATGAGGGACCTGGGCGGACTGCGGACCGCGGACGGGCGGAAAATCAAACCGGGAAACCATCCTGGAGGATTACCTGAAAACCAACCTGGTGAACATCCCGAAGGCGGCGGAAATCCATGACCGGCTGCTGGAAACCCACGGAAAGGAATTCGCTGACAACGTCTACCGGGCATTCATCGCGGATGAAAGCTACCTGCGGTCCGCCTGGAAGGCGATGGGCAACAACTTTATTACGGAAAAGCTGGGAATCAGCCGGGAAGCCATCGACGCGTTCCGGAACATGATCCTGGAAGGATAAAGGATGGCCGGCCGGGGACGTGGGATGATCCCGGCAAACGGCAAAACAGGCAAAAAAGAACCGGCAGCCGCATCCGGGACGGAGATGTCCCCGGAGGCGGCTGCCGGAATTCCGCTGCCTGTGTTTTTTATTTCACCGCTTCGAACGCAGCATCCAGGGCGGCGATCAGGTCCTTCACGTTTTCCGTACCGATGGACAGGCGGATCGTGTTCGGCTTGATGCCCTGGTCCAGCAGCTCCTCATCGGTCAGCTGGCTGTGGGTGGTGGTGTATGGATGGATGACCAGGCTCTTCACATCCGCCACATTGGCCAGCAGGGAGAAGATGGCCAGGTTGTCGATGAACTTCTTGGCGGTTTCACTGTCGCCCTTCACTTCGAAGGTGAAGATGCTGCCGCCGCCGTTCGGGAAGTACTTCTTGTACAGCGCATGGCTGGGCTCGCTCTCCAGGGACGGATGGTGAACCGCCTCGACCTGCGGATGTTTGCTGAGGTAATCCACGATCTTCAGGGCGTTCTCCACATGGCGTTCCACGCGCAGGGACAGGGTTTCCAGGCCCTGCAGGAACAGGAACGCATGGAAGGGAGACAGGGTGGAACCGGTATCCCGCAGGAGGATCGCGCGGATATAGGTGGCAAAGGCCGCGGGACCGACCGCATCATAGAAGCTGATGCCGTGATAGCTCGGGTTCGGATCGCTGATCCACGGATATTTGCCGCTGGCTTTCCAGTTGAACTTGCCGCCTTCCACGATCACACCGCCGATAGCCGTGCCATGGCCGCCGATGAACTTGGTGGCGCTGTGGACCACGATATCCGCGCCCCAGTCCAGGGGACGGACGAGGTAGGGTGTCGCGAAGGTGGAGTCCACCACCAGCGGGATGCCGTGGGCATGGGCGACCTTGGCCACTTCCTCAATATCCACGATATTGCTGTTGGGGTTGCCCAGCGTCTCGATGAAGATCGCTTTGGTGTTTTCCCTGATGGCGGCTTCGAAGGAGCCTTCCTGCGCCGGATCCACGAAGGTGGTAGTGATGCCGGTGGTCAGCGGCAGGGTGTGCTCGAGGAGGTTGAAGGTGCCGCCGTAGATGGTCTTGGAGGCCACGATGTGCTCACCGGCCTTGGCCAGGGCCTGGAAGGTGTAGGTGATGGCTGCGGCGCCGGAGGCTACCGCCAGGGCGGCAGAGCCGTTTTCCAGCGCGGCGATGCGTTCCTCGAAAACGCCCTGGGTCGGGTTGGTCAGGCGGCCGTAGATGTTGCCGGCATCCCGCAGGCCGAAACGGTCGGCAGCGTGCCGGGCGTTATGGAATACATAGGAAGCAGTGGCGTAGATCGGAACAGCGCGGGAGTCGGTGGCCGGATCAGCCTGCTCCTGGCCGATGTGAAGCTGTTTGGTTTCGAAGGACCAGTTGGCGGAATTCTTAATATCAGACATGGGATTTCTCTCCTTTTATATTCATCTTATTTTTTCCGGCTCACCTGAACCGCGGGATGGTATTTCCGGGTTGTGTGCTCAGCGGCACATTCGGTTCCGGCTCAGCAGCACGGCGTTCAGTCGACATCGGCATCTCATGGCCGGGACCTCCTTTCGTTTTGGTGGCACTAACCTACCAGATAAATGGGCAATTGTCCAATACGAAGGATCAATGCGGAGATATAGATTAAAACTATAACTGCGACTGGAAATATAATCCGGGGATTCATGGCAGGATCACTGGGAGGGGACTTGACTTTGAGCATGCTTTAAGGTTTACCATGATCAAAGATAACCACAGCACCCCGGCGGGAAATGAAAACGGTCCATACGCCCTACGGAAACGTGCGGGTCAAGTATTCGCACGGCATGGGAGCGGAACGGATCAAGCCCGAATATGAAGATGTTGCAGCCCTGGCAAAGGAACACGGCGTGCCGCTGGATACTATCCGGAACGCTGTGGCGGAATACTGCACAGATTCCCGGGACTGAGGGAAGAAATCCAGAAGATCAAGAGGTGCAAGCATGTCCCGGACCAAGGATATGACGACCGGGAAACCGGTCGTCCTGATACTTGCCTTTGCCATTCCGATCCTGGCAGGCAACCTCATCCAGCAGTTATACAGCCTGGTTGATTCACTCATCGTCGGCCAGCTCCTGGGAGTTACGGCCCTGGCAGCGGTATCCGCATCCGGATGGCTGGACTGGGCGGTACTCTCCATTCCCATGGGACTGGCCCAGGGCTTTTCCATCCAGGCAGCGCAGTACTTCGGCGCGAACCGGCCGGAAGAGCTTCGCAGGACGGTGGGGCAGAGCATCCTGATCGCAGCGGCCACCACGGTGCTGCTGGAGATTGCCAGCCAGCTGCTTCTTTCCCCGGTGCTGGGATGGATGAATACCCCGGCGGAAACGTTTTCCCTGACGGAGGGATACCTCCGCATTATCTACGGCGGACTGCCGGTTGTGATGGCGGTGAATGTGCTGAACGGTTTCCTGCACGCGCTGGGAAACAGCCGCACACCGCTGGCTGCGCTGGCGGTCGCGTCGGTCGTCAACATGGTGCTGGACTGGTTCTTTGTGGGAACCTGCCATATGGGGATCAACGGAGGGGCGTGCGCAACCGTCATCGCCCAGGTGATCTCGGCGCTGATCAGTTTCCGTGCAGTTCGCCGGCTGAACATACTTCACCCGGAACGGAAGGATCTTCGGCCGGACCGCCGGATGACAGCGAGGCTGATCCGCCTGGGAGTTCCCATCGCATTCCAGAACGTAATCATCGCCGTGGGCGGGCTGATCCTGCAGGGGGTTGTGAACGGATTCGGCTTTGTATTCATGGCCGGATACAACGCGGCATCCCGGCTCCAGGGCCTGGTGGAGATGGCCGGCGCTTCCCTCGGAAACGCAGTCGGGACATTTGCCGGGCAGAACATCGGCGCCGGGAAAAAGGACCGGGTGCGCAATGGCCTGCATTCCTCCGCACGGATCGGCGCAGGCATGGCGCTGGTGATCGGCGGGATTATGATACTGTTCGGAAAGCAGATCCTAGGCCTGTTTATCCGGGACGAGCAGGCGCTCGCGGAACAGGTGCTCGCCTTCGGATACCAGTTCCTGTGCGTGATGGCGGCCGGCCTGCCGATGCTGTACCTCCTGTTTGTTTACCGGTCCACGCTCCAGGGCCTCGGGAATACTTTCATTCCGATGATTTCCGGTTTCGTGGAGCTGGGAATGCGGGTTGGCTGCGCGCTGCTGCTTCCGCTTATGCTGGGAGTATGGGGTATCTACACGGCGGAGATCGCGGCATGGGCGGGGGCAGCTGTACTGCTGATCATCGGCTGTTACCGCGAACTGCGAAAAATACAGATATGATACCGGCAAAAATGGATTTGAAAAAACCACCATGGCGATACGGCCATGGTGGTTTTCGTATGATTCGGGAAAACTTCAATTGATCCGGATGAGGCGGATGAGGAGATGCGCGATTTCCTCCGGGGGTTCCCGCTGCTCTTTGTTGATCCACAGGCAGATAATGCGGTAAGCGCCGTAGATGACGTAATTGAACAGGTATTCCTGCGCGGTTTCATCCGGCATGGTCCCATAATTCTGCATGACGCTTTCCCGCAGGACTTCCTGGGCAAACAGGCGCTGCGGGAAGAGGGGATCCACATTGTTGTTGACGATCAGCCGCCCGAATTCCAGGTGGCTCTCCAGGTATTCACAGATCGTTTCAATGATTTTGACCGGGTTGGCGGCGTGCTCCCGGATGGTGCTGACCAGGAATTCCAGCAGGTCGTTTTCCATATCCGCCAGGAGGTCAAACTGGCTGCCGTAGTATTTGTAGAACGTCGTGCGGTTGACATCCGCCCGCTGGCAGAGCTCCCGGATGGAGACGTGGTAAATATCCTCCGTGCGCAGGATATCGGTAAGGGCATCCTTCAGCAGCCGCCTGGTCATCGCGACCCGGCGGTCTTCCTTCTTTTCCATACAGGTTTCCCCTTTCTGTCGCATTATCGACACGAAACGATCGGTCTGTTGACAAACAAACCAATTCCCAATGAACTGTCGGTTGCTTTGTCAACACCTGTTGATTAAAATTTTAATGGAGATGATATGCATTGTCAAGCAGGAGCCATCCTGCGATGAACGTGGAAAACAGGAGGTTGACGACCTTATGAATAAAGCAGCGGAATTCCTGGTGGAGAAACGGAAGATTCTCCTGGGGCTTTTCCTGGCGCTGACAATTGTTTCCCTGTTCCTGGCCGGACAGGTGAAGGTGAATTATGACCTGACAAAATACCTGCCGGACGGGTCCCGCATGAAAGAGGGAACCTGCCTGATGGAGCAGGAATTCGGAAAGGAAGCATCCTCGCGGCTCCGGGTGATGATTCCCGGACTTTCGGAAACGGAAAAGGAAGAGGTGTTCAGCTGGCTTGGCAGCCGGGACGAGGTATCCGATGTATCCGGGGGAACCGGAGAGAAGTATAACCGGGACGGGTATACCCTGTATGAGGTGACAACGGAATACGACAGCCACTCCCGGGAAGCGGCCGGGCTGTACAGCGCAGTGTATGAGAAATACGGAACCCTGGGCGTACAGACCGGCGGGGAGATCCACGAGGCCAATGTGCCGATGCTGCCGCTGTATGTGGTGGCGATCGCCGTCGGACTGGTGCTGCTGGTACTCCTGATGATGTGCAACTCCTGGTTTGAACCGGTGATTATCCTGGTGAACATCGGGATTGCGGTGGCAGTGAACATCGGAACCAATGTGATATTCCCGGATATTTCCGAGTTCACGTTTTCCATTGTGGGCATCATGCAGCTGGTGCTTTCCCTGGATTATTCCATTATCCTGCTGAACCGGTACACCCAGGAAAAGGAAAAGCATGCGGACAATCCTTCCGCCATGAAGGCAGCCATTGCCGCGGCATTCCCGGCGGTGGCCGGCAGTTCCCTGACGACCTTTGCGGGGCTGCTGTGCCTGGCGTTTATGGGATTCCGGCTTGGGGCGGACATGGGTTACGCCCTGGCGAAGGGCGTGCTGATCAGCCTGGTGTGCATCTTTACCGTGCTGCCGTCCCTGATCCTGATGAGCGACAAGCTGATCGTGAAAACCCGGAAAAAGGCACTCCGGATTCCGATGGGGAAATGCGCACGCTTTGAGTACAGGGGGAGAATCGCACTCCTGATCCTGCTGCCGGTGCTGCTTGCCGGATCCTACCTGCTGAAAAACAATACGGGAATCCTGTATATGCTGCAGATGAACAATCCGGTGGACACCGTGTTTGAAGGTCACCATTCGCTGGTGCTGCTGTATGAAACAAAAGACAGCGGCCGCATCGCGGAAGTGCTGGCGCCCGCGGAGGAGGACGGAAAGGTCACATCGGTCACAGGATATTACAACACCCTCGGAAAAGCGTACAAGGCCGGGGAAATCGCGGAACTCTTCGGGGAAGATGCCGCGCTGGACCTTTCCATGATCCGGATGGTTTACAGCGATAAGTTCTCGGAAGGGTCCGGTGCCGGGAAATCCGCCATGTCGATGTTCATGGGTTCCCGGAATGCCTATAACGAGGACTGGGCGATGACGCCGGAGGAGCTGATCACCCATATCCGGGAGCGTTTCCTGAGCAATCCGCTCTACTCCGCGTTCATCAAAGATGACGCGCGGCAGCAGATTGCGGACGCGGAGGAGATGATCCGGGAGAACAAGGCAAAGCTGGAAGGGGAAAACTACGGCCGGGTGATCCTGGAGACCACGTATCCGGAAGACTCCGAAGAGACCCGGGAATTCCTGGACACCCTCTCCCGGCGGTGCGAAACCATGCTGGAAGGAAAGACCTGGCTGATCGGCACTTCCGAGATGAACCGGGAAATGGCGCAGAATTTTGACACGGAGATGAACCGGATTACCCTGATTTCCGCCCTGGCCATCTTTATTGTGGTTGCGCTGACATTCCGGTCCCTGGTGATCCCGCTGGTGCTGGTGCTGACCGTCCAGTGCGGAATCTACCTGACGATGGCATTTATCGGCCTGAGCGGCGGCGCGATGTTCTACCTGGCCATCCTGATGGTGCAGTGCATCCTGATGGGCGCGACAATCGACTATGCCATCCTGTACACATCCTATTACCGGGAAGAGAGACGGAACGGCGGGGTGCCGGAGGCGATCCGCGGCGCCTATGACGGGGCGCTGCACACCATCCTGACATCCGCGCTGATCATGATCGGCGCCGCCGGGATCCTGGGATATGTTTTCGCAAACCCGGCAATCGGAGAGATCTGCCTGACGATTTCCCGCGGGGCAATTTCCGCCACACTGATCATCGTGTTTGTCCTGCCCGGCGTGCTGGCCGCGCTGGACCGGTTTGTGCGGTACCGGGGAAAAACGGAAAAAACAGAGTAAACAGGAGATATACGGAACGGCACGGTTCGTCTGAACCGTGCCGTTTTCCATTTTGCATGGTATGGCGGAATTTTATGTTTCCCGGACCAGCAGGCCGGTGATGGCGGCAAAGCTTTGCTCCGAAAGATCATGTTCCAGCCGGCAGGCATCCTCTGCCGCGGTCTGCTCATCCACCCCCAGCTGGACCAGGAGGCGCGTCAGCACTTTATACCGGTCATAGAACTGACGGGCAATGGAGTACCCTTTATCCGTGAGATAAACGGGGCTCCTGTCTTTCATCATGATATATCCGTCTTCTTTCAGTTTCTTCATTGCAACGCAAACCGTGGGTTTTGTGACACCCAGGCTTTCGGCAATGTCCTTTGAACGGGCATATCCTTTTGTTTCCAGAAGAATGAGTATTTGCTCCAGGTAGTTATCA
>Ga0247610_10008138_pt1 | contig 10694 bp, 11 predicted proteins | sample 174DNAGHGhighgp2_FD_193483 | JGI IMG/M metagenome (GOLD analysis project Ga0247610, IMG submission 193483) | Sheep rumen microbial communities from Palmerston North, Manawatu-Wanganui, New Zealand - 1742 DNA GHGhigh gp2 | ecosystem: Host-associated > Mammals > Digestive system > Stomach > Rumen... | reverse complement strand
GGATTGAAAAATTTTGTGCATTTGTGCTTGCGGGTTTAGGAAATTGTATTACCTTTGCACCCGCATTAGTGCCCACGGGGCTTAGGAAAGTGTTGCGCAACAGGGTGCAGCCGCCTCAGGGACAGTTATTTAAACTACAAATTATCAAATGTACGCAATTGTAGAAATTCAGGGACAACAGTTCCGTGCCGAGGCCGGCAAGAAGTTGTATGTCCACTATCTCGGCGACGAGCGCAAGGAAGGCGACTCTGTAGAGTTTGACCGCGTTCTGCTCGTAGATGCCGACGGTGCCGTTAAGGTTGGCGCACCTACCGTCGAAGGTGCAAAGGTTGTTTGCGAGGTAAAGGCTCCCCTCGTGAAAGGTGAACACGTGATCGTCTTCAAGAAGAAACGTCGCAAAGGCTATCGCCGTCTCAACGGTCATCGCCAGCAGTTCACTCAGCTTGAGATTAAAGAAGTCGTTGCTTAATTAACCATTTAAAAATCACAACTCTAGATTATGGCACATAAAAAAGGTGTCGGCAGTTCAAAGAACGGCCGCGAGAGCGAAAGCAAACGCCTCGGCGTGAAGATTTTTGGTGGTCAGTTTGCCAAGGCTGGTAACATCATCCGCCGTCAGCGCGGTACCCAGCATCGTCCTGGCAAGAACGTTGGCATGGGCAAGGACCACACTCTGTATGCTCTGGTTGACGGTACTGTAGAGTTCCAGCACCGCGCTGGTCACACCTACATCAACGTGATCCAAGACACTCCCAAGGAGGAACAGAACTAAACTAGGAGACATTAAATCCCAACCCTAAGGGAATGAGGGTGAGCACCATCACGGTTGCTCACCCTTGTTTTTTATCTTCGTTTATTTTGCTGTTTTTCAAATATTTCATATCTTTGCCATACAATTGATGTATCTATACTGAATAAATAACATTAATAATAACTTTTTTAACTGATCTCGCTTATGAAAACTAAAACTATCAAGACATTACTGGTTGCCGCCATCACCATGGCAGCAATGAGCGTGCCCGGAACGGCCAATGCCCAGCTGGGCGGTTTGATCAACAAGGCCAAGAAGAAAGCCGAGCAAGTCGTGGACAAGAAGAAAGAGGATGTCAAGAAGGAAGCCAAAAAGGCCAAAGAAGAGGCCAAGATGAGTGCCCTCGAGACCCAACGGCCTCCCCTGCCCTGGGTCATGGCCCAAGACGGCACGTACAACGGCATCGGCATGGAGGAGTTTGTGGATCGCATGGCCGAGATGGACATCACCGAGGACGGCCTGAGAGAACTCAGGAGCCAGATGGATGCCCGCTTCAAGCACAACCACATCCTCGACAAAATCAACTCTGGACCAGATTATGACGTAAAACTCTGGGAAAGCATCCAGAAAGAGAATGAACGCTATTGGCAATTCTATGATAAAATCAGTTCCTGGACCCTCGTCTTGATCAACAGTACGAAAGTCACCGAAGATGCTGATGGCGCTGTGAGCGTTTCAACCAAAGGGAGCCTGATGACGGCAAACAAGTACCGTGCAAAAGGTTCGGTTCAAGGCATCACCCTCGTGAGTCGTAATGGTAAATATGTCTTCGCCACTCTCGGCGGACAAGGTTCCTACCTGAACGCTGCAGATCTGGAAGGTGCCAAAAAATGTGCAAAGCAGATGCATCTGTTCCAGATTTTCACCAAGGACACCCCTCAATTGTGGGACGAAGTTGGCGAGAAGTACAGTAATACTCAAAAATACATGTACTACAATCAAAATGTATATGCCAATGCGGCAGATCAAGCCATCGCTCAGAACAGTCCCGAAAACATCGATTACAAGCCTATGCCCAAGGCTGGCTCCATGCAAGCCAAGTTCAAATCCGAGGCCCTTGCCATCGCCAAAGCCGATGACCCCAAAGTCATTGATATCGTTATCACCAGCGACGACTGGGATGTGGTAATGAAGGGCCTTGTTCCCGAGCGCCGCAACATCTACGGCTACTATATCACCCAAGACGAACTCGGCAAGAAGTGCGCAGAACGCGTTTGGACCCAGAAATATCAGGGCAACGGCAATTATGGTAAACTGAAAGCCGGCGGTGTGGGCGTTTCCTCTGACTTCTATGTGAAATAACTGAGAATACGCATAGTATAGAATAGGAACGGTTCCATGTGACGGGACCGTTCCTTTGCGTTGATGTATTGTAGTTATCAGTATTCCTCGGCCTCGACATCGATGATGTGGGGGTCGTTGGGGTCATAGCGAGGAATGGTGAGATCTGCCTCCTCGCCCTCCTCGGGACCGAACCACTCGCGCAACTTCTCGCGGGCTTTGCGCTCAATCTCGGGCGTGATGTACTTCTTCATGGTGAACAAGGCCCACGCCAGCGCTGCCAGGTCATCGGTAAATCCCAAGCCCAAGATGACGTCGGGGATAAAGTCCAGCGGAAGGATAAAGTAGCCCAACGCACCCAGCACCTTGAGTTTCAGGCTCCTGGGTACTGCAGGATCACGCGACACATAGTAGAGCACAAGCACATAATAGACCGCCTTGCGGCCAGCCTTCTTGGCCACTTTGCTCAGTTTCTTCCACAACTTGCTGTCGTTGAAGTACTGTGCGTAATCGTCGAGATTGATGTTGTTGATAGTCATCCTTGACACATGAATTGGTTTTGCTGACACTCATGCTGCAAATCGTGTGCCAAACTAAAAGTCTAAGGTCTAAAGCCTAACGTCTATTCCTCGTTAATCGTAACCTTGACTTTAGCAATGCGGTATTTCACCACCTTGATGACGGTGAAGGTAAAGCGGCCGTAGTTGACGACTTCTTTCTCCTTGAGGAACTCTCCCTTGAGGTCGAGCAGGAAGCCGGCAATGGTCTCGGCTTCTTCGCCATGTTCACCCAGTTCTTCCTCATCGATGTCGATGACTCTGGCGAAGTCGCTCAAGAGCGTCTTACCGTCAAACATCCATGTGTTCTTGTTGATACGGTTATAGAATTTCTCCTCGGTGTCGTATTCGTCATTGATGTCGCCCACAATCTCTTCCAGCACGTCCTCGAGGGTGGCAATACCTTGTGTACAACCGAACTCGTCCACGATGATGGCCATGTGCATCTTCTTCTGCCTGAAGTCCTCCAGCAGGTCGTTGAGGGTACGTGTCTCGGGGACGAAATAGGCAGGACGCATGAGTGTCTGCCACTTGAAGGAGTTGTCGCGGTTGCCGATGTAGGGCAACAGGTCCTTTGCGTAGAGGATACCCCTGATGTTGTCGGGGGTCTCCTCATAGACGGGCATGCGTGAATAACCCGTGTCGATGACCTTGCGCACCACCTCGTCGAAGGTATCCTCCTGGTCAATATCCACCACATCGACGCGAGGACGCATGATGTCGCTCACCGTCTTGTCACCAAAGGAGAGGATTCCCTCGAGCAATTCTTTATCGTCAGGATTCTTGACCTCGCTCACCTCCAGGGCATGCGTGAGGTCATCGACCGAGAGCTCATCGGATTGGGCCGGAACCACTTTATTGACCAGACTCGTACTGCGCACCAACAACGCTGTGAGCGGCGAGAACAGCTTGACTGCCGCCTTGAGCGGAGCCGAAGTGATCGCGGCAAACTTGACGTTAAAGTTGGTGGCATATAGTTTAGGGATGACTTCACCGAAGAGCAGGATCAGGAAGGTGAGAATCACCGTCTGCACAACGAAGTCGAGCGCTGTGCTGTTGAAGTCAAAAATCTGATTCATCGCGTAGTTCAACACGATGGCAATCATGATGTTGACCAGGTTGTTTCCCACCAGAATGGTAGCCAGCAGTTTCTCGGGTATGGCGAGCAGTTCCTTCACACGCTCACGCTGATGCGGGTCCTCGATGTCGTCCACGTCATCGTCACGCAACGAGAAATAAGCAATCTCACTGCCGGAGTTGAATGCCGACAGAAACAAACCTAAAATGGCAACAATGATGGCGATGATGCTACCCGCAGTGGGTGCGTTAAAAGTGACAAGCGGATGTCCGCTCGCTGTGCATAGTACCGATAACAGGCACGATAACGGGTCAGGGTCCAAAATTAATCTTGTTTTGTTGAATAATGGCACAAAGGTACAGCAAGCCGAACACAAAAACAAATATTATTTGATTTTTGTTGAGGCGCTGCCCGTCTGGATGCGACTTACTGCATGGGCTCAACGGTGTAGCCGCGGTCACGCAGCATCTGTAACAGGCCCTGGGCGCCGGGCAGGTGGCCTGCACCCACGCACACGAGGCAAGTGCGCTCGGGCATCATCTTTACAAGCTTGACAACCCATGCACGGTTGCGGTCATAGATGAGAGCATCCATCGCCTCGGCATCATCACCGCCGAGTTCGGGATCGGTGATGATGGACTCGATTTTTGCCAGATCTTGAGCCATATAGGCCTCGACGAGTGCCGACGACTGTATCACAAACAAGTCGTCCTTCTTGCAGGCATCCAGCAGACCTTCAGCCTGTTCTTTCAATGGAGCATTGAACATCAGGTCAATCTGATCTTGAACGGTCTCAAGACCTACCGAAGGACGACCCATCTCGTTAGCTCTGGTCTGGACAGCAAAATCGATGAACTGGCTCTCATCAAAGCTAGGCATATACTTCATGGCCTGCATGGCCTGCATCTGCATCGAGATGGCACTGGGCTTGAAATTGTTCATCTGACCGAGTTTCACGCCCATAATCCCGAAATACTTATTGAATACCTTCTCGACAATGGCATAATCCTCTGGCGAAAAGAGCTTGTCGAGAGTACTGTCGGCAGGGGCCTGCATGGCTTGTGCCATCAAGAGCTGAGACTCCTGGCTCATCATGCTCTCCTTTTCGAGTTCACCCACAACGATGTCGCATCCCTCCAGCGCTTGCTGCATGCCGGGAATCTTGTCCATCATCGATGCCGGGGCAAAATGGTAAGTACCCACGATGTAGCTGGGCCTTCCCAGTCCGTTACCACTCACTTTCCACAAGAGCTGGGCCTGTGCTGCAATAGCGACAAACACCAATGCAAGAATCAAGGAAAATTTCTTCATAGTCGTCAATATTTAATGAATGAACAAAAATAGCAAAATATCCTCGAAATGGGCTAAAAATCGGTCAATATTTTTCAAAATCCCCGATTTTGAGGATAAAATGAGGCCAAAATGACTCATTATAGTGATTGCCCACGGAGGTGAGACATACTAATTTTGCAGTGTGAGAAAGTGAATTAGTTATTAGTTGATTCAAAGAGTCAATAAAAGTAAGTAAACAGATAAATTGCCGCACCGATGGGATATCGATGCGGCATTTTAGTTTTAGACTTTAGACCTTAGACTTTAGGCGTTAGTTAGTTTTTGTCTTTGGGGTCTAACCAGACAGGCTCTTCTACCTTGAGGACGTCACTGCCCTTGACTTGCATGTCGTAGTACTCCTGGGTGTAACCGGGCCAGTTGGGCGAAACGGGCGTGCCATATTCATTGCGCTGGAACTTGCCGTCCTTCTCCTTCTTGACGTTACCGTCGAGGTACTTGACAAACAGGTATTCACCCAGTTTCTTGTAGCGTGCAGTGGCATTCTGGCCAGCGTTGACCGAGTACTCGGTGAGCAGACGGACAGCGGCGTCACGATCGGTCGTGAGCAGCGCAGTGGCCTCGGCCTCGATGACCGACTGCTGCTTAGCGAAGTTGTCCTCGAGTTCGCCTTGCACCTTACGGATGTCGCCAATCATCTGTGAATAGCGGTGATAAGCCTGGTTGGCTACCCAGTTGTTGACCCAGAACGCGCAATCCCAATCCAGGGTGTACATGTCGGCCTTGCCCTGACGATAGCTCTCGGGCACGCGGGTGATGCAGCAGTACATGGGAACAAACACGGCCGTGTTGGCATCATCGACGCCGAACCAGAAGCAGCCACCCACCTCGTCGGGCAACCATGAGCGCATCTGTGCGGCATATACCCAACCGGTCTGCTGGGTAGCGATAGCGCGCTCCTGACTGTACTTCACGCCGTCCACCTCAAAGTCCATGGGACGCCAGCGATAAGGCACACCATAGGCTGTGGTTGCACCGGCATCCTTGGTCATGTCGAAGGGAGTTCCCTCGAAGTGGTCACGCATCATGTTCTGCATGTCGCGAATGCTGACCTTGCGGTCGGGCTTGACATAGAGGGGCATCACGTCGGCATCAGCCCTGGTCTTGCCGTAGATGAAGGGCAGATAAGCGTCCATACCCTTGTGGAAACGGTTGAAGTAGCTCCACACGCGTGCATCGCAGCCGCGCAGGGCACCAGCGTCAAACTTCTGATAAACAGGAGCAAAGGCGAAGTCGGCATCCTTACCGCTATACAGACCTTTCTTCCTGGCGAAAGAGATGACGTCCTTGCTGTACATGACGTTCTTCTTGTCTTTCATGTCAAACTTCCAGATACGGGGATTGTTGGCGTGGCCCGAGATGCAGTCGTCGGGAATGCGGATAGCCACCCAAACGGCACCGATTTCACCGGGACCCTTGCCGATCATATCCATGACCCAAACCTCGTTGGGGTCACCGATGGAGAATGACTCACCCTCGCTGGCATAGCCGTACTTGGCCACCAGTTCGGTCATCCACTTGATGGCCTCGCGGGCCGTCTTGGAGCGCTGCAGGGCGATGTACATGAGGCTGCCGTAGTCGATGATGGAGTTGCCCGTGGTATCCCACAGTTCCTCGCGTCCACCCCAAGTGCTCTCACCGATGGTCACCTGGTGCTCGTTCATGTTGCCCACCACGGCATAGGTGTGAGCTACCTCGGGAATCTCTCCCAGCGGCTTGCCGCTGTCCCAGTCGATGATCTTGCGCATGGCACCGGGTGCATGGTCGGCTGCGGGCAGGTACTGCAGGTCACCGTACAGCGTGTGGCTGTCGGCGGCATAGGTGATGATGGTCGAGCCATCCACACTGGCATTCTTGCCCACAATGAGGTTGGTACAAGCTTCGGCGGCAGTCCAGCCAGCGAGCGCCAGCAGTGCAGCCGAGAACAATTTGATTACTTGATGCTTCATTGTCAATTTTAGTTTTAGTGATGTTTATATATATAATGTTTTGGGTTTCGTCAGTTGCCCACGGGAATGTCATAGCCCGTGAGACGGAATGCCACCTGGAACGGCGTGGCGGCCTTGCGCGGCTTGGGACCGGCATAGTAATAGAACAGGCGCTGCACGTCAAATGACTTGACGCTCACCAGCTTGCTCTCGCCCGGCTTGAGGTTTACGGGCACGGTAACGGCCCGCTGAGTGAGCATCTCGCCGCGCATCGTCGTGTAACGCAACAGCAGCCTGACGGCACTCATGCGGTGCTTGGTATTGTTGGTGATGAAAAAGGACTCCTTGCTGTCGCTAGCCCGCTTGCTGTAGCCCTTGAGCGTCACCGCATTGGGGTCAATCTCGGCGAGGCTGTCGGGCAACAGGCCGTCGGTCGACTCGAGCGTCAAGACGGGAATATCTTGGGACTGCAGGTTTTTGCGAGTTGTACGGGTGCGAGCATCTAACGTGTTGACACACAGCAAGAGCAGCATCAGCAACAGTAGGGGCGGAATAGTTAAAATATGTGAATTCCTCGTTTTCATCACAGATAACGGATGCGGTTAAACGGTCACAGGTAACGGATGCGGTTAAACGGGTTGCCGTCGCCTCCCTCAGGGTAAATTTTGCGGAATCCCACGGGCACTCGTTCCTCGACTTTCTCGGGCACAATGCTCATGCCGCTGAACAGCGACGGCAGGAACCGCGCGAAGTTGACACGCACCTTGACTTTCCAGCGGGGCGGCTCAAAGGTGAGTGTTGTGGCCTTGCCGTTGAGCGTCGCCACACACTCCAGGGGCTTGATGAGCGTGACCTTGTCGCGCTGGCTGTACAGCCACAGCTGGTACTTGCTATCGACAGCCGTGGCGGCGATGTAGCCGATGACCGTCCCCGGCATCACATTGATATCGGGGGAGTCGAGCAGGATGATGCGGTAACCGATGTTGTGCCGGCCCTTGTAGCGCTCGATGCCCAGTGTCGTCTCCTCGTTGGGATAGTACCAGATGCCCTCGAGCGGCTGCATGTCGGTCTCGTCGAGGCGCACACGCATCGAGTCCACGTCAATCCCGTCGAGAACCACCGAGCGCGCGGGTACGCCACTCCTTGCCGCCATCATGAGCGGCAGCAGTGCGAGCAGGAGCGATATGAGCGACGGACGCATCATCGGGTAGTGCCTCAGTTCACAGTGGCAAAGCGGTAAATCACACCCAAGCTGAGGATTTCCTTAAACTGCCAGTAGTTCCAGTCGTCGTCACGAGCACGCGAGCGGTCAAACCTCAGGTGGGTATAGAGTTGCGTGGTCAGGTACTTGCCGATGGACAGGTCGAGCGTGTTCTCCCAATCGCCCTGCACATACTCATAGTTGGTGAACATATACAATCGCGAGGTAATCATCACATTGGGAGTGAAACGCCACAGCCACTTGGCCTCGAAGTTGCTACCGAAGGTGCTCTTGGTGTGGTGGCCCGCATTGATACCGAACCGCGTGGGGTCAATATCGGTGATATTGCGGCAATACTTCAGATTGTAGGACAGGGGTGCGATGGCCAGGGTGAACATGCGGTCGTCGGCCTTCTTATAGCTGTAAGTCATACCAAGACCGATATTGAGTTCGGCCGGCGAGAGGAAAGCGGCGGTCATGTTGCGCGTGTTCACCTTGTAGTTGTTCAGGAACTGGGTGGTGAACTGCAGCATGGCACTGTAGTACCAGTTCTTGACGGCCTTGTAACCCAACTGTGAGGTAAACAGGAAGTTATCCTCGTTGATGATGTGCTTGCGGATGCTGTCGCCATGGGTGGTGGCAATACCGAGCTTATAGGACAACGCATTGTTAAACAACCAGTTGGGATGCAAATCCTGATTGAGGTTGCAGTTCCAGTTAATGCTTCCCAGCAGGGCCAGGTTGTTCTCACCGCCCTGATACCAGTTGCCGCTGATGTAGGCCTGGGTGAACTGCAGCGAAGCGCTGAACACGTGGAGCCAGTTGTGCAAGGGCACGACGGGCGCATCGGGCGGGGTGACATCCTCAACAACGACCTGTGCCGGAGCGATAGAGAGCATCGCATCACGCGGGTCGGCAGAGATAATGCCCTCGGGGGGAGCCTCGGGCAGGCGGTTGGCGTTATAGGCCACAAGCTGGGGATTCTCGATCATCGCACGTCGCCTGATGCTGGTCGCGCGGCTGGAATTCTCCATGGCCTCCTGCAACCATTCATCACCAGCGTCCAGGCTGTACAGTCCGTTGGCCCTGGGCTGTTGCACGGCCTCATGACCGGCCTGGCTGCCATAGACCAGCGGTGCATAGAGCATGTTGGGCTCCACATCGGGGCGCCCGTTGTCGTTAGCCATCGCGGCAAAGCCCATAACCGTCATTACCGTGAGGGTCAAACAGAATCTGAAATTCATCGTTTGTTTCTTCATATTGGTATCTTTTAGAGGGTGAATAATTATCTGATTATCAACGCCATCAGGCATCATAGAGTTTTTCCTTGCGGGCAGGCTTTTGGGTTTCCTGCTGCTTTCGCTGCTGCTCTTTACGCTGCTTGTCGGCTTTTTGCTTGGTCTGCACCTTTTGCCGCTTGCGCTCGTGGTTGGGCTGCTGTTTCTTGTTTTCGGCAAAGCTCTTGATCATGTCCTCGACGATCTCACGGTTGCCGTACAGGTAGTTGACCGTCACCTCGATGATGAGGTTCTGGTGCTTGGAGACGATGTCGGCAATGATGGCACGTGAGCCGTCGGGCATGGTGCCGTCGATGCTGTAGGTCTTCTTGAAGCCCTTGACCTTGATTTTGCCGTTCGAGAGGTCATACATGCTGTATCCCAGCGCTTTGCGCTGCAGATTCTCGTTGAGCATCTTTTTCTCGTCGCCCTTGTCCTTGCTGTAGAGTTGCACGGTCATGACCATGTCCTCCCACTGTATTTCAAAGCGGGTGTTGCTGTTGAAGGTGACGAAACCGCCCTCGGGCGTCTCAAACGACAGGTCGTAGCGGCTCCAGTTATAGATGGTGGCACTGGCATCCACACTGCCGAGGAGCATCATCATCAACAATGCTATCCATAATATCCTGCTATTCATCATCTTGCCATTATCCATATCAATCAGGTTGTTGCACTTGGTCTAAATAATTGCTCCACTCGCGCTTGCTGCCGCGAAAGACGTTCAGGTCCACGTCGCCCTCTATGCCGTCCACCTCACCCTCATGGCTGAACTGCTGGATGCGGTGCGGCAGGTGGGGCAGCAGGTCGGGGCTGGTGAACGAGCACAGCCACAGGTCATTGTCGGCAAGCAGGTCCTTGTAATACTTGTTGTAGCCGTCCAGGTTGGTGTAGATCATCACCCGATAGCCCTTGTCGTTGAGGATGCCTATCATCTCCATGACACGCTCGAGCGCTACCTGACGGCTCACTGTCGCTCCATTGCCCCAGTCGTCCTCGAGGTCGATGACCAGGGGCAGATCAAAGGTCTTTCCCTTGACGGCCCCGAGCATATTCTCGGCCTGCTCGCTGCCCGTGCGGTTCTTGCGGAAGAAGTGGTAGGCTCCCACCTTCAATCCCGCCTCCCGAGCGCCCCGGTAGTTGCGGTCGAAGGCGTCATCCCTGTAGGTCTTGCCCTCGCTGGCCTTGATAAAGACAAACTGGTAATCGTCGTC
>Ga0247610_10008137_pt1 | contig 10695 bp, 6 predicted proteins | sample 174DNAGHGhighgp2_FD_193483 | JGI IMG/M metagenome (GOLD analysis project Ga0247610, IMG submission 193483) | Sheep rumen microbial communities from Palmerston North, Manawatu-Wanganui, New Zealand - 1742 DNA GHGhigh gp2 | ecosystem: Host-associated > Mammals > Digestive system > Stomach > Rumen ... | reverse complement strand
TTGACTACTGGCTGCTTTTCTTCAATAAGTGATTCTTTATTCTGATTAAAAAATGCACGAGCCTTAACAAAACAAGAATAATGCATAATAGCTCCAGAGCGCCACCCTTGATTATTGTCTTTATCTCTCTTCCTAAAATCTCTGTCAGACATTAAGGAATTCAAGATTTCTTCGACTTTCTCAGGTATTATAATGTCATACATTGACTCGATATGCTGCCACTTCTGAGGAGCATAATCAAACAGTTTAACTGGTTCTATAAATAACAAATAACTAACGACTGCACTTCTTTGCAAATTATAGCCATTTGCTGTAATCCGTGATGACTTAGCCACATTCGAAAGGTAGAACTCAAACTCATCACGAATCAATTTTCTCTGCTCGTTTTTCTCCATAATCTCGTAATTGGTATTTGTGTAATGGATAGCATCGCTTATATACTAACTTGCCTGACAAAGATACACATTATCTGCCAATATCTAATCTTTTTGGTTGAATAATTATCTCTCAATTATTTTAAAGATATTATCTGAAATCTAATGGGGACTCTCAGAAGTTCAGATTTTCAGTTTTTGAGAGTATAATAACACCATTGATAAAAATGTTTCATTTCATTAGATGTTTTTGGACTTATTTATTAAAAATGTTGTAAATTTGCGTTCACCATTATACTACAAATGGGCATAAACCTGCAATAGACCACTGAACAACGATATAACAAACTCCCATACAGCTATTTGAGCTTTGGTCGGCTAGCAGGGGCTGTACTGGGTTGTTTTGTAATATATAAAAAAGTTTTTAGTGATATAACGATGTCTTCAGAGCCGCTTAAATTTATTGACCTATTCGCTGGTCTCGGCGGATTTCATTATGCTCTCAAGCAACTTGGGTGCAAATGTGTTTTTGCATCAGAAATCAGAGCTGACTTACAGCAACTATACCTAAGAAATTTTCCAGATACAAATATTCATGGGGATATCACGAGGATTTCTCCAGCGGATATTCCTCCTCACGATATTTTATGTGCAGGTTTCCCCTGTCAACCATTTAGTCAAGCCGGAAAAAGAGAAGGCTTTAAAGATGAAGAACGTGGTAACTTATTTTATAATATTTGTAACATTCTCGAGTATCACAAACCTAAGTACTTGCTACTTGAAAATGTGGCAAATCTAATGGGGCATGACGGCGGGAATACCTGGAATATAATTAAAACAAAATTGACGGAGATTGGATATGGTGTTAAGTCTGAGATCCTTTCACCACATCAATTTGGAATTATTCCCCAGCATCGTAAAAGGATATATATTGTTGGTATATTAAGAGATAAGGGCAATATCGACAATTATCAATTTCCACGAACCCGGCCTGAATTACAGTGTGATATTAATAAAATCATTGACATTAACGACACTAATATACAAACTCTTAAACCAGAGATATATCATCATCTCAGTGTTTGGCAAGAATTTATCGACCATATCATTGAGAATAATGACAGGATACCTCAATTTCCGATATGGGCCATGGAATTCGGGGCAACGTATGATTACCTAAATAAAGTTCCTGCTCATCAGAGGTTATCAGAGATTAATGGCAAGAGAGGTGCGTTCGGACATGTGATAAATGGTTCCTCATTAAATGAATGCCTGGCTCAAATTCCGAATTATGCTAGGACTGGGAAAGATGAACATTTCCCAAAATGGAAAAATAGATATATCGAGCAGAATCGAGAATTCTACAGGAAACATAAAAAGTGGCTTGACCGATGGCTCCCAAAGATTGAATCATTCAAGAATAGTCACCAAAAGTTTGAATGGAATTGTGGCATTAAAGCCTCTCCAACATTAGAAGACAAAATCATTCAATACCGAGCTTCCGGTATCAGAGTGAAATTGCCTACTTTCATACCTGCACTCAATCTAGTTGGGACACAGATTCCAATATTCCCTTGGGTTCAGTTACCTAATGTATGTATTGTTCCTGGGCAGCCCACTAAGGGGCGATTCCTTTCTGTTAAAGAAGCAGCAAAACTTCAAGGGTTACATAATCTGGATTTCGATTATACAGTGCCAGGCTATCCTCTCTCGGTCACTCGTATTTTTGAAGCTCTTGGGAATGCTGTTAACGCAACATTAGTAAAACATATTGCTAAAAGACTTATTTGTTTATGAATAATAAAGTATCAATAGCAACAAAACCTCTTGTTTATTCAACATTTAGGTTTATCAATAATAAAGTTTGGTATGCTCTCGCTGAGTATGTCGATAACTCGATTCAAAGTTTTTTGGATCACCAGGATACCCTGTCAGAAATCAATCCTAAGGGCAGACTACGTGTAGAAATAAGCATTAACTTTGAGACAGATACAATCACCATTACTGATAATGCCGGCGGCATTGATGATTCAAATTATCAACGAGCCTTTGAACTTGCAAATATTCCATTAGATGCTTCAGGATTGAATGAATTTGGAATGGGAATGAAAGTCTCATCAATATGGCTTTCAGATATCTGGACTGTCGAGACATCTGCTCTTAATGAAGACGTCAGAAAAACCGTCATCTTTGATATTCATGACGTCACGGACAACCAGAGACTAGATCTTGACGTTACGACAGAGAAGGCTTCTACTAAAGATCATTTCACGACTATCACACTTACAAACCTGTCTCAAAACAAGCCAAAACCAGGACAATTAATTCATATAAAAAAGCATTTGGCAAGCATTTACACTAAATTTATTCGAGATGGGCTGTTAGATTTAGTTGTGAATGGTGAACTACTAACATATGAACCTTTAAAGGTTCTCAATGCTCCATATTATAAAAAGCCAGACAGTGACAGCATTGAATGGTATAAGGTGATATCGTTCACCGCACCAAAGCTAAAGGATGGTAAAATCGTTGGGAATTATGTCGCAAAAGGTTTCATTGCTCTACTTGAGACAATGAGCACTTCCGAAAATAACGGCTTTTTACTCTTTAGACGAGGGCGTGTCATTGGTAGTAGCGGAGAAAATAAATATCGCCCATTATCGCTTTGTGGCCAAGAAGGATCTCCCAGATACAAACGCGTTTTTGGAGAGTTGGAAATCGAGGGCTTTGATGTGAGCTTTACTAAAAACTCGTTTCAAGAAGACGAAGATTTTGATGCATTTATACAAGTATTAAAAGATGATATTGCTCATGACAAAAGCCTTGACATTTTTGGACAAGGCCAGAATTATGTCAAACCAAAATCACCTGCAAAGAAAAAAGACATCGCGTCGACGCTAGCAAAGAATATTGCTGAGCAAATAAAGAAGCCTATAAAAGTGACAATTCCCAAAGAAACACCAAAGGAAGTAAAACCGATTATTACACCTGATGTTTCAGAGAAAGTTACTGAGCCTATTACTACGGAGGTTGATATTAATGGAAAAAAATATACTCTAATAATAGAATGCTATAATGGTGAGACTACGCATGGTTTATATACACTCGACATTGCAAATGACACATGTTATGCTCGTATCAATCTCCGCAACAACTTTTTTGACTCATCTTTATCTGATGCCGAGAATATTGAATCCGTCTCATACTTTATTAAAACCTTAGTTGCTACAGAATTATCATTCCACTCAAACAGTGATACGACTGGATTTATATTTAGAGATCGGTTTAATAAATTTTTTGGAGTAATTTGATATGAATGAGATTATTAGCATAAAGAATAAAGAGTTTACATCAAAAGCCATTGTAGGAGATAACACTCTGTCACTAGTGAATTCTTTACCTGTAGATGATGAATCTAAGGAAACTTTGGTTAACGAAGCTCTGAGTATATTGAATCATTGTGTTTTCCCACATGAAGATGATACTATCACAAATATTGCAGTGGGTTATGTTCAGAGTGGTAAGACTATGTCTTTTACAACTCTCTCTGCTCTTGCGGCCGACAATAATTTCAAAATAATTGTATATCTGACTGGCACAAAAACCAATCTTCTTGATCAAACGATACGTCGACTAAAAAAAGACCTCAATATTCAAAATTTCAATTCTATCTATCAACTGTTTGATGAGGGAGTTGACATTGATAACTATCATGAATTCATGAGAGTTAAGAATTTCATGAAAAGAGATGGCATTGTGCTTTTATTTCCCATTTTAAAGCATTACAAACATATTACTCGTTTAGCTGACGTCTTTCAGCATCCATATGTTCAACCTTTAATAAGCAATAATGGCGCTCTCATTATTGATGATGAAGCGGATCAATCAAGTTTCAATACATTTGCTAGAAAGAACTCTGGACGAGAAGAATGGGAAGAAGATGAATACAGTAAAACATATGCCAGTATCTTGTATTTAAAGAAATCTCTGCCTTGTCATTCTTATATACAGTATACAGCAACTCCACAAGCGGCTTTTCTTATTGATAATTCTGATATACTTTCACCTAAGTATCATACAGTTCTAACTCCAGGAAAAGGTTATACCGGCGGTCTCTTTTTCTTCAAGAATTCGGACATGAACCTGATACGCATTATTCCAGATAGTGAGGTATATCATTATAAACGTAATCCCCTCAACCAAAAGCCAAAATCTTTAGTTTCTGCATTACGTCAATTTTTACTAAGCGTATCTATTGTGGTATTCCATCAAAAAAGACAATCATTCTTGTCAATGATGGTTCATCCTGATGGGTTAAAGGAATCAAACCAGAAATTCGCAATATGGATTACTGACACGATCCAGTTCTGGCTTGAAATCCTTGAACAGGATAATGACAGTTATGTCCAAATTGTTAAGCATGAATTTGAGAATGATTATAAAGACATTTCAGCATATATAATTAACTGCCCTTCTTATGATGTTGTTTTCAATAGTCTTTATGATGTTTTATTGAGAACTCGTATACATTTGATACAAGGTGATGCGGAAAAAGATGTCGAATGGGAAACATCACCAGCCCATATTCTTGTTGGTGCAGATATGCTTAATCGAGGATTTACTGTCGAAAAACTATCAATTACGTATATGCCAAGGACATCGAAAGGTCGAGCAACTGCTGATACGATTGAACAGAGGTGTCGTTTTTTTGGTTACAAAATGTCTTATATTGATGTTTGCCGGCTTTTCCTGCCTGAAAAAAGTATAAATGAGTATGTTGCGTATGTGGAGCATGAAGAGATGTTAAGAGCAAACTTAAAGCAATATGAGTCTATATCTGAGTTTTCTAAAAATGTAAACTCGATGATTCTTGCGGATACGTTAAACCCAACTAGAACTAATATTTTATCTCAGAAACTTATTAGAGATAAACTAGTTGGTTGGAGACAGATGCTATCAACAGACTTCATTAATGATAACACGCAGATTATCTCAAATTTCTTATCAGAAATTAATAAAAACTTTATACTCTTCCACAACTACGATGATAATCCAGTCCGCAACCATCGATATGCCAGGATTGATATTAACGAATTCATTGAGTTCTTTAAAAAGATTCGATATCTTGATGTTCCCAATATTACTCGTAAAATAGTGACGATTCAATATCTCACATACCTCAAAGAGAATCAGAATCTAAATTTCATCTACATTTTTGAGATGGCATTTGCAACGGAAGAGTTCCAAGTGCGAAAATTAAATTCAGATGGAAAGCCCAACAACCTTCAAATGGGACGCGCTGCTAATGAGTCTTATCCTGGAGATCGAGAAATAAAATTCGAAGATTCCTTATGTGTACAAATTTATCATATTAGATTGAATGATCCCCAATTACGGGCAGAGTTTCATAATAAGGATTTGTATAATCTGGCTATTTATTATCCCCAGAGTTTAAGCACATCATTTGTCGCAACAGAATCAAATGAAGATGATGAAGAATAGTTTATATGATAAGTTTCAGGCATTAGACTGCCAGAACCAGGATGATGCTAGTTATATTGTTGATATTATTTCATCAACAATGCCTCATCGTATCGGTAGAACATCCGAAGGATTCCCAATATTTTTTATTGAATGTGTTAACAAGGCCAAAGTGAGTGACATAAAACTTAAATTATTTCATGTAGCTTTTAATTGCGAATGCACGATAAAAGATATCAATAGTAGAGAGAGTTTAATAAAACATTCGCTCTTATTCAACTCAACTCCATAAATATTGACTTCCAAAAATATTTTCTTGAGGTTGTCTTTTTGATTTTGCAAAAACTTCCTTTCAACCCAAATGTAATCGATTTAAAAGCTGAAGTTTCTAAGGTAATAGGATTATTCACTGCTCCTAAGACCTTATCACAAGAGATAATTAAAGGTCTCTGGGCTGAATTATTTATCATAGAAAGTTCGAGCGACCCACTATATCTGCTAAAATCCTGGCATATTACTCCAACCGATAAATATGACTTTAATGATGGAAATTCTCTTGTAGAAGTGAAAGCAACTTCAGGCCCAATCAGAGAGCACACATTTTCAATTGAACAACTACACCCAAGTGATGGCGTTGAACTTATTATAGCCTCTGTTTTCGTAGTTAAATCTCCAATGGGCACAAGTATCATCGATTTAATTGATAAAATAAGCAATAAAATTGATGATGTGGAAATCTTGATTCGTATAAGGGAGATTGTGTGTCAAACGATCGGCACTCATATTGACGAAGTTGCGAAAATCTTCTTTGACTACAATTATTCGTCTTCATCAAAGAAGTTTTTCGATTACAGGGATATTCCTAAGATTGCATTGTGTGATGTGCCAAATGGCGTTTCTTCTGTACATTTCAGAAGTAATCTTATGGAGATAGAAGATGTTGATGTCAATAGCTCAAGCGATGTACTGTATAAAGCCTTGTAACAATGCAATATCCAAACAACAGAGAACTGATTCAATTATTCATTTCGAGTTTTGGAAATGATTCTAGCTTCAAATTACTCGAATATGGAATCGTTGTTCACTTTTACTATGGCAGTGTTGAGTATTACGCATATCTCAAATGTGTTTCTTATGCAGGAAAGCCATATCCTCTAAATGTCACAAGAGCTCAACTCCCCAAAAGAAAAGAATTTAAATCCATAAAAAAGAGTAATGCTCGTTTCTTATTTCTTGGGTATGATATCTTAAATCACGTATTTGTTTGTTGGGATCCAAACAAAGTAAAATCAAGGCTTAACAAAAAGAAATATGTGTCGTTTTTCAGTAGAAAGAACTCTCAAGAAAATGTCAAACCTGGTGAGGTTGTCACCAATAACCTATCTAATGGAGATATTTTTGCGATATTCAATAAAGAAGACCTAGGCCTCTTTTTACAGACTATTGATTCATATTTTAGTCTTGATGATACTCTTGATTCCTCTACCGTTCAAATGCAAAAAAATGATGTTAATAATGACGATTTGAATGCAGGGGGTTCTGGCAATGTTGACAAAGACACTGATATAATAAAACTAATAGATCAGCTTTGGTCTTCTGGTGCAAATCGTCTAGCTATTATAGCAAGATGTATGAATGACTATGCCTCTCGCTATCCACAAATGAGCTTCAGCTCATGGAAAACTCTTATTTGTACTTATATTGACAGTAAAGAAATTGAAGATGGCGCTGATGATTTAGAACATCAAGAGGAAACGAAGGATAACCATGACAGTCAACAAATGGACGTTTCCAATCAAGGATATAAATTGTTCTATATAAATTCTAAAGGACTTGTTGCCTGTGGCGCTGTTACTAGTGATACGTTCATCGTCTTTAAAGGTAGTGAATTGAGCCCATCGAACTCAAAGTCTTATACAAAAGCAAGGGAAAGAAACAGGCTTTTGTCTGAAAATGCCATATATAAATATGATAAATACGTTCTGCTAAATGATCTTACATTTAATAATCCAAGTGCGGCTGCATGTTTCTGCCTGGGACGTTCTGCAAATGGATGGATAGAATGGAAAGATAAAAATGGTAAAGATCTGGATACTCATTTTAGAAAACAAAATAACAGTGATGAACATGAACAGAATAATAAAAGACAAGGAGCCCACTCAATAACTGATGATTATGAGCGATCTCACTCTCTTCAGGAGCCTCAGGTGCCATATATAAAAACTGAAACCGGAAAAAAGCCACTCAGAACAGTGACTTATATTATCGATGACACTCCAAAAGATCAGAAAAATGACAAGAATAATTTGAATCCGAATCCTCCAGAAAAAAAGCATACAATTGCGAGTTCAGATTCTGAGATAGATAAGTTTATTGCTGAGTTTACAAGGATGAGGGCATCAACTAAAGATGGTGTGAAAAGTCCTCATAAAGCAGTATTGTTAATCACAATTCTAAAACTTATTGGCCTAAGAATATATACTACTAATCATATTGCGTTTGATGACCTTCTGATTATCGAGTTTGGAAGATATTGGGATAAATTGGTGTCAAAGGATTCACCATTCAATAAAAATATATGCCATCCATTTATTCATTTATCCTCAGACTCATTCTTTCATCTTAATCTGAAGAAAAGGATTACTGATATAAATGCTAATTGGCACATTGATACAATTCGAGAAGTTTGCAATTACGCATTTATCGATAATGATCTTTTCGCATTAGCTCAAGTTGAAGAGTCAAGAATGAAATTAATCAATTTCCTTATTGATTATTTTGGCTTAAACAATCTTTCTTCCTCGAAATCATCCTCATCGTTGCGTTCTGTAACGACCATATATCAAAGAAAAATAGAGCCTATCAAACGTGCGCCGATAAAGACTTATGGTAATGATGTACGTTGCACCCCAGAGTCTTTTGCACAATATCTTTCAGGCGTTAAGAATATACACGGAAGGCCATTTTCAAAGTCATCAATCGGTGTTTATGTAGGAGCAACCAAGGGGGAATATATGCGTGAGGTGTTATCAAGGTTCTCCGAAACTGATAATCTGTATGCCATTACCGATATCAACACATTGAAAAGAATATTGGATTATATCGAGAATGATGATTTCAAGAGCAACTCGAAGACTCCATTATTTGCACTCAGACTATATATCCGATACATTGAGGACCTGCCGACGTCAAACACAAGGGAATCGGTTAAGTATTGGATTAAATCCAACAATGTCCAGGATTTCCGTCTAGACGACTGGATGCAGAATCATGATGAGGTTCCATGGAGAAGAACTAATATCTTTGAAGTCGGTGATATCGTATTCATGTACACGTCATTACCTGTTCAACGTTTGACCTATGTCTTTAGAGTTGAAAAACTCGATGTTACACCTCCTGCGGAAATGTCTTTTTATTGGGGTGATAAGCGCAAAGCTAGCATGCCTATTCAGCATGACTTGCTAAAGTTAATTCAACGCATCCCTAGTGACCGAAAACTAAGTTTATTAGATTTACAGTTGCATGGCGCATATGGAAGGCTGCAAGGGGGAAGGATTATTAGTGGCGAGTTGTTAGAATATATTTTAGGCGAGATAGCAAAAAGTGATTCAACAACCATAACTCCAGCTAAGACAATATCGCAAGCTGAACTACAACAATCGTCTCATGTTAAGAAAGAGACTAGGCAGTATTGGCTCTTTTCATGGAATGAGAAAAAATTCCTTTTGCATGACTTTTTTAGAAGATATCAGTATATTGATTGGAATAATAAGCACAATAATCACCTTTGTATAGGTGATATCGTTTTCTTATATTGCTCCCAACCCGAATCAACCATCAGGTATGTCGCAGAAGTTACGGAAATTAATGTACCCGTATCAGAGTCCATTGATGATAGTGCGTATTCTTTGACCCCTCCTATGCCAGTAACATACAAGTATTGCACTCGGCTTAAACTTATTAAAAGGGTAAGATCGCCAAAGCTTGATTTTCATAAATTAGAACGATATGGACTGAACGGATCAATTCAATCTCCGCGTAAGCCCAATAAACAACTATTGAATTACATCCTATCAGTAATCGGGGATATTGAGTAGATAGTGATGCAGATAATTAGTTAAGAGTTTTATGAATAACGAGAATTTGTCTCAGATCGAGATTGCGTTGGAGATTGCGCTGCAGGCCCATAAGGGGCAGCGTGATATGGATGGTAATCCTGTGATTCTGCATCCGCTCACTGTCGCCATGAAGGGAAACAATGAAGATGAAATTGTCGCAGGTCTGCTTCACGATGTGGTGGAAGATACCGGCTACACCTTCGATGACCTGCTGAACGCTGGTATCAGAGCAAAAGTTGTTGATGCTCTACGGTTGCTTACCCATAAGAAAGGCACCGATTATTTGGATTATGTGAGACGCATTGCCGAATCCCGCAATCCTATTGCCATCAATGTCAAGTGCAACGACCTAGAGCACAACCTGGAGCGTGGCCGCCGTGGCGACCACTTGAAGCAAGTGGCTAAACACTCCGCCGCCCGACGTATCATCCATCCCATCAACGGCGACGAGGGCGCTGCCTGGGATCTGCTCCTGGACGACCCTGAGGAGGGCAAATTCTGGCAAGCCAAATTCGCCTTCCAGATCAAGGAACGCCCCATCGAGGAAGCCACCGCCCAGGCCGGCATCACCATCGATGAGTATATGCACTTCTTTCACCCCGACCGCACCGATTATTAGAATAAGATGAGATACTACACTGTAGAGAGACTATTGAACACTGGACGTGTTTGGACAAGAGATGACTTCGTCTTCTTTTGGGGGCATACTGACCGCGGCCACG
>Ga0247610_10008136_pt1 | contig 10697 bp, 8 predicted proteins | sample 174DNAGHGhighgp2_FD_193483 | JGI IMG/M metagenome (GOLD analysis project Ga0247610, IMG submission 193483) | Sheep rumen microbial communities from Palmerston North, Manawatu-Wanganui, New Zealand - 1742 DNA GHGhigh gp2 | ecosystem: Host-associated > Mammals > Digestive system > Stomach > Rumen ... | reverse complement strand
AAAGAAGGTTCGGAGGTTCTTAAAGAGAAGGTTTATCCGGTCCTTTCATGATGTTTACGCCTGTACTTGTTCTTTTGGGTGCTAAAAAAGTTGCAGGCAGATCAACATTTACGAATTCTGCAATGATTAAGCGTTTGGGACAAACAATGACAGATCTTGTCGGCGAAACAACCCATAGATCAAAGGATGCTCTAAAGGAAGCATTCTACAGAAAAAATGTTGAAAAAATGGTACAAGCCACAACGGGTGCAACAGACAAAGCTGCTGAAGCAGAATTTATTGACAAAGCAGTTGAATCGATGGAAAGATTAGATAATTATGCTGCGCAAATGAAAAATGCAACGTGCAAGGCTAAAAAAGGTTTGAAAAAAGATATGGCTGAGGAGCAAAAGAATTTGCTTGACAGCTTTAATCAATTCCATAGAACACATTCATCCGACTATGATATGGTCAATCGTTCCAAATTAGACGGCGAAGTCTTCTCAACAGAAAAAACTATCAACGGTATCAGAGATTATGCTCATGATGTGTTGAAAAATAAAGAAGTAAGTGAAATAACTGCTGAACATACAAAGAGTATTGAAAACAAATCTTTGGTAAAAAGAGCTGTTATAAATATTGCAGCAGCATTATCAACAGTAGGCTCCTTGTCAATAGTTCCTATGTTGTATAAATTGGTTAACCCTGTTCCTCCGGGAGCACTGGGTGATCCTAAAACTGCTGATGAAAAATTGATGGCAGCAAAAAATAATGCAAATGCACCAAAGGCAGAAAATAATAAAGGAAATGTTTCCTTCACAGGGAAATATGACAAATTCGTTAAATATTTTGAATTTAACGGTAATCAATTAACTCCTGCATTGATGTTATCATTAGCTGGCGGCGGTTTGATGGCTCCGCGTGTTGCTACTGCAGCTAACCGTGCACCTGAAAATCCGGTTACAAATAAGAAAGATTATTCGGAAATCCCTGAAATTATTACAAGAGACGTTGTTTCAACGGGTGCGGTTACATTTGGTGTACCTATGTTGTCAAAATTATTAGTCAATTCTTATGCTGATAAAACAGGTTTTGTTCTTCAGAATAAACTTGAAAAACCTCTTACCGGTGTGAAGAAGGTATTGGATATGCTTAATCCGTTCAGTAAGGTTAATCCGTACCAAATAAAAGATTTGGATCAAATGTACGGCAATCTTGATACTCCTGAAAAATTGGGTACATTTACTGAATTTATTGATAAAAACGGTGGTAATTTAGCAAAAATTTTGAAAACTGAAGAAAGAACCAATGAAGTTTTTGAAGATTTTGGTTTAAATCTTAAAGAATTGGCAAAAGGTGACAGAAATGCTGCTAATGCTACAATCAAAGAAAAACTTGCAAGTGAAGCAGGGTTCGCAGAAAGATTGATAGAGGCTATAAAACCGGAACCAAAGAAACCGGGATTATTTACCAGAGCATACAGATCTGTAAAGAAAACGATTTGCGAAAAAACAGGAAAAGAATATAAAGAAGTAGCTAAAGAGGCTCCTAATAAGTTGTTAAAACGTGCGAGATCTTTGAACTCTGTAACATCATTTGCGGCAACAGTATTCTTAGTTCCTGCATTCCTCGGAATGGTTCTTCCGAAGATGGTATACGGAATGACTGCACGTCGTCAAAAGAAATTAGCAGAAGCAACTCAAAAGGCTTTGGCTGAGAAAAATAATTTGGCACAGGCACAAAATACATCCGAGAATAAATCTGATGAAAAATCAAAAGTAGATTTCTCAAAACTTAATAAAAATATCGCAAAAAGCCAAACATTCACTCAAATGAGACATTTTAGTTAATTATTTGTTCGGTTTTAATATTTGAAGATTTCTTGTTTCAGACAATGTTTTTCTGGCATCACAGAGTATTTTTCTGTTTTCGTCTGATAAACTCAAGCTGTTGCAAAGTCTGTCAATAAAACCGTTGTTTACTTTTACTGCTTTCTCAAAAGAGCCGAGCTCCTCCAAAACCCCTTTAATGTCGGACAATTTGTATCCGAAAGAGCGTTTGGATTGATAAACCATTGTATCGCCGTCTTCTGCCGTAATAGGACCGCCGCCCATTTCAAAATGCAGTTTGAAGATTGATTTTAAATCCTGCAATTCAGCCTGCATTGTGGTGACACTTTGTTGTATTCTTAAAAATCTTTCAAACAGATAGTCAATATTATCTAATTGTTTTACTTGCCAATCATATTTTTGAAGATACAATTTTTTCAATTTCGGATAAGCAAGAGCTAATCCCATTGTATCATCCATTGCTCTGTGATGATGCTCCATTTCTACATTAAATTTTTCAGTTAATGCAGTTAATCCGTGCGATTCTAAATCAGGACAAATTTCTTTAAACATCATTTGTGAGTCAATTCTTTCATTCTCAAACTTCTTTTTAAAGACTCTTTTATACGCCTCATTCAAAAAAGAGTGGTCAAATATTGCGTTATGTGCAACTATAGGGTATTCACCGATAAAATCTCTGATAGCAGGTAAAATTTCTGCTTCTTTAGGGGCATCTGCAACCATATCTTCTGTTATCCCATGGATAGCTATACTGGACTTCCTTATATGCTGTTCAGGATTAATTAATGTCTGAAAAGAATCTTTTATTTTTCCGTTTTCTAACCTTACCGCAGCAAACTCGATTATTTTTTCTTTTGTATAGTCTAACCCCGTTGTTTCTGTATCAAGTACTATTTCTATAACTTTTTTTCTTGGCATAATATTAACTCTCCATGAGAATAATAGCATAAAATTATCAGATATGCTATTATTGAAATAAGATATTAAACATTCGGAAATAAGGAGTTTATAATGCCTGTTAATGTTAATGAGCAAAATTTTTATGAAGAGGTCATAAAATCAGAACAGCCTGTATTAGTTGATTTTGGTGCAACGTGGTGCGGTCCTTGCAGAAAGTTGTCACCGGTTTTGGACGAAATTGAAGAAACATTTTCTGATAAAGTAAAAGTAGCTAAAGTTGATGCCGATGCAAACAGGGATTTATTAAAACAGTATTCAGTTAGTGGGTTGCCAAGTTTATTAATTTTCAAATCAGGAGAGCCTGTTGAGAGAATGTCGGGGCTTATTCCAAAATCAACGATTATTTCTAATGTCGAAAAATATATATAAAAAATTTAAATTTAAGTTTTCAGTTGAGGGGTATGTTAGTTAAAAGTTTATTATTTTTAATAATTATTGTTTCAGTGACAGCATTGTATTTTTTACATCGTAAAAATAATGTCTTGAGTAAAAAGTTCAAAAATATAAAAGATTATTTAGGAGATGTAAACACAATAGCTGACTCCGTAAGGTACGGAAATTTGTCCGTTCGTGCTGATAGTAACTCCCCCGAAGATTTAAAAAAATTAAATGACAGTATTAACAGAATGATTGAAACGTTGAATGACAGAGAACAAATGATTAGAGAATATCAATCTGAATTAACTCAAAAAAATAACTTTCTTGAAACTCTTATTGATTCATTGTCTGACGGAATATTAGTTTGTGATGATAAATTTGTTATTCTTGATGCAAATTCAAACATGAAGAAGTGGTTGAATATTAAAGATTTAAAAAAACGTAAAGTCGAAGAGTTTATCAAGGTTTCGGAGGATAAGACCTTTGACGAATTAAATAACGACGATATTATTATAAAAGACAACAGTGATAAATATTATAGAGCAAGTACGAAAATAATTGATTCGGAAGGTCATAGGGCAAAGTATATGATTATTGTTTCCAATTATACAGATGAAAAGGAAATAGAATCATTAAAAGAGGATTTTGTCGCAACATTAACACATGATTTGAAAGTCCCAATTGTTGCGGAAGCGAACATGTTAGAATTTTTCTTAAATGACAAATTCGGAAAAATTACCGATAAACAAAAAGAAGCTCTAAATACAATGAAGAATTCAAATCAGGAATTATTGGATTTAGTTCAAATAGTTTTGGATACATATAAAGTTAAAGAAGGTGAAGTTGAGCTTTTTCTTGAACCCGTCAATATAAATAAAATTTTAACCGAAACAGCGGAAGAAATGAGAATTATTGCTCAAAAAACGAATAATAAGATTGTCCTTAATATCAAAAATGATTTTATGATAAATGTTGATTATCTTCAATTTAAACGTGTGTTAAAAAACCTTATAAATAATGCCATTATATATGGGAAATCGGATACAAACATTGATATAACCGCGAAACAAAAAGACGGAAATTCGTATATATATGTCAAGGACTATGGTAAAGGTGTTTCTAAAGAGCATATAGATAAGATTTTTAATCGTTATTATTCTGCAAGTAAAAAGTTCCGCAAAATAGGAACAGGATTGGGTTTATATTTTTCAAAGAAAATAATTACGGCGCACGGAGGAGATTTATCCGTTGATAGTAAAGAAGGTGAATGGGCAGAATTTTGTATAAAAATTTAAACGGTTAATTTCCTAATGCCAAAATTTCACGTTCTCCTGCACCTAATATCTTACGAGTGGAGCTTGATGCGGAATCATCCACAATAGTACGAGTTACTGATTTTGAAACATCTTGTCCTATATTTCCGGACATTTTGTACATTCCTGCCCCGACTATACCTCCGACAGTACCCGCAACGAAGGTTGATGTAAGAGTATTTTTTAAACAATCATTAAGATTGAAGTATTTATCTTTATCAAAAGAGGTGTCTATTATATAACTTGTTGAGCCTGCAAGTGCTCCGCATTGAGCCCCGCATTTTGCTCCGTTAGATACGGCAAGTCCGAAATTGCCCGCTTTTATTCCGATTCCGACTCCGGATGCAACGGCACTCGTTGTTCCTGTAATAGCACCGGAGAGAGCATCCTTTGTCATTTGTTTAACATCAAATTCATCATTTTTAGTTTTATTTGTCGCTCTGTCCACCAGTTTTACTAATGTTTTAACTGCAGCCCCTATCGGTGCACCTTTTGCAAATGCCAATGCCCAGCCAATAGGACCTGCTGATACTGCTGCCGTTGCAATAGCAATTGCTGTTATACCTGTTATAACATTGGCCTCCAAATCGACCATGCTATTTTGTTTCTTTTCGTAAGAGTTAATATATTCCAATGCCTCGTCAAATGAGATTTCTCCCCTTTGATATTTTAGAAGCATGTTTTGGCAATCGGATTTGCTTACACCTGTATTAGTTGCTTCTTTTATATTGTTCCAAATGCTGCCAAGAAATCCTTGCTTGTCATTAATTTCTTTAAATCTTGCTGCAAGAACAGCAGACTTGTTCGCAACAGGAACACTATTAACTTGTCCGATTGAATCTACCATACAAATTAACCTTTTCACACGTTATATTTAAATAAAGTTTTTTTCTCCCGTAGAATTGATTAATTTAATGACTTTATTAACTTTTGTTAACAAAAATAATCGGATATAATAAACATAAATTGGCGGAATTGCAAAAATCTGTTTTTTATCTCTCTTGACATTCATATTAAACGAGAGCATAATAGTGTTATGCACAAATTTGTGGAATACATAATATAAGCAAAAGAGAACTTGGTTTCTCTTTTTTTTTGCAAAAAAAAAATACCCCGAAGGGTATCTTTTGTTTATTTATTATTTGATTAATTATTACTTAAAACAATTCTCAATGTTGCCAAATTTTTAATAGACAGCATTTTGTGTTTGTTACGTTGTGCTTTTGATATTTCAAAAATTCTTATTATTCTTTGGATTTCATCTATATCTTTTTGAGTTTCTAATTTATATACATTTTCTATTGGATCTGCAACCACTGACATCATAGCATTTAATTCTGTTTCTTTCATTCTAATATCCTTATAAAAATATCCTATATCCTCTATATTTTTATAAAGTATTTTTAGATATGAGAATTGCCTATCCTGTTAAGAAATGTTAACTAATCTTTTTCATCTCGGATATTTCAGGGTTAAGAAGTCTTCTTCCGACAGATGGGAAGTTCACTGAACAAAGAATTTTGTCACCGTAATTTATAAGTTTTTCGACAACCCCTTCTCCGAATTCTTGGTGGAAAATCCTGTCACCTTGTTGGATAGAATCGCTGTTAACTTTATCTTCTTCAGGAATTTCTGCGGAATAATCAGGAACACTCGGAGTAGTTTTTGCACGAGTTTCTATTGGTTCAGGCTTAGGTATATCGTGTTGTTGAGGTTCCTCTGCAGGCTCCGGTTCCTGTGTGACGGCATCAGGTACTTCTTGCGGAATTTCTTCCGCAACGGGTTCTTGTATTGGTTCTGTATCTTCTGTTATTTCCTGAGTCTGTATTTCCGCCTCTGCTTCAGCAGGTTCGTATACGATATTTACAGGTTCTTCCGCAACAGGTTCGATTTCTTCTGTTTCGGGGTTCAGTGCCGAAATTTCTTCATCAGGTTTGGATAATTGTTCTATCATATCCAAATCGTCATCGGATAATTCTTCATCATCCTCTATTTCCGGTACTTCTTCCAGAGCTGATTCAACATTATCGTTTGTATTTTGAACTTCAGGCTCAGGGGTTGAATATTGTTCTTGCTTTTGGAGTTCGTCTTCTTTATTTAGAGTTACGCTTTCTGCAGTGGCAGATGCCATTTGTGAGACTTGAACTTCAGGGGTAGAAATTATATTTGTTTCAGGTGCGGATATTTCTTCCGGTTCTTCTGCTTCTATCGTATCTATTTCAACGGAAGATTCCGTTATCTCTGTGACAGTTTGCTCCGCCTCTGCTTCAACAGGTTCTTCCGGAGCAGGAAGCTCTTCGGTTAAAGTGTCAGTTGATTGGTTTGTTATAATATCTTCTTTTTCATCTGCTTCCGGTATAACTTCTTCTTCCCTTACTTGTTCAGGTTCAGCCGCAGATTCTTCAATGTTGTTTGAAGGAGTATACTCGGGTAGAGTTTCTTCAATATCGTTTGAACCCGTAATATCAGGTTTTTCTTCAACAGAAGTTGCGAAATCATCTACTGTTATAGGTGCTATTTTTGATATTAACGGAACGAATTTTGACATTTTACCATATACAATAAATTCATCCTCAGATAATATTTGTAAAAATGCGTTATAGCTTCCGAAATCTTTTTGTTGTTTAATCGGTGTAAACATAAACATGTTTTTAGCTGCTTTTTTGAGTTTAGACAGTTCTGAATAATCATAATCACAGATTACTGATGTATGGACATTTCTTGTATTATAGATTTGATGCAGCAGATACTTATCTGAATTTTCTTTCGTCAGCGGAGTGAAAGAATAAAATTCGGTATCAATTTTTTTCATAACAGAATAAATATACTTTATACATTCTTTTTGTAACGCTTCATTCAGACAAGATATATCAAACACGAGTTCATCTTCTGTGTTTAATTTTTCTTTTATAGAATTAAAGTCCTCTTCTTTTTGTGCAAAAACATTCCAATCACGGATTTGTTTTATTCTGTTTTTAAGGACAACTAACTGTATAAGTTTTGTTCTTTCAAATTCCGAATCAATAACGGATTTAAAACTGTCAAAAGGAATATAATCAACGGTTTTTGCGTACTCTCCCAATTCCTCAAAAATAGATTGCATTATTGTTTTGCTTTCAGGGGTTGCATCCTCTAAGCCCTTTTCATATATATAATTCAAAGTTGAATAATTCAAAGGCAGTTTGAAGTCTTTTGTAACTACCAGTTTATTTGATTTATATACCCCTGATGTATCAAATATAACGACCTTTTTATCTCTGGCACGAATCTGGATTGCAAAATTATCCAGCATAACTTTTGAAATATATCTTTTTTCTGCAAGTATAATCGGATTTTCCTCAAAAACACTTAAATCGGCAACGATATTCTCACCGTTTTTAAGTTTACCTATAATTACAGGGTCAGCTTGGTCCAGTTGAGTTAAGAGAGTTTCAGGCGGCAAAATCTCTACCTCTGCTCTGAGAGAAGGTATTGTTCCGTTATATTTAAGGATTTGTCCGTTATAATTGTATAAAATTTTTGCAACAGCTATTTTGCCTGTTCGAGCAGCTTCAAGATGAATAACTTGAGCAACATAAGATTGGTGGCTATCCCTGATTAAAACTAACTCTGATAGAGCTAAATCGTTTTCATAACACAATTTTACAAGATTATTCTTAACTTCAATAATATTCATAAGCAAATCCTTTTTATACACTCTCCACAGTGTATTCTATCACAAAAGGGATATGTATATATCCATTAAATGGGGTAGATTATGATTTATTATATACAACTTTACAGATACTTTTTGTCTTTTAATTCATCTGGCAAGAATTGTTGAGCTATTTCAGGGTGGTCGTGGGAATATACATAACCGACCCCAAATCCGTATTTTTCGGCATCTTTATAGTGAGAATCCCTCAGGTGCATCGGAGGCGGAAAATCCAGTCCGCTGTGGATATCTGACAGCGCTTTATCAATTGCGACACAGGCTTGATTTGATTTAGGGGCTTTTGCGACGTAAATAACCGCTTGAGCCAAAGGTATTCTTCCTTCGGGAAGTCCTAATATTTCGACAGCCTTATGAGCATTTAAAGCAATGTTTAGCGCTTGCGGGTCAGCGTTACCGACATCTTCCGCTGAACAAACGATTAATCTTCTTGCGATAAATCTTGGATCTTCGCCTGCTTCAATCATTTTCGCAAGATAATATATTGCGGCATCAGGGTCACTCCCTCTCAAACTTTTTTGAAAAGCAGAGGCAAAATCATAGTGTTCCTGTCTTGAATAGCGTGTGTTTCTTTGTTGGGTAATACTTTCCAATACTTCAACCGTAAGTTGTCTGAAATTATTTGAAAAATTACTTGCAAAATATGAGTTTTCAACCATATTAAGGGCTGTTCTGGCATCTCCTCTTGCGTTGTTTATGATGAATTTTGTCACCTCTTCATCGTATTCAATCGGCTGGTGAGTTTTTTCTAAATAGTTAAAACCGTTGTTAATGATTTTTGCCATACTGTCATCATCTATGGAATTCAGCCTTATGATTTGAACTCTGGAAATCAATGCCGGAGCTACCTGAAAAGACGGATTTTCCGTCGTTGAGCCTATAAGATACAATGTTCCGTCCTCGATATAAGGGAGAAGAACATCCTGTTGAGTTTTTGAATAACGGTGGATTTCATCAATAAACAGAATAGTTTTCTGACCGTATCTTAAAGCCTCGTTCGCTTTTTCAACGGTTTCTTTAATATCTTTTATTCCTGATGATACTGCAGACAATTCTATAAATTGAGCGTTTACCTGATTAGCAATAAGTCTGGCCAGAGTTGTTTTTCCGCAGCCCGGAGTCCCCCATAGTATCAATGAAAATAATCTTTGGGACTTTATTAAATTCATCAACGGCGAATTTTTGGCGATAACATTAGACTGACCAAGGAATTCGTCTAAGGATTTAGGTCTCATGATTTCCGCCAAAGGGACTTGTTTATTTTGATTTTCTAACTCCGTAAACAGATTTGCCATACAAGAATCATATCATAAAAAGAGGGAGAGAGTGGGGGAAAATGTATATTTAAGATAAATATGTGTATGGAGTTAGATTTATAAATATCCCTCTTTCATGATTTGTAATTAGATTATAAAATATACCTTTGTCAAAAACGGACGTATTGTTTTAAAAAAAGAATTATACTTATTTTTATCCGAACGGGTACTGATTTTTCTTAACATTAAGAATAAAATCCTCATGTCTGAAGTATAATAGTAAGAGGAGTTTATATGACATCGTGTAAAGAAAAATTATCAATAGAAAACATTTTGAATCTGTATCGGCAAGGCTGTAAAAATGAAGAATTCCTCGGGCTCGAATATGAAAGACTCCCAATTAACAAGTATACAAAAGAAACCGTATCTTATTACGGTGATTTTGGAGTTTGCAGGGTATTAAAAGAGTTTGCAAGGATTGATAATTGGGACTACATTTTGGACGGTACAGAAATTATAGGCTTAAAAAAGTTACATGATACAATAACCCTAGAACCCGGTTCACAAGTGGAGTTGAGTATTGTACCGCAGAAGAGTGTAAGTGATATCAAAGAAAAGATTGATTTAATTAATTCGACACTGGTCAGTTTATTTGAAAAATATAATATTTCCCTTTTTAATTACGGAGTTTATCCGAAAACAACCTATAAAAACATTCAACTCATTCCAAAGCGCAGATATCATTACATGGCAAATTATCTGTGGGGGATTTTGTCTGATGTTATGATGAGAGAAACGGCAGGAATACAGGTAGGCATTGATTTTAAGAATGAAGAGGATGCTATCAGGAAATTCAATCTTGCTAATAAGTTATCCCCTTTTATTACGGCAATGTTTGCAAATTCGTCCGTAAGAGGCGGGGTAGATACGGGATATAAAACCTTCAGGGCTCTGGCATGGTTGAATACTGACAGTGAAAGGTGCGGTTTTGCAACAAAATTCAAAAAGGATATGACCTTTGAAAATTATGTAAAAACATTGTTGGATGTACCGATGATTTTTATTGTTCGAGACGGAAAATATATTTTTATAGACGGGAAAATTAATTTTAAAATATTTCTTCAAAACGGTTATGAAGGTTATGATGCGACAATGGAAGATTTTAAGCTTCACGCAAATCTGTTTTTCCCGGAGATAAGATTGAGAAATTTTATAGAGATAAGAAATCACGATTGTGTAGACGAAAAAT
>Ga0247610_10008135_pt1 | contig 10698 bp, 10 predicted proteins | sample 174DNAGHGhighgp2_FD_193483 | JGI IMG/M metagenome (GOLD analysis project Ga0247610, IMG submission 193483) | Sheep rumen microbial communities from Palmerston North, Manawatu-Wanganui, New Zealand - 1742 DNA GHGhigh gp2 | ecosystem: Host-associated > Mammals > Digestive system > Stomach > Rumen... | reverse complement strand
TGTAATACGGAACTACCAAGGAATGCACTATCACCAATAGAGGTAACGCCTTCGGAAACAATCACATGTTTACATTTATCCGAATAATTAATGAACCAATTATCGCCACCATAGATTGCATACGCTGCACCCCAATTCATATCACCGCTACCCGCAATAGTCATCACACTATCACAACTCAGTTCCCAGGTTACGTTTTCTCCGCAATATCCAGACGCTATAAGGCATGAAGATGACTCAAAAATCGCCTCCAACGTCATGTTGTGCGTGACACGAATCGTACGCGGGTTGTCTGTATTACCGTCAGACCAGCGCGCAAACCGGTAGCCTTCATTCGGGATAGCTTCAATATTTACGGTGTCCGCATACCGAGCATAAAAAGTAGTATCAAAATGAGCAGACCAATAACTAACACGGATAGAACCTTGTCTGGGATCACTTGCGTACAGATGTACACTATACAAAGATTCTTGAGGAACATCAACGTGCACCAAATACCCTCCGGTAAGTTCGTATGTGTGGTGATCTTGCGATTCATCATCCGGAGCAGCCGAACTCATAGCCCAATAGTGCGAGATGTTACCGGTAACCTTTACGAAATCGCCCACATTAACATCCGAGTCGATACCGGCACATTTGAAAGCTACAAACTCACTGTATGCCCCCTGTTCATCAGCTAGGTAGTAGGTTTTAAGTTCTGCATTTTTTATGCTTGTTACATACCCTTTTACTGAATAAATCTCCGTGGTTGTTGCCGATCCCCCCCGTTGCGGCGATAAGGCCTGTGCTATCTCTACTGCTTCAGCAACACTCAGTTCTGTATACTCCACCACCTCCGGATCCGGATTGGCTCCTAACATCTCCACAAAGTAACCACCATATATTTCAGGAATTGTTCCCGCGCTGTTGGTGTAGGTTGTCAATTGAGCGCCATAGACGAGTATAGTATCTCCTTCATGCAGTGTCTCTTGAGCTTCCAGTAACGAGTTCCATTTTACATTGCCTATAGCTTTACACAGATAGAACTGTATAGAATCGCTCGGGTTCTCTATGTCAGACATCCAGAAGGTAATAGCTCCATTGAAATCCGAATAGGAGCTAAATGGAGCACCCGTCAAAACACCCTTCACATAGTGATCATATGCATCACCGGCAGCAATCAACGCATTAGCCTCCGATACGCCGATCGTATCCGGCTGCCATACAACAGCGGCCTCGCCTAAGGTTATAGTAATGGTATTAATCTTATTGGTTGCAGTAGCGGTAAAAGTAACATCTGTCACGTCTTCTGTTGCCACCCATGTTTTTCCTGTCAATTCGGCAAAGCTAATAGCTGAACCAGCAAACTCAATCGCAGTAATATTGTCATCAGCAGAAATAGTCAGCGTACTATTTTTATAAGTACGATACTCACATGTTCCACCAGCATTCCATATACGGTTTGTCGTGGAAGATACCTTTTTTTGTAAAAAGACAACACTGTCAATAGTAAACGTCTGACTATCAGTCAGGGCAACAGCAGAACTGACTTCTGGTCGCTCTAAGCCCAAAGCCTCTGGGTTGGTAAAGTCGAACGTTACTTTTTTGGCATTGACAGCCAATACAGCGCCTAATGCAAGAATTAGCGTAAAGAATTTTGTTTTCATATGTGTTATTTTATTATTGCCAACAATTTTGCAGCGCAAAATTACAACTTTTTTTTGAAATACGCAAAAAAATCTGCACTTTTAGTGCAAATTCGTAGAATTACCAACAAAATACGCTCTATGAACGTGCCAATAACAAGACCATCACGGGATCATCTTCCGAGAATGAAATAAGAACCATACAATCAAGCCGCTGCCTGCCTTGCCTTTAATAAAATCAAATAAAAAGGTGGTGGTGTTAAGCAGCCTTTCCTGCTTTATATTAACCAACATTTCTATTTTTTTAAATTTTTTTATATATGTGTCCGCTTTTCGCACATACTTGTACGATTTCCGAATATGAACGCACATTTTCCGTACACGCATATCCGATTTCCGCACAAATATTCTACCTAAAAGGGCACGTCACTACCCTCTTTACCCAGAAAACTGTCCGAATTTCGGACATCAGCCTCTTTGGACTCTTTCTTGCCGGGCAAATCTCGATGGAAGTTACTGAGAATAAAGCCGTTATGAAAACGGATATATGCTTTCTCTTCCAAGCGATTTAATATATCATTCATCGTCGAAGGACTCACATGCAGTATTTTCGCCAGCCGACGCTTCGATCCGTGCCAACCTTGCTTACCCAACTCCTCCGAATTAGTCAAGCCGTTTATATATGCAAACACGGCGACGTCCGTCAGAGACAAATCCAACTCCTCCAACATCCAACTTTGTATCGAAAAATAAAAACTCTTTGCCATTTTCTCACTCGTATGTTTATCGTATGTTTAACCTATGTTTACCGTATGTTTAACGTATTCATTCCCTACTCTGAATCTTATCTCACCTCTTTTATCTAAGTCTCAGGAATCCTATTCCGAAGCGTTGGACGGCGGCGCGCTCGAGGTCTTCGCGCACCGACGGATCGGCAATCGAGATGAGTGCCTTGGCGCGGTCAGCCAGCGGCAGGTTGCGCAGATAGACAATACCGTGTTCGGTCGCGATATACTGCGCTTGGAAACGAGTCGTGACCACTCCTGCGCCGGGCGCGAGTCTGGCCACGATCTTCGACTGTCCTTTATTGGTCATACTCGGCAACGCAATGAAGCACTTACCCCCTTCCGACAAGGCTGCGCCGTACATGAAGTCATGTTGTCCGCCGACGCCGGAGATGATGGTCTCGCCGATGGAGTCGGCGCAGATCTGACCGGTCAAGTCCACCTCAACAGCGGAGTTGATGGCCATCGCTTTGGGGTTTTGACGAATGATCTGCGGGTCGTTTGTCCATGCCACATCGCGGATGACGAAATCACGGTTGCCATCAACATACTCATACAAATGTTTGGAACCCAGAATCAGGCTTCCCACGGACTTACCGGGCAGTACTTTCTTAAGACTGTTATCGATCACCCCGCTCTCTATCAGCGGCAATACACCATCGGTGATGGCCTCTGTGTGCAGACCCAGATGCTGATGGTTCCGTAGCGCATTGATGACTGCATTCGGGATACCACCCACGCCTATCTGCAGCGTGGCGCCGTCGGGGATCTCAGACGCCACAAAATTACCGATCTTCGTCTCTATCTCATTCGGCACCGGTGTCGGCACTTCCACCAGAGGGATATCGCCACGACACATGGCCGTGATCTTACTGATATGAATGACCGGATCACCGAACGTGCGGGGCATGTACTTATTCACCTGCGCGATGATCGTGCGCGAGCACTCGGCGCCGGAGAAAGCGATGTCGGCGGAGATGCCGAACGAACAATACCCCTCTTCATCGGGTTCGCTCACCTGCAGGAAGGTCACATCAACGGGAATCTGTCGGCTCCTGAACAAGAACGGCACCTCCCCCAAGAAAGCCGGTATCGTGTCCGCTACGCCTTCGCGCATCGCCTTCCGCAAGGTATTGGGCACGAAGATAGACAGCGCCCGGAACGAGTCCATCAACTCTTTCTTGGCGTACGGGGCATCCTCGGGATGCACACCGAAACCCGAGATCAACTTGACGTCCCGCAGTTCACTCGCGCGCTCTACGAGCGCATTAAGTAGTACCATCGGGATACTCGTGCTACCTTGCACAACAATCGTGTCACCGCTGCGCACATGGCTCACAGCCTCCAGCGGACTAACGTATTTCGGGGTATTCAGAGGGGTCATAAGGATCGAATTGAGAGAAGTCTTCATTGAACTTACGGAGTCGCTCTTCGAGCTGCTCGTACTGGTCTTCACGGATCGCCGACGCACACCCGCGCATACCATCCCGCTGCGCACCGGTGCTCTCCAGCGAGATAGCCGACACACCGTAGTAAATCAGTTTGTTGACGAGTTTCATACCCGACCAGTCTTTGTAACCGAAGGTGAAGAAGAAACCATCACCTACATCCTGTCCGTCGGCATCTTTGTCATACACGATATGAAAACCGTTACGAAGCATGATCTCCTTAATCTTATGCGCCCGACGCGCGTACTCACGCGTGTTCTCCACGTAACGCAACTTACCCTCGCACGCCGCCTGCAGCATCGCTGCCATGCCGTGTTGCACGGAATGTGTCACGCCGCTCGAGAGCACATACAGGAAGGTATAAGCGAAGCTCTGGAGCAACTCGCCGCTGTTATGGAGTCGCTTGCCCAAAGCCGGATAGACACGCTTGGCGAGCACCGGATCGATGGCGATGAAGGCCGCACGCTGACCGGCATAACTGAAGATCTTCGAGCACGAGATCATCTGAATACAGTTATGCGTGTAATGGCCTACAGACGGTTGGTACGGCTCCGAATAAGGATTACCTCTATTCGGGTCACGGAAATCCATATTAAGGTACGCCAGGTCTTCTAAGACAATCGCATCGTACTGCGTGGCCAACTCACCGATGATCTGCAACTCTTCATTCGTCAAACACGCCCAAGTGGGGTTGTTCGGATTGCTATAGAGGATACCGGCGATGCGACCGCTCTTCAGATGACGCTCTAACTCATCGCGCAGTTTAGCCCCGCGGAAATCCGCGATATCGAAGGCATCAATATGACTGCCGATGACGTGACACTGCATCTTCTGCACCGGGAAACAGGGATCCAAGAAGAGAATCGTGTCTTTCTCCGGCTGCAACTGAATAAGCATCATATTGAGTGCAAATGCCGCCTGCATCGAACCTACAGTCGGCAGGATACACTCCGGCGGACGCTGCAGATTGATGAACGCACGCACGAACTCCGAACCCCATTTCTTCACCTCCGGGATACCGATGATAATCGGATAATGCGCCGCACAACCGTTCAACAGCGCTTTATGCTCCGCCGCTATACCTATCTCCGATGCCGGCAAACCCGGTTCACCCAACGCCATGTTGACGTACTCAACACCCGTCGCCTGCTCGATGTTCTTTACCACACCCGCCAACTGACGGATACTGGCGTTACCTAACTCGTGGAAATTGCGCAAGCCGAACTGCCGGCAAATCGAATCCACGATATGTTTATCTAACGGAAAATGCATAACCTTTTTCTACGGCATTGATGTTCGTATTTACGATCGTTTCTCCTTTACGTGCGAAGATGCGTGCCACGCCGGCAATCATCTTGTCATGGTCGATGCCTAACATAGGAATCGCCGCACCTAACAGCACCATATTCGCCGCCTGCGCGGGTGCACCGGCTTCCTTGGCAAGCGCCTCCACATCCAAGAGCACATGGTTCTTATACGCTTTGATACGCGCCAACACCTGCTCCAAGTCCGGATAGTTCGGTATATTAAGGAAAGGCACGCAGGATGTCACGATCCATCCGTCCGGCTTAAGGTACTCCACATAACGCAGCGCCTCCATAGGTTCCAACGAGATGATCAGGTCTGCCCCTCCCTTCGGAATGAGATCACTCATGATCGGCTCCGACGACAAGCGCAGGTTCGACTGCACGTCACCGCCGCGCTGCGACATACCGTGTACTTCGGCTTGTTTCAGATACAAACCCTCTTGCAGGGCGGCTTCACCAATAACGGTAGCGATAGAGAGGATGCCTTGACCTCCTACTCCGGCCAAAATGATATCTTTTTTCATGACTTTTTAGCGGCTTTAAGATGACGTTTCAATGTTTGTATGCATTCGCGGCGGGCAATGACCACAGACGTGCCGTTGTAATCGATCTCCTCGCGCAGGACGTTCTTGATCTCGTCCATGTTCTTGGGCAGCGGTACCACCACACGCACATGTTCTTGCGGAACACCCAGACCATAACAAATCTGCTCCAGACGACCCGTTCCGGCAGAGTCCTGACCTCCGGTCATACCCGTAGTAAGGTTATCGCTTATCAGCACCACCACATTCGCATTCGCATTGACGCAGTCCAACAGACCCGTCATACCCGAATGCGTGAACGTGCTGTCACCGATCACAGCGATCGCAGGATGTTGACCGGCATCAGCTGCACCCTTTGCCATCGTCACCGATGCACCCATCTCTACACAAGCATGGATGGCATGGAAAGGTGAGAGAGCACCCAGCGTATAACAACCGATATCGCCGAAGATACGAGGCGCAGCGTACTCGCGTGCCACCTCATTGAGGGCAGCGTACATATCGCGGTGACCGCAACCCTGGCAGAGTGCAGGTGGACGACCTACGACAATCGCTTCGGGAGCATGTTCGGGCAGCGGATCCAGACCTATGGCCTTGCGTACGCTATCCGGCGTCAGCTCACCCATACGCGGCAGATCACCCGTCAAGCGACCTTTGATAACCACATCCGAAGGCACCATCCCACGGATCAACTCTTCCACTACCGGTTGACCTTCCTCGATAACCAGAATCTCCTTCGCACCGTCCTTCACTAACTGCGCGATCAGCACCGCCGGCAACGGATACTGCGTCAGGCGGAGGATCGAACGACCCATCGAGGCGTCATAATTCTCCATCAGATAGTTATACGCGATACCCGTCGTCACGATCGCTTTCTCAGGATGAGCACCACGCGTATACACGTTATGTCCGTCCGCTTCGCTATGCGCCACGAAAGACGGTTGGGCGGCAACCAACTCGGCATAATTCCGTTTGGCGAAGGCCGGCAACAAGATAAAATGATTGACATCCTTGGGCATTGACATCTCGTTCTGCGGACGCGGCTTCTCCACCGTGTTCACCACCGCACGACTATGCGCCATACGCGTTGTGACACGCAGTAAGATGGGCGTCTTCAGTTGCTCACTTAACTCAAAACCGTACGCCATCATGTCGTACGCCTCTTGTTGATTACTCGGTTCCAGACACGGGATCATAGCGAACTTCGCGTAGAAACGACTGTCCTGCTCATTCTGACTCGAGTGCATCGACGGGTCATCGGCAGCCAACACGATCAGTCCGCCGTTGACGCCCGTGATGGCAGCGTTCATAAACGCGTCCGCACACACGTTCATTCCTACGTGCTTCATGCACACGAGCGCACGCTTGCCCATGTACGACATACCCAAGGCAGCCTCCATGGCTGTCTTCTCATTGGTCGCCCAACGGCATTGAATACCGCTCGGCTGTTTGGCTTGCGCCAGTTGAATGTACTCGGTAACTTCGGTCGATGGCGTTCCCGGATAAGCATAAACACCGCTTAAACCGGCATCTATCGCGCCCTGGGCAATCGACTCATCGCCTAACAATAAATGTTTCATGGTATAGATGTGTTACAATTTGCGCTGCAAATTTACACAAAATATTTGACATATGCAAATAAAAACAAAAAAAAGACACTCGAAAGTGTCTTTTGTGTCCCCCGAGGGACTCGAACCCTCGACCCACTGATTAAGAGTCAGTTGCTCTACCAACTGAGCTAGGGAGACCTCTAAAATGTGTGCTATTTTTCAAAAGCGGCTGCAAAAGTACTGCTTTTTTTTGACATGACCAAATTTTTTTGAAAAAAAATGCAAATAGAGGGTCATTTTTTGACTTATAGGCTCTCGGCAAAGGCCTCAGCCTGCTCTATTTGGTCAATTTTACCGACATCCATCATCCGATAGTCAGTCGGCACGAAAGCCCGCAAAGGCACCTTATCCATAACCTGCAGGTAAAAATCAATGAGGGAGAATTTTTCTTGCGGCATCTCCTTCAGAAGCGCCAAAACTTCCGGACTAAGTATCTGACAACCGCTGAACGCCAGATGCCGTCCGTCTTTGCCCTTTAACTCGCCGGTCTTGATATTCGTCCAACCGCAGAGACGGTTGTTTTCATCAAAACAGAGATAGCGCTGCGTATCCCGCTCGCTCACCACCAACTGACTTACGCCCGTCTGCTCGTACGCGCTCAAGAGTGCACGCAAATCGATATTGCTCAAAATATCCACATTGCAGGCTAATATCGGCTCACCCGTAACCTGTAACCCGTAACCCGTAACCGCTTTCTTCAGTCCTCCTCCTGTATCGAGGAGAAGATTCCGTTCATCAGAAATCTCGATGTTGCATCCCCACCCTTCATTCGCGCGGATGGTATCGATGATCATATCGGGAAAATGATGCACGTTCACGATGATATCGGTGATACCCGCGTCACGCAGTTTTTCCACCTGCCATTGTAACAGCGATTTGCCGGCTAACGGCACTAACGCCTTCGGCATCGTATCGGTGAGGGGTTTGAGACGCGTGCCCAGCCCCGCAGCAAAAATCATCGCTTTCATAACTCTCTTTCTATTCCTCTTTCGCGGTGAATAAGATGAATCTGAACGGGATATTTGTCTTTGAGATGCTGCGCCAGATGTTCCGCACAATAGACCGAACGGTGTTGCCCGCCGGTGCAACCGAAAGCCACCTGCAGGTTGGTAAAATCACGCTCTATAAACCGCGCCACGTGATGATCCACGAGCGCATAAACAGACTCCAGGAACGTCAGTATCTCGCCGTCTTGTTCCAGAAAATCAATAACCGGTTGATCCAAGCCGGTAAGCGTCTTATACTGCTCGTACTTACCGGGGTTGTGGGTACCACGGCAGTCGAACACATAACCACCGCCGTTACCGGACGCATCCGCAGGGATACCGCGTTTAAACGAGAAGGAGTAGATCGTTACTGAGAGCATACAAATAAGGGTATTCGTTTTGCAAAGGTTCTAATATATCACGCAGGTTGTGCAGGGCGAGCGGAATAGACTCAAGGAAATGTTGCTTGCGCTCAAAATAACCTCTATATCCGTAGGCACCGAGCACTTGGAGTGTGCGCAGTAGCACGAAATGCGGCAGAGCGGATTTCCACTCCATAACCTGCAACCCGTAACCTGTAACCGCTAATTCATCCAAATAAGCCTCGATCATCTGCTCGCGGAAGGCGGGAGTGAACTTGGCTTTCGCCTGCCATAGGAAGGAAGCGACATCGTACTGCGTCGGTCCGCAACGACCTCCTTGGAAATCAATGAAATACGGTTGTCCGTCCTTAATCATCACGTTCCGGCTCTGGAAATCGCGATAGAGGAAGGTATCCGCCGGTTGCGCCAAGATGACTGCCACTAACTTATCGAACTCATCCTCCAGTCTCGGCTCGGAGAACTCGATCTTCGTGCCCTTCAAAAAGCAATACTTGAAGTAATTGAGATCCCAACGGATGGCTCGTTCATCCATCGCCGGTACAGGAAAACAAACACTCCAGTCGAAGTCCTTGGCACCTTCCACCTGCATATGCGCCAACGCCCGGATAGCGCGCTCTACGAGCACCGGATCAAGCTTATCGAAAAGCAACGTATCACCGAGGTCTTCCTGGGTATAACTCATCTCATCCTCACTCACCCAATACAACTCAGGCACCGGCAGACCGAGCGCGTGAAAATGCCGCGCCATATAGATGAACGCGCGGTTCTCATCGCGATTAGTCCCTTGCACACGAATGATACTTCTGCCGTTCTCGTCCGTCTCGCGGGTGTAGATCCTATTAGAGCCTTGCTGCTTGATCATGCGCGGAATTGCAATGCGTTATGGATACAGGTCACTTTACATGGCCCCATAAAGTTTTCCAATATACCGTCTGCCTCAATGAGGATATGCTTGCGGTAGTTAATCTCTATCTCGCGTCCGCATATCGGATAAACGAAAGGCAGTTCGGTCAAACGACCGTTATACAACTTCGGCAGCGCCGCAAGGATCTGCTTGAAGGTAGGTTTCTTGATGAACATCGTATGGAAGACACCGTCTTGGGGATCCGCATCAGGGTTCTGTTTGATACCTCCGCCGGAGAAAGGCCCGTTACCGACGTTCATCGTGAAGAGCCGGTCATTCACCGCCTCTTTGCCATCTACCGTCAAAATCATGTGTTGCGCCTTATGCTGCACGATAGCTCCAATCAGACCAAAGAGATAGTTCACGTGATGGCTACCGATATAATACTTCAGTTTTTCTGCCTTTTGACAGCACAGCGGATCGACACCAAAACCGACGGAGTTGATGAAGTAGCGGTGGTGCTCGATGTTATTGCGCCAATAAGTCACACAACCGATATCGATCGGATGTCCCTCGCCCTCAAAGAAACGACGCAGCGACTCTTTGTGGTTCTTAGTGAGCCCCCAATACCGACTCCAGTCATTACCCGTTCCACGCGGCATAAGTCCCACCTGTATCTTCGCTTTCTGCTCCGCTGTAAGGTTGGAACGCATGATGCCGTTGATGGCTTCGGAGAGCGTTCCGTCTCCACCAAGGATGAGTATCTCGTCGTAACCTTTCTCCACCAACTCACGCGCCAACTCAATCGCATGACCTGCAAATTTCGTCACACGATACGCAAAAGGTTGATGCCGCTTGCGCAGCAACTTCCATAGGTAGATACGTTGTGCACGGAAGTAATTCTTACCGGATTTGGGATTGATAATGATTCCTAACATGGTATTAAAAAACAATTAGCGCACCATGAAAAACACAGTGCGCTAATTTTTAGGTTTTTTACTTGAAGAACTCGTTCACTTTCTCGTTCAGAACAATCTCTTCTTGGAAGATGTAAGCACCCGTCTTAGGCGACTTAACCATCTTGATGCACTTAGAGTGCGCGCGTCCGGAGTTACCGGTTTGCAGTGTTGCGACCGCTTTCTTTGCCATAGTTCTAAGCCTTTCTAAT
>Ga0247610_10008134_pt1 | contig 10698 bp, 6 predicted proteins | sample 174DNAGHGhighgp2_FD_193483 | JGI IMG/M metagenome (GOLD analysis project Ga0247610, IMG submission 193483) | Sheep rumen microbial communities from Palmerston North, Manawatu-Wanganui, New Zealand - 1742 DNA GHGhigh gp2 | ecosystem: Host-associated > Mammals > Digestive system > Stomach > Rumen ... | reverse complement strand
ACTACCTTCGTCACCCAGGATATAGCCCAGAGCGGGCGTGTTCTGTACAATCCGTTCACCATCATACAACGCGCTGTTGGCCCCCGTACCTAAGATGCAAGCGATGCCCTCGTCCCTGCCGCACAGGGCGCGGGCGGCAGCCATGAGGTCGCTGTGGACTTCGACGTGGAGCGTGGAGGATGGAACGTGGAGGGTGGAAAGCGCTTCTTTCAGCAGTTGCTGCATCACGGGGATATGGGCAGGGGTACAGCCGCTGCCATAGAAAAAGACAGCAGAAAGGCTATCCACCAGCCCGCCTAACTGGGGCAGCAGTTCTTGCTCCAGAATCTGGCGTATGTCATCGGGCGACTGATGGACGGGCGTGATGCCCTGAGTGTGAACCACCTCTTGCCCTGCCAGTACCCAGTCGGTCTTAGTGCTTCCGCTGTCAGCTATCAGTATCATATCTATTATTTTGGCTGCGAAATTACAAAAAAAAAGTCAACTGAACAAGAAAAAAAGAGCAAAAAGAGATGATTATTGGATATTTATTGTACCTTTGCAGGCACTATGAAACGACTATTAACATTACTATTGGTGCTGTGGACGGCACTGAGCAGCCACGCTGTGCTGAAGGAGAAAGACCTCGACCAGACATTGCAGATACTACGCACGGAACTTTCGAGCTACAACCGCGAGCTGAAGGAGCGCATGGAGAGAGCCAAGCAGTACAACGAACAGCTGCGCGACCAGTTGATAGCGACACTGAAGCAGTCGAACCAGAACTCGCTGATGCTTTACTCGCAGAAACAGGAATATGTCTTCGACCTGACATACGCCTGCCATGAGGCGACGGAACAATACCGGGAGTTCAAGCTTCATAAGTTGCCGTTCAACACCTTCATGGAGAAGACGGAGAACGAGATAGCACGCTACGACTCGCTGATAGCCAGCCTGAATGCCATCCCTGCAAGAGTGCTGTCGCCCACGACACTCAAGAACCGTAACCAGTGTATAGCCCTTGCTACCGACATCCGTACGACGCTGGAAGAGCGCCGCATGCGGATGGAAGACCACATCCACATCTACACCATGACGGAACAGCGGCTGTCGAACCTGAACGACTATGCCAACAAGCGCTACAACGAGATACAGACGAGCATCTTCAAGAATGGTGGCAACTCCTACTTCGCCATCCTGAAGGACTTCGGCCGCTACTGGCGAACGATGACAGAGACGGTGGAGCGGAAATACCAGCCTAACGCCCACTCGCAGTGGGACAGCCGCTGGATATTCGGACTGCTGCTGTCAACCATCATATATGCCATCATTGCCTCGCTGCTCAACTTCCTCGCCATCCGCTACGTTGTACCGAAACGACTGCGTACCGAGGAGTTCATGAAGAAGCGCGCCTGCATCACCATGGCCACGACGACCATCACCTTCGCCAGCATCATGGGTGTGACGCTGGCACTGACGAAGTCCAACTTCTTCATCATGGCTTCCAACCTGCTGGTGAACTATGCGTGGCTGCTGGGCGTCATCCTCATCTCATTGCTGCTACGTGTAAGGGGCGACCAGATCAAGAGTGCCTTCCGCATCTACACGCCGCTCATCGCTATGGGATTCATCGTGTTTGCCTTCCGAATCATTCTGATACCCAACGAATTGGTCAACATACTATTCCCACCAATGTTGTTGATATGTGCACTGTGGCAGTGGAGCGTCATCCGGCGTCACAACCGCAACGTACCACAGTCGGACATGTTCTATACCTACATCTCGCTGGTAGTATTCATCGTCAGCGTCGTCTGTTCGTGGGTAGGCTATACGCTACTGGCCGTACAGGTGCTGATATGGTGGATCATGCAGCTGACGTGTATCCTGACCATCACCTGCATCTCGCAGTACCTGAAACTGTATGGCGAGCGTCATCAGCTGGACCAAAAGCCCGTCACCAAGACATGGGCCTACGACATGATGTACCAGGTGGTACTGCCCTCTTTGGGTGTGGGCAGCATCATGCTGAGCGTGTGGTGGGCAGCCGACGTCTTCAACCTCTCCGACCTGTGCTGGAAAGCCTTCAAGTACAAGTTCTTCGACCAGGAGAACTTCCAGGTCAGCATTCTCAAGCTGACGATGGTCACCTGCCTGTGGTTTCTGTTCTCCTACCTCAGCAAGACGCTGCTGCGGCTGCTGCGGCTGCACTACATGCAGAAAGACCCCGACTCGGCAGACAGCAGGACGGTGATGTCGAAGAACGTCATCCAGATTATCATTTGGGGTACATGGCTGCTGATGTCGCTGGGCATTCTGCACATCAGCGTTTCGTGGCTGCTGGCTATCACGGGCGGTCTGTCAACTGGTATCGGTTTCGCCTCGAAAAACATCATCGAGAACATCTTCTACGGTGCCTCGCTGATGACCGGCCGCATCAAGGTGGGCGACTGGATAGAGGTGAACGGCACGATGGGTAAAGTGGTGAGTATCAGCTACACATCGACGGTCGTCGAGGCGCTCACCGGCGAGGTCATCACGTTCCAGAACTCACAGCTGTTCACCAACAACTACAAGAACCTGACGCGCAACCACGGCTATGTGCTGGCCATCGTGCCCTACGGCGTGGCCTACGGCAGTAACCTGCAACAGGTCATCCAGGTCGTCGACGCAGCTGTCAACCATCTGGACAACGAATGGATGGACCCGTCGAAGCAGGTGAAGTCCGTTGTCGGCGAGTTGGGCGACTCCAGTGTCAACCTGAAGATGTTCGTCTGGGCCGAGGCTCCGAAGAAGTCGTACGTGGTGAGCGACGTGCTGAAGTGCATCTACGACACGCTGCGCCAGAACGGCATCGAGATTCCGTTCCCACAGCAGGACGTCCACATCAAGCAATCATAAAAAAGTGAGGCTGCGACGATTCGCAGCCTCATTTTGTATCTATTCTTTATGATACCTGGTTCGTATTAGAAGTTGTAATAGATACCGAATCTCAGGTCGTTACCATCGAGGTCGAAACCGAAGGTATTCTTAGCCTCAGCACCATCGAAGTCGTCCTTTGCGTAAGTGTAACCCAGGAAACCAACGTGAGCAACGAAGCTCAGCTTCTCGGTCAGGTTGACAGCAACACCGGGCTTCAGACCTACACCGAAGGCATTGTTCTTAGCATCGCCAATCTTGGTGTGAACATAGTCAACACCACCATCAATAAAGAGGTTCACCTTGTCGAACTTAGCGAAGGTGTAACGAGCATAGGGAGAAATCTGGAAAACATCCTTCTTAACGCTGCTCTCAATACTGCCCTTCTTAGCAGTATCCTTAGAGTGACCATAACCCAGCGTAATACCTACTGCCCAGTTCTCATCGAGGTTGTAACCAAACTCAGGCATAACAGTAATCAGCGTGTTCTTGTCGTCACCCTGCTTGCTGGTCTTGAAACCAATACCACCACCAACGTAAACCTGAGCGTTCATTGTGGCAGCAACAGCAACGGCTGCCAGGGTCATCATAATCTTTTTCATAATCTTTTTACCTTTTTAAATTAAACTTTAATGTGACTTGAGTGTGCTGTGTACGCACACCGTTACTTTTTAACGGCCGCAAAGGTAAAGGCTTTTTTCTGATTGTGCCCGTAAACAGCCGCTCTTTTTACCCTTTTGAACAAAATAATTGACCTAAATCATGTTTATTAGGAAAAATATGTGTATCTTTGCAAAGTTTTAGTGACAAACTGACGCATGAAAAAGATATTCATTGCAGGTCCCTGCGTGATAGAATCGGCTGAACTGCTCGACACAGTAGCCTCACGACTGATTGCCATTAACAAACGCTTGGGTACCGACATTATATTCAAGGCCTCGTTCGACAAGGCCAACAGGACGTCCATCAACTCCTTCCGAGGGCCGGGCATCGACAAAGGACTGCAGATGCTGAGCGACGTCAAAGAGAAATACGGCCTGCGCCTGCTGACCGACATCCACGAAGCCTGGCAGGCCAAGCCTGTTGGCGAAGTGGTGGACGTGATACAGATTCCGGCCTTCCTCTGCCGCCAGACCGACCTGCTCGTGGCTGCAGCCAAGACAGGCCGAACGGTGAACATCAAGAAAGCCCAGTTTCTGAGCGGCCGCGACATGCGCTACCCCGTAGAAAAGGTACGCGAGGCCGGAGCCAGCGAGGTATGGCTCACCGAGCGCGGCAACATGATGGGGTATAACAACCTGGTGGTGGACTTCCGCAACATCCCCGACATGCGGGAAATCTGCGAGACGGTCATCATGGACTGCACCCACAGCGTGCAGCGTCCCGGCGGTGCCGACGGCAAGACAGGCGGCGACCGGCGTTTCGTGCCCCAGATGGCACTGGCTGCCAAGGCTTTCGGTGCCACAGGCTGGTTCTTCGAGGTACACCCCACCCCCGATCAGGGTCTGAGCGATGCAGCGAACATGCTGGAGCTGGACAAGCTGGAAGGGCTGGTAGAGACATTAATTGCATCATCAGTAATAACGAAATAACGGAATATCCATATCACGTTATAACGACTTGAACATGACAATAAGAGACTACGCCATACAATGTATCAAGGACGAGGCACAGGCAGTGCTGAACCTGATACCCCAGACGGATGACAACTTCGACCAGGCCGTGGAGCTCATGCTGCACTGCAAGGGCAAGGTAATCGTTACTGGCGTCGGCAAAAGCGGACATATCGGAGCGAAGATAGCGGCTACGCTGGCCTCAACGGGCACGCCGTCGTTCTTCATCAATCCGTTGGACGTGTTCCACGGCGACCTCGGCGTGATGTCGAAAGGCGACGTGGTGATAGCCATCTCCTATTCCGGGCAGACTGACGAGCTGCTGCGCTTCATCCCAATGGTGCTCCACATGGAGATACCCATCATCGGCATCAGCGGCAACCCGCAGTCGTTGCTGGCCAAATACTCCACCTGCCACCTGAACGTCAGCGTCGAGAAAGAGGCTTGCCCACTGAATCTGGCACCCACCAGCTCGACGACGGCGACACTCGTCATGGGCGACGCCCTGGCCGTAGCGCTGATGGAGATGCGGCATTTCCGCCCGCAGGACTTCGCACAGTTCCATCCGGGCGGCGAGTTAGGCAAGCGACTGCTCACCACGGCACAGGACGTGATGCTGACCGACAACTTGCCGCTGCTGACAGAAGACATGCATCTGGGCAAGGCCATCATCCTGGTCAGCAAAGGCAAGCTGGGTTTAGGCGTAGCCATCAGCAACGGTCGTGTCATCGGCTTGATAACCGATGGTGACATCCGACGGGCTATGGAGAAGTGGCAGGCTGAATTCTTCGACCGCACGGTGGGCGACATCATGACACGCCAGCCCAAGACCGTCGGCCCGCAGACCAAGATATCTGAGATACAAAAGATGATGAACGAATATAAAATCCACAACGTACTAGTCATCGACCAAGACCAACGGCTGCTTGGCATCGTCGACCGCTATGCTTGTGTCCTATAGAAGTTAGTGAAGACAAGGAAGACATCGGACGATTATGAATAATATAAAGAAATTACTTTTAGTGATCATGCTGGCACTGCCATTAGCAGTGGCAGCCGTCTACCTGTTTAAGACCATCGATGCCCGCAACGGACTGATCAGTAGTCAGATTAACTGCGTGCTGAAAGACCAGCGCGGCTATATGTGGTTTGGCACCCCTGCCGGCCTGTACCGCTTCGATGGCTATACGTTCAAGAATTTCCAGAGCAACTCGCAGGATGGCTCATCACTGCCCGACAGCTACATCATCAGCATCCAGGAAATGCTGGACGGCAACCTGTGGATAGAGACCTCCGCCGGTTTCTGCGTCTACCATCCGCAGTCGGAGAGTTTTGAACGCGACATGAAGCAGGTCTATTCCCAGATGGGTATCGTGGGCAAGCCCAACGTGGTCTACATCGACCGCCACAAGAATTTCTGGGCATCCATCCCGAACAAGGGTGTGGTAGCCTACAACATGCAGCAGCAGACCAATTACGAGTTCGGCTACACCAACGATGCCCACGGCATTCCTCAGGGTACTATCTGCTCCATCGGCGAGTGCCGAGACGGTGCCGTCATCGTCTACGAGGACGGCCGCATCGTATGCTGTGACATCATGCGCCAGCAGCACACCGTATGGCAGAGCGACTACATTGCCCAACAGCACCTGCGCAAGAGCATGTCGCTGAAGGTCTTCGCCGACCAGATGGACAACATCTGGCTTTACGGACAGGGCACGCTGATGATCTATAACAAGAACGCCAACACATGGAACACCACCTTCGGCGACCGTCTCGGACTGAACAGTGTTGCCGTCGACCATAGCGTCAATGGTATTGCCGCCGACCGCAGCGGCAACATCTGGATTGGTACCGACCGCGCCGGACTGATCCGCACCAATGTCAACGACTATGAGTTAGAGTCTATCCAGCCCCGCAGCATCAATGACAACCGAACCTCGGAAGACAACATCGCCATCCAAAGCGTCTATGTCGACGACACCGATTTGCTGTGGGTGGGTACCGAGAAGTCAGGCGTAGCCTACTATGGCAGCAACATTTACAAGTTTGACGCCAACCTGAACGGTGACATCACGGCTATTGCCCAGAGCAACGACAGCACCATCTGGTATGGTACTGGTTCACATGGTGTCATCGGCTACAACGGTCCGCTGGCCAGTAGCAAGGTGTCGTGTATGGCAACCACACCAGACGGCAGCCTGTGGGTAGGTTCGAAGCAAAACGGTCTGACACGCATCAAGGACGGCACGAGCAGGTTCTACTCGTCCAACACCGACAGCGTCAGAACCCTCATCGACAACCACATCAATGCACTCTGCAGCGATAAGTCGGGCAACCTGTGGATAGCCACCAACGGGGGTCTGCAGGTGTTTAGCCCCAGGATGAACACCTTCTCGTCGTACACCCGCGAAAACGGCACACTGAACACCAACACCATCACAGCCCTCTTCTATGGCAGCAACAACAACATGCTGATAGGAACGTCAGAGGGACTGGTCGTGCTGAACCTCTCCACCCGTGAAAAGATGGTGCTGACGGGTAACAAGACCAATCTCCAGACATTCACCAACAACTATATCACTCAGATTTACGAAGACTCACGCGGACTGATATGGATTGGAACACGCGAGGGTATCAACATTCTTAACTTAGAGACCGACCAGCTGAACTATCTGACAGAGAAGGATGGTTTGTGCAACAACTCGATATGTGGTATTGCAGAAGACAAGAGTCATAACATCTGGATATCGACCAGTAATGGTATTACCCGCACCGTCATCCAGCGTAACCACGAGGACGGCACCTTCGCCTACGGACTCTACAACTACAGCGTCTACGACGGACTGCAGAGCAATGAGTTCAACATGGGCTCCATCCTGACCCGCCACGATGGCATCGTGCTGTTCGGAGGTCTGTATGGTGTCAACTGGGTACGACAGTCCAGCAAGGACGAGCAGGAGTCACTGCCCCGCGTCATGCTGACACAGCTGTATATCGGTGAAGAGGAAATTCAGACGGGACACGAATACCAAGGCCGCGTCATCCTGACATCTGCCCTGAACGAAATCAGCAAGATCGATTTGGCCAACAGCCAGAACACGCTGACCATCAAGTTTGCCGCTGGTAACTACAACCAGGGTGAGCGCCTGCAGTTCATGTACTGGATGGAGGGTCTCGACAACGACTGGCGCAATGGCGATGCCCTGCTGCACGGCGTACGCTTCCAGAACCTGAGCAGTGGCGACTATACCCTGCACGTCAAGGCTGTCAGTGCCGACGGTGCCGTCAGCAATCAGGAGCGAGCACTGGAAATCCACATCGATCGTCCGTGGTGGATTTCGTGGTGGATGCTGACCCTCTATGTCATTGCCGCCATCCTTGTGCTGGCCGTCTGGCGCTATGGTTTCCAGAAGTTCAAGAAGGTATGGAAGAGCAAGCATACAGTCATCGAAGAGCTGAAGCGTCAGCGTGAGGAAATCAAGAATACCAGCGAGGAGTTGCGTCAGCCGATGGCTCGCATGACGACCATTATCGGCAATCTGGCTATGAAGGAGGAATCCATGGAGGGCCGCGAACAGCTGAACTCGCTGCACTTCCAGCTGCTACAGGTCATTACCCGCATCACTGAGATGCAGTCCACACTGGAGAATCCGGAGAAGAAAGCCGAGTCGACCACCAAGGACAAGATGGAGCTGAACGACCAGGGTGAACTGTCCATCATTGCAAGTAACAACAGGAAGCTGACGGCAGATATCAAACCGCTGAAGTCCGACGGCCAGGGCAAGAAGTTCAATGTCGTCTTCATCGACTCCAACCGCGAGTTCCTCAACTTCATGAACGCCCACCTGCGCGAAGTCTACAACTTCCACGTCTACGACAATATCAAGGATGCCCTGCCCGACATCGAGATGCTCAATGCCGACCTCGTCATCTGCAAGCAGGACATGGACATGATGACCGGTAGTGAGCTGTGTAACCAGTTCAAGATGGACCCGCGCCGCAGCAAGACCAAGTTTGTGCTGCTCACCGACAGTGTGCTGACACCGCAGGACATGACAGACCTCAACATCACGCTGGCAGCAGACGACTATCTGGCCAAGCCGTTCAACATGAAGGAAGCCGTCATGCGCTTCAACAAGCTGATGGGCCTCGGTCCTATCGATATGGACGCCAACACCATCGAAGGTGGAGAGACACGCCGACTGGAGAGTCACAATGCCAGCATGACAACATCATCGCTCACCTACGAAGACGAAGGCAAGGGAACGACAGATGCCGGCCGTGCAGAGAAAGATGTACCCGAACAGCCTGTCGCCGACAGTACGCCGACGGAGAACGTGCCGACGACGAAGGGCGAAGAGCTGATGCGTCAGTACTACGACGACAATACCATCGGCGACTATTCCATGAGCAATGCCATGGACCAGCAGCTGATGCGCAACATCGAGCAGTTCGTGCTGCAGAACATGAGCCGCGGGCAGATCTCTCTCGAAGAGATGGCGTCAGCTATGGGCATGGGACGCGTGCCGTTCTACCACAAGGTGCGCGCCATCACCACCAAGACGCCGGCAGAGCTTGTCCGCGAACTGCGCCTGAAGCATGCCTGCACGCTGCTCGTCAACACCAATATCAACATGAGCGAGCTGGCTATCAACGTCGGATTCATGACGGCAGAGAACTTTGCCAACATCTTCAAGGACAAGTTTGGCATGACACCGCTGGAGTACAGACTAAAATACAAGAAGTAACGTGCGCCCCTATTTTATATTTTTTGTTTTATATTTTTTATTTAGCCCCGCAGGGGCGCAGACCAGCGACTCTCTCATCGTCCGCACACTGCGCGACAGCCATGTGCGTTTTACGGATAACAACAGTGTGACACTGCTGATGTCTGGCCAGCAGAAGTTCGACGACATGTTCAAGGCCATCCGTCAGGCACGGAGCAGCATCCACCTGGAGTATTTCAATTTCCGCAACGACTCCATCGCCTCGCTGCTCTTCGACCTGCTGCGCGAGAAGCGCAAGGAGGGTGTCGAGGTCAGGGCGATGTTCGACGGCTTCGGCAACGACAGCAACAACCAGCCGCTGAAGAAGCACCACCTGAAGTCGCTGCGCGACGACAGCATCGAGATTGTCGAATACTCACCCATCCGCTTCCCCTGGGTCAACCACATCTACGGCCGCGACCACCGCAAGATCGTGGTCATCGACGGCCGGATAGGCTATACGGGTGGCATGAACGTGGCTGACTATTATATAAAAGGTACGGAACAGGTGGGTGAATGGCGCGACATGCACTGCCGCATCGAGGGCGATGCCGTCAACGAGCTGCAGGCCATCTTCCTCAGAATATGGAACCGCACGACACACCAGGACATTCATGGTGCCAAATACTACCGGGGCGGCACGCTGACACGCTTCGAAGGCCTGAAGCCCGACACCACCTCGACGGCAGGCCGCAAGATGATTGGTATCATCAACCGCGAACCCGGTGTCACGCCGAAGATCATGCGCACGTTCTATATCAATGCCATCAACCAGGCCAAGGACTCCATCCATATCATCAACCCCTACTTCACGCTCATTCCCTCTGTTACCCGCGCCCTGACACATGCCATCCGCCGCGGCGTCAAGGTGGAGATCATGCTGTCGTCGAAGAGTGATATTCCCTTGACGCCCGACTGTGCCCTCTATCAGGCCCACAAGCTGATGAAGCGCGGAGCCGTGGTATGGCTCTACAAGCCGGGCTTCCACCATTCTAAGATCATGATGGTCGACGGCCGCTACTGTACGGTGGGCAGCACCAATCTGGACGCCCGCAGCCTGAAGTGTGACTTCGAGGAGAATGCCGTCATCGTCGACCCGGCAACGACAAAGGAGCTCGATGATATGTTCTGGCGTGACAAGCAGCAGAGCTTTCTCCTGACGGAGCAGTCGTGGGATGAGTTCCGCACTGGCTGGCAGAAGTTCCGCGGCTGGTTCTCACACCTGCTACAGCCCTTCCTGTAATGTTTTTTCACTGTCAGCCGTTGGCTACTGCCGACGTCATCATCTTGATGTCGATGTCGCTGATGCCGCGTGCCTTCAGCCAGTCCTCGTCGAAGAACAGCCTGTCGTCCGCAGCCACCTTGCTCTGTTCAGCGTATTTCCTGAACATGCCGGCAGCCTCGGCTATACGCCCTGTCAG
>Ga0247610_10008133_pt1 | contig 10699 bp, 4 predicted proteins | sample 174DNAGHGhighgp2_FD_193483 | JGI IMG/M metagenome (GOLD analysis project Ga0247610, IMG submission 193483) | Sheep rumen microbial communities from Palmerston North, Manawatu-Wanganui, New Zealand - 1742 DNA GHGhigh gp2 | ecosystem: Host-associated > Mammals > Digestive system > Stomach > Rumen ... | reverse complement strand
TATATCGTAATCATCTGATGTTAATAATACATCATTATAATAAATTAATAATGAGGCATTAATTGTAGCTTGTTGTCCTAAATAATAATCAGAATCATGTAATCCTTCAACTCTTAAATTAGAATCATCTTCAGTAATTAAAGTCTCAACAATTCTAAATGTACCTTCAATACTTCCTTCATAATTTCCAATAAAATCAATTCTATATGAGGCTGTACCTATTTCATTATTATTTTCATATGATATTTCATAATCTGTGTCTTTTATTAATGTATTATTATATTTATCTATAATTGTTGGATTTAATGTAACTTCTTCATTATTATAAATAACATATTCAGGTATATCATTTATTGTTAAATCATCACTATTTATAGCTTCTACATTATAAAATAATGTTAATGATCCTCCATAATTTCCTATACCTTCTACATATAAATCGAAATTTTCACATACATCTTTTGTTATTTCATCTTTATTTGTAATAATGAAATCTTCATCTAATTTTAATGTTTTTTCTACATCATTTATATTTAATATTAAATCAAATGAAGGAATTATTATTTCTCCATTATATTCATAATATAAAGATATACCATCTAATCTTGCATCATCTAATGGACTTAATTCAGCTGAAGCAATTGAAGGTCCAATTGTTACTTCATAATTAATTGTTCCATAATATTCATTTTTAAATGTTACAGTTACATAAGCTGTATATATTGAACCATCAGCATCAGTATCTGAAATACCAGTTTCAGAACCATTCATATGAATGTTACCATTTGAATCCTTAACAACAGTTACTGTATCGTAATTATCTTCTGTTATTTCTATTCCTTTATATCTTAAATAAGGATTTCCATCATAAGTTAATTCTTGATTAATGTTATATCCAACATTTTCATTATTTGATATTTCCAAATCAGGATCATCATTTTCTAATATACCTTTTAATGAATTCCATATAATTCTTAATGGATCTTCACTTGTTTCTTTATAAGAATTATCCCCATATAAAATAACAACTTTTGAACTTAAATTATTAAAATTAATATAAAATTCATTCTCTCCTACTTCTGTTGTTGAAGTAGTACCAGTTATATTAATATAATCACTATATTGTGATAAAAGATTATTTGTTAAATCTTCAACTGAGGCAGTACCTTCATTCATTTCAATATTCATTCCATCATAAATATCAAAATCAGATAAATTAATGATTTTATCAACTACATAATATGTTATTGTTTGAGTAGTTTCCGAATCAGAAAAGTAATAACCATTATCTCCAATCAAAGTTAAAATAGCATTTTTAGTACCAATGCTTGAATAATCTTGCTCATTATATGAAATTTCATAATCGACATCTAGGGTTAAAGGTTCACCATTATATTTTAATTCTAAATCACTTAAAAAGATATCATTTCCTGTATATTCATAAAATCTTGTAAAATTATAAACAACTACATTTTCATCATCTTCTGCATAAGCATTAAAATTAAGCACAAAAATAATAATTAGTAAACTAATTATTGATAATATGAAATTAACCTTTTTTATACGAATATTCATATAAATCATCCCCAGATCAAAACACTCATTTAATTATATCAAAGGTGCGATATATTTGTCAAAAATCTATCAAAAAATGGAGCTAAATAGCTCCATTGTTATTATGAAATTTGTCTTTTTCTTTATACATATCTAAATCTGCTTTATTAATAAATTCTCTTATTGAAGTAATAGATTCATCATATAATGCAGAACCTACAGAAACACTTAAATTATATCTTTCATCATTTAATTCCTGATTAGCTTTATTAATGTATTTATTAATTAAATCTAATGCTTCTTCTAATGTCTTCTTTTTAAGTTCAGCAATAATAACAAATTCATCTCCGGCAAATCTTGCGATAAAATAACCTGTTAATTTTGAAAAATTTTTTAAATTTGAACTTAATATTTTTAATACTCTATCTCCTTCTAAATGACCAAAATTATCATTTATAAATTTAAAATCATTTATATCTAATATAAATAAATATAAATTAGATGCATCATGATTCATTTTAGAAGATAAATATTTCATAAATTGAATTCTATTAGGTATTTCTGTTAAATAATCAGTTTGAACCTGATTTTGTAATAATCTTAAGTAAATAATTAATGAAGATATTGTAAATGAAGATAAAATTAAAGGATATAATTTATTTGAAATTTCATTAACAGTATATTGTAATATAACACCTAAAAGTGGAACTAATGAATAAAATATTATGCTCATATGAATTTTTCTTACAGCATAATATTTTTTCATGAAGCTCTTTATAAAAGAAGATATACCAATAAATGTTAAATAGAATGCTACAACAATAAATTGAATAAAATTAATTGGACCTCGTCCATAATTACCGTTGGCATCAATATAATATACCCATCCTGTCCAAATAGATATAAAGGATAATAAAATCAATATTAATGATGGAATCATAAATATTAATCTTCTTTTTTTATTTTCATGAGTTATATAGCCTGTTATTACTGAAAGCAATAAGAAGGTTGTAAAATTAGTTAAAGCTAAGGTTGTAAAATATATAAATAAAATTAAATTATGAAGCCAAATAATATTATTTATATATCCTAAGCTCATTAATGAAGATAATGTTTCAACAAATATTAAAACAAATTCATAAACTAAAGATAAAACTAATAATCTTTTTTCATATGAAGTTAAATTTGTATCAAAGATTGCTTTTATAAGCATAATTGATACAATTATTAAACAATATAATAACATTACTACATATTCTACTGTCATATTAACTCCTTAAAATTAAAACGCTTACATTTAGTAATTATATAATAATAAGATATTTGTTTTCAAGCATTTTTTTAAAATGTGTATTATTTATTACCATTAATCTTATTAAATTTATATTCATATTTTTTCTTTTTCTCATAATTCATGATATGATCATAAAATTTAATTAAATTATTATATAAATAAATCAATAAATCCTTAAAATAATTATCCTTTTGTTGTTCTTTATATAATTTTTCAAAAACATTAATAGCATCAATATAATATTTTTCAGCCTTTGATACATCTTCTTTAATGTCATATAAAATAGCTAAGCCTCTTAAAGCTATTGCGTATGTAAAATCATCAAATATATTATAATTCTTTTTATATTTTTTTAATAATTGAATTGATTCATTGAATGTGGAAATTGCTAAATCATTTTCAGGTATATTTTGATAACAATAAGCAATTGAATTATTTTCAAAAACAACATGTAAAGCATAATTAGGATTAAATTTAATTAATTGCTTAAAGATTTCTTTTGATTTTTTAAAATAGCTTACAGCTATTAAATCATCGTCATTTTCATTTGTTAAAATAGTTGCATATCTATCATATGCATTAGCTAATTTATCTTTAATATTAATTGAATTAATATCTAAATTATTTTCTAATAATTCTATTATTTCTTCATATATTTTTTTAGAATTATTTTCATCATTTAAATTTTTATATTGTTCTGCAATTTCAAATAATATATCCGCTTTAGCATCAATATAATCAGCAATATTTTTACCATTATAAATAATATCTAAGGTTTCTAATTTATTATTTAATGTATTAATAGCTAATTCATATTCTTCTGTTTCTATATAAGCATTAGCTAAATTTGAATAATATGGTTCTAATATTTCTGAATTATCATTTGATTCAGTTTTCTTAAATGTATTTATTGCTAAAATAAAATAATCAATAGTTTTTTGAATTTCACCTAAATCAGAATAAATAATACCTAATCTATTATAAATTAAGCTTAATTCATAAAAATAAGATTTATCATTTTTACATTTTTTAGCAATGAATGATTTAATATCTTCTAGCATATATAATGCGTCATTAAATTCTTTTTTATTAGATAATATTTTAGCAAGTGATAAATTAGCATCAACATAATTATTTATATTTTTATGATCTAATGTATCTAATTTTTTATTATATTGTTCTTTTAATTCTAAATAATAATCAATACAATTATCATCACCTAATAAAAAATAATGAGTTGCTAATTCATTTAAGCTATTAGTTAATAATTCAAAGCTTAATTCTTCTGGTGTAATTAATTTAGCTGTAGCTATACTATCCTTTAAATATTTAATATATAATTCATAATTTTCTAAATCATAATATACATAAGCAACTAATAAAATTGCTTCATATAATCTATCTAAGCTAACATTAATTTTTCTTGCGATTTTAAGTGATGTTTTAGCATCCTTTATAGCATATGATAATTGATTATTAAATTTTTCTATATAAGCTAATTCTTTAGAATTTATATAAATTAATTCTAAATCTTCATTTTCATTTTCATCTAATATATTTTTTAAAGCAATTCTTGTTTTTAATTCTAAATGATTATTATTTAAAGCATTATATGATTCGGCTAAATTAAATAAAGCTTCCTTTAATAAAGCTAAATCAATATCTTTAGATGTATAAATCATATCAATTGCTTGTCTATAATAATAAATTGCCTTTTTATAATTTTCTATTTTTATATAACAAAGACCAATTATACAATATAATTCTGGTAATAAATCAAAAGAATCTGGATCATTTTTAGCCTTTAAAGCCTTTAATCCATGAAATATAGCTTTCTTAAAACTAGATTTTTTGAAATAAAATCCACAGAAATTATATTCTATTTTAAACATTTCAATTAAATCCTTATTATTTGATTTTATTAAATATTTTTGTGCTTTAATTAAATCAATTAATTTAGTATCTTCTTCTTTTGATAAAATAAAAATATAAAAATATGAATCAGATAATATTTTAAAAATTTCTTCTGTTTCTTCACATTTAATTAAATTTTTAATACATTTTTTAAAATATTCAATTGATTGATTCTTTAATGCTAAATCATAATAAATAGATCCCATATAAAAATATGAATCATTAGTTTTAATATTATCAAGCATATTAATAACATTAATAAGTGGTTCATCATTATAAATTGTTAAATCATTATTTATTAAATATTTTGATATTTTTAATATTTTATTTTTTTCTTCATTAGAAAAATCATTTTTAACATTAAAATCTAATTTAGAAATAACATTATCTATTTTTTTATTTTTTATTTCTTTTAAAATATCATCTAAATATTCATTAACATTCATAATTACACCACCTTTCCTTTTAAAAAATAGGAGACATTATCTCCTATTTTTTATTCTTTGATAATTTTTTATATTCTTCATATATTTCTTCTAAAAGCTCATCATCTTCAACTTCAATTAATTCATAATTATTTCCTTCAACATAGATATTATAAGCAATTAGAATATCATCATCTAAGCCTAAATTAATAGGTCTTAAAATTGCATATTGTTCATTATTTAAATTTATTAAAGCATATTGCTCAAATTCTATTTTTTCACCTTTATCGTTTGTGAAAACAACATTATCATTACAATTTTCATCTAATAATACTTCAAACGGATTTCTTTGTTTCATTTATAAACAACTCCTATTTTTGTTTTTTAACTTTTATTTTACCATTACGCTTAGAGAATCTTTGAATAGCCTCTTGAGCTTCCTCACAACCATTTTCAGCTGCCAAATTATACCATCTATAAGCATCATCTAAATTAGGCTGTGGAATACCAATTGCTTTTTCAAAGCATTCACCTAAACGATACATTGCATAAGCATTTCCACCTTCTGCAGCCTTTGTCCACCAATATTTTGAAGTAATTAAATCTTGTTCAATATTAGCTTCCTTAGGTGGAATTTGATAAATATCAGCTATTTGTACCATAGCCTCTACATAGCCTAAATTTGCAGCTTTTAACCAATAATTCATGGCAGTATCATAATTTTCTAAAACGCCTGTTCCTGTTGCGTAAGCATTACCTAAACGATAATTGGCTTCTGGATTATCAGAACCAGCAGCCTTAATCCACCAATAAATAGCCTTTTTAATAGATTTTTCAACACCATTACCTTCAGCATATCTATTAGCCATCTTAACTTGGGCATTAACATTATTTTGATTTGCGGCAAGCTCGTAATAGTGAACTGCAAGCTCTGTACATTGAAGTGTTCCATAGCCATCGGCATAACAGTCTGCGATTCTTTCTTGGCAATAAGAATCACCTGCTTCAGCACCAGCTAAGAATAATGTAGCAGCACCTTTAATTTTGCCTAGCATTTCATAACAAATACCTGCATCTCTTTGGGCTTCAACTACACCTTGCTTTGCAGCATGGACTAACCATTGAGCAGCTCTTGGTATATCTTTTGTAATACCATTACCTGTCATATATGAATATCCTAAATAATATTGGCTTAATGGATGTGCATATTTTGCAGCTTCTGTAAACCAAGCAACAGCCTGAGTTGAATCTTGGTTAACACCAGTACCTTCTAAATAGCATAAGCCTACCATATATTCGGCTTCAGTTATTTTATTTAAAGCTGCAGATGTAAATAATTGGAATGCCTTTCGATAATCTTTAGCAATTCCTTTACCATAATAATAACAATCACCTAAATAATATGCAGCTGCAAAATTGTTATGATCGTTTTCTGTTATTTGAATAAAAAGCTGTACAGCTTCTTTATATTTTTCTTCATTATATAATTCTTCAGCTCTTCTAAATACACCACTGTATTGATTAACTAAATATTCAGCCATATATTAGCCTCCAATCGCAATAATCTTAATAATATTATAAATTAAAAACGATAATTAAACAAGAAAAAAGAATGACTCACGTCATTCATTTCTCTACTACTTTTTTAAAAAGAAAAAGGATTTTTTTGAAAAGGATGGTAGGTTAGCATTTTTTGAAGGATATTTTTATAAAACATATTATTAAAAGATTAATACAATTTAAAACATTATATTATTTGCTTTATAAGGAGAGTTTTTTTTATAAATGTTGCTAACCTACCTATGTAAATAATTAGTGTTCAAAGTCTCTAATTAATAAATAACAATTTTTTCAAGATAAATCAATATCAAAAATAGTTATTCTACACATTTCAAAAAAGTTGTTGAATTTAAAAAAGGTTGTGAAAAACAAATTTCACAACCTAATTTTATTATTCATCGATGTCGTTTAATTCATCAGCTGAGATGATTGATGAATTTTCTTCTTCAATTTCTTCATCCTCATCATCTTCAATTACATCATTAGTATTATCATCATAATCATCATTGTCATAATCTTCTGGCTTATGTTCGCATTCAAAAGATTCTTCAACTAGAATACCAGTACCAGCAGGGATTAAACCACCGATTGATACATTTTCTTTAATACCTTGTAAGTAATCTACTTTTGATTGAATAGCAGCTTGAGTTAATACTCTTGTTGTTTCTTGGAATGAAGCTGCTGATAAGAATGAATCAGCACCTAAAGCAGCCTTAGTAATACCTAAAAGAACAGCTTTACCAACTGGTAATCTCTTTCCTTCAAGCATTGCTTTTCTTGTAGCTTCTTTAAATTCTTCAATTGATACATCTCTACCTGGAAGTAAATCAGTATCTCCTTCGAATATAACATTTATCTTTCTCATCATTTGACGAACGATAATTTCAATATGCTTATCAGCGATATCAACTGATTGAGAGCAATAAACTTTTTGAACTTCTTCAATGATATATTTTTGAACAGCATCAGCATCTAAAATACGTAATAATTCTTTTGGATGTACAGAACCTCTAATTAATTTTTGACCACGTTTAACTTCATCATCAATATTAACTAAAATTTCAGCTGTCTTATCAACTGTATATACCTTTTCTTCTTCATCATTCTTAATAGTAATAGCAATACCAGCTCTTGTTTCTTCTTTTGAAACAACCTTACCATTAATTTCTGATAATTGAGCAAGACCCTTTGGCTTACGTGCTTCGAATAATTCTTGTACACGTGGTAAACCTTGAGTGATATCTCCACCAGAGGCAACACCACCATTGTGGAATGTTCTCATTGTTAACTGAGTACCTGGTTCACCGATTGATTGAGCAGCGATTGTACCAACTGCTTCACCAACTTCAACTTCCATATTTGTAGCTAAGTTTCTACCATAGCACTTCTTAGAAATACCAGTTTTTGAATTACATGTTAATGCAGTTCTTAAGCATACAGCAAAATGCTTGCCTTCTTCTTCTAACATCTTCTTGTTAACAGCACCAATCTTATCTGCGGCAGCTTCATTAATAAATTCATTTCTCTTAGTGATAACTTCACCAGTATATGGATCTACAATGTCCTTTGCAGCATAACGACCTAATGCACGGTCCTTAACATTAACAATAATCTTCTTATTATCTGTTTCTTCAACGATATCCTCATAATATGCGCCTCTATCAGAACCGTCATCCTCTTCACTGATAACAACTGATTGAGAAACGTCTACTAAACGACGAGTTAAATAACCAGATTCAGCAGTCTTTAAGGCTGTATCTGTAGAACCCTTTCTTGAACCGTGTGTAGAAATGAAGAATTCTGATACTGATAGACCTTCACGGAAGTTAGCTTTTACTGGAACTTCAATTGTTTCACCGGCAGTATTACTCATAAGACCTCTCATACCAGCAAGTTGTGAGAAGTTAGATGAACTACCACGTGATCCTGAATCAGCCATCATGAAAATGGCATTATTCTTTTGCTTAGAAAGTTCAACCCATAGACCTTTTTCAATTTCATCTCTTGCAGTTGCCCATTCTTTTTCAACTTGAAGCTTTCTTTCATCATTAGTTAAGAAACCTAATTCAAATTCTTCTTGGATTTCATCAACCTTCTTTTCAGCTAATGCAACACGTTCCTTCTTACCTTGGTAATCAAGTACATCAGCAGCAGAAATAGTGATACCTGAAATAGTTGAATATTTATAACCTAAATCTTTGATTCTATCAAGCATCTTAGATGTTTCAGTTATATGTAATTTCTTAAATACTTCAGCGATAATTCTTGAAATATTTTTCTTCTTTAATGGAGATAATTCAGGTTGTGCTAATAAATCTTTATAAGAATTTGGATTCTTAGGATCTAAGAAATATTTAGCAGGAATACCCTTAGTTAAATTATCTTCAGTAGCATCATTTAAATATGGGAATTCATTTGGCATGATATTATTGAAAATCATCTTACCCATTGTTGTAAATAAGTAATTAGATGGTCTTTCAACACCTGTAAATCTTGTTGAAGGTAAATATGAAATATCAACAAAAATACGTGTATGTAATGTAATATCGCCATTCTTATAAGCTAACCAAGCTTCATCATAATCTCTATAGAAATGACCTTCGTTCTTTTCACCAGCATTTTCTAATGTTAGATAATAGTTACCTAAAATCATATCTTGTGATGGAGTAACAACTGGTTTACCATCTCTTGGGTTTAGGATGTTGTTGCAAGCAAGCATTAATAATCTTGCTTCAGCTTGAGCTTCTAAAGATAGAGGTACGTGAACAGCCATTTGGTCACCGTCGAAGTCTGCGTTAAATGGTGTACAAACTAGTGGGTGTAAACGAATTGCTTTACCTTCAATTAATACTGGTTCAAATGCTTGAATACCAAGTCTATGAAGAGTAGGAGCACGGTTTAATAATACTGGGTGTTCTTTAATTACTTCTTCTAGAATCTTCCATACTACGTCATCTTGATTATCACATTGCTTAGATGCTACAGAAAGTGCAACACCTGTTCTAGCCATTAATTCTCTGATAACGAATGGTTTAAATAATGTTAAAGCCATTTCCTTTGGAAGACCACATTGATACATTCTTAAAGATGGACCAACAACGATAACTGAACGTCCTGAATAGTCAACACGCTTACCAAGTAAGTTTTGACGGAAACGTCCTTGCTTACCTCTTAACATATCAGATAAGCTCTTTAATGAACGATTCTTTTCATTTGCGCCTCTACCACCACGCTTAGAATTATCGATTAATGAATCTACTGCTTCTTGAAGCATTCTCTTTTCGTTTTCAATAATTAAGTTTGGTGCATGCATTTCATATTCTTTCTTTAAACGATTATTTCTATTTAAGATTCTTCTATATAAATCATTTAAATCAGTTGTAGCAAATCTACCACCTTCAAGTTGTACCATAGGACGTAGGTCAGGTGGAATAACTGGTAATACTTCTAAAATCATCCATTCAGGCTTATTGTCTGATCTTAAGAATGATTCAACAACTTCTAATCTCTTAATAGTTTGATCACGACGTTGTTTAGATGTAGTTTTTAATCTCTTTCTTAAATTCTTAGCTTCTTCTTCAAGATCAATTTCTTTTAATAATTGCTTAACAGCTTCAGCACCTGTCATAGCTTTGAATTGTCTTGGATATTTTTCTTGAAGCTCAGAATATTGACTCTTAGTTAAAATTCTTTTCTTTTTAATTTCAGGGTCATTAACTGTACCTGGATCAGTAACAATGTATGCAGCTAAGTATACAATTTGTTCTAAATCCTTACTCTTTAAACCTAATAAAGTAGCTAAAGGAGATGGGCTGTTTCTTAAGAACCAAGCATGAACTACTGGGCTTGCTAGCTTAATATGACCCATTCTTTCTCTTCTAACTCTAGATTCAGTGATTTCAACTCCACACTTATCGCAGATTTGACCTTTATCATTTTTCTTAGATCTACC
>Ga0247610_10008132_pt1 | contig 10700 bp, 7 predicted proteins | sample 174DNAGHGhighgp2_FD_193483 | JGI IMG/M metagenome (GOLD analysis project Ga0247610, IMG submission 193483) | Sheep rumen microbial communities from Palmerston North, Manawatu-Wanganui, New Zealand - 1742 DNA GHGhigh gp2 | ecosystem: Host-associated > Mammals > Digestive system > Stomach > Rumen ... | reverse complement strand
ATCTCAAAATTTGCTAAAGTGCTTAAATACAATGGTATTTTGTGTTTATTTTTGGATTTGATTTCTTATTATTTCTATTATTAAACCTTATACTTCGTAGAACTCTGCATCGTGCATAATGAAGAACTTGTTTATCATGTATACAACTGGTCCCTTTACCTTTGGGGCATATTTTTGGCGCACTTCGTCCAGCGTCAGTAGTTCCACCTTTCCTTTAAGTGACTTGTAGTTTGTGAAAAAACGAACTTCTTTTCCCCCAATTTTGTAGCTTATGTTTTCTTCTCTCATTTCTCTGAGAGTCTTTTCCACTCGAAGCGAATCTCTCTGCGGCCCGATGCCGTGTATCATAAATGGCAACTTCAGTCCGCCTTTCGCATTTGTCGCACTTTCCACCTCCACAGCATAGCAGTCGATACCTATAGGATACCATCCGATGAACTCTCCATCCAATGTATAACACCAATCATTCCAATTTTCATCATTGAACATATAGTCATCAAGACTTTCAAATCTGTGGTTTTTGTCTTTCTCGCTGTATGACTCTCGAATCTCGGGTTCACCTTTGAATCTGTTTTTGTTTTGTGCAGAAAGTGGAATCAATGGTAAAAAAGGTATCGCTATAAGCGAAATGAATAATTGTATTCTTTTCATAGTCTTTTGGTTTTACGGTATTCTTTCTATCTCTATAAGGGTATGAGAAAGCACAACCTAACATCGAGGATTCACTTTTTTCATTTTCTCTGCGAAATACTGTCGGCAGAGAATAATCCTTGCTCTGTGGCTTTACGTACTATTTCCTCTTCCTCTTTGGTGCGCTGAACGATATTGTATTTGTTCCAAAGAGAAGTGTCGTATTCTATGTCTTTGAGTACTTTTATCAAGTTTTGTCCCCGTTTGCCATAGTAGTGCTTGCTGTCTGCTTTATCCACGTTGAAGAGGAGACATTTGTATGTCATGTCTTTGTTTCCACCCATGATGGAGAGCCGGCTTACCATAGCGCAATTTTCTGAGTAGTCATAGCCGATGTGCAATTTAACTTCTGCTTGTCTCCAATCGAAATTGACACGTTGTACCAGACTGGCAGCGTTACCGTCGAAACGTAGAAGGCGAAATGTGGCGGAATCGACATAGAGCGTGCCCTCGAAGATGGGTGGGGCATATTTGTCTTTTGGTATCTTTCCCTTGTATTTCATGTCGAGCACATAAATGCGGTGCCCATCCTCGTCCTTGAACGATGAACAGCCTGTTTCGTATAGTCGTTTGGCCGTGGAGTAGTTTCGCAACGGAAGAATTGCCTCTGTCCAGAAGTCTGTGCCTTTCATCCGGGCGCTTAGTGAGAACAACCTCTGAATGTTTGTCCTGCGAATTCTGCGGATGCCCCCTGAGTCAGTGGCACGGCTTTGTCCGTTGATGAAAAGTGGTTCGCGAAGATTCATCGTAGATTTCGCCACAAGGAAGCCTTCTGCCAAATCGGGAATGCCTTTTGGATGTCCCATGACGATGCGGAAGAAATAAAGATTTGTGTTGTCCTTCGTGTTTTTAAAGTCTCCCTTTAGTTGTTTTATTACGCCCTTCAAGACCTTTTTTATATTGACAGCGTAAACCTCCACTTCGCGCAGTTGACGGGGCAATGCCTTCATTCTGATGCTCATTGAAGGTTCGGGATTTGTGATAAAGACAGTTTTATAGCCAAGATACGAGATTTTGATATTCTCGGTGGCACTCATTTCGATGGTAAACTCTCCGTCCCCGTTTGTGAGCGTTCCCTTCCCCTCTGCCACGTAGATGCTTGCATACGGCAATGGTTCGCCCGTATCGGCGTCCACCACGCGGCCGCGAAACGTCTGCTGCGCGTGGAGCGTGGCGGCGAGGAGAAGAAATATGAACAGTGTGGTGTGTCTCATGTGGCAAAGATACGCTGTTTTGCGCGACTGACCAAGAGCAAAACAGATGTTTAATAACATATGGTTCGCGTGTTAGGTTTTTCGTTTTCGTGGTAAAGGCGAGAGAGGGAGAGCAGTTAGTGCCCTGTATGTTTCACTTTACGAAAGTCGCCAACTCTCGGTCTTTCCTATATCTCAGAGGATAACGTTTTTCAGCGTATGCTATCTGTCTCCATTGCCTTGCGGACGATTTCCTCTTCCTTCTGTGAGCGAAGGATGATGTCTTCCTTGTAGATTTTTTCTTTATATCCCGTTGAGTCGATAGTCTCTATCATGTCTTCCTCCATACCCCACAATATTTTCATTCTTCTTATCATGTGTGTCGTGGCTACTTTAAAGGCTACAAAATGTGTTTTCTTGTTGCCATACTTCATTGTACAATGAATGCTGATAGGTTCGGTGAAGTTTAGACGGTGTGTGTAGTCGATGTGGATACGCACGTCCACAGGCGTTGTCATTTCTCCGTCGGTATAGTATTCTTTTGCATAGTAACCCTCTAATTTGCCGTCGAAACTTACCAAATGCAGATTTTTCTTTTTAATATACATCGTTCCGGACAATGCATGTTCCGACGAGAGCCGTATGTTATTCAGTTCGGGTCTTAGACCTGCCGCTTCTGCGCTTCGTTTTGGATCCACGCGGATATCAACCTTATATAGATTGTCTCCTTTCTCTGAGATAATTTCTGTGCAGGTGAAGGTTCGCCCTTCAAGGTCTGATATCTCTGTTGCCCATTCGGGTAGCGGAAAGTTGAGTCTCTCGGTCAGCCTGTTCCGTCCGCCGAGTGGTACTTCGGGACTTAGGCATAAGAGGTGATGAATGTTGGATTGCGTGTACGAGGAAATATCAGAGTCCTTAACTCTCTCTGTCTTTTTTGCATAATATTTCCGCCCATTTACAAAGCGTGGATGATTTATATTGATGGAAGAGAATGCCCAAAAGAAGGCTTCTACTACTACTTCTCCGTAGTCGGGGTTACTTGTCCTCTGCCGAAAGAAATAATAGTTGTAATAGCTTGCCCATATAGAATTTTCCTTGTTGAGTTTTTTTATGAACTTTAGCATTATATTCTCTATGGGTATAGGCTTCACCTCTGTCAAGGTGCTCGTAAGAGGTTTCATCCTAATCTCGTCCGGCAGTTTCTTTGCCTTATATATTTGTGGTTCGTAGCCCACGAAAGAAACTGTTACTTTGTCGGATGGTTCTGCATACAGCACATAGTATCCGTCCACATTGCTTAGAGTCCCTCTTTTGTCAATCATTTTAAATATAACATACGGCAACGGTTCGCCGGTCGAGGCGTCCACTACGCGTCCACGGAATGTCTGCTGCGCATGGAGGGAAACAGCATAAATGGATAATAGTGAGAACGTAATGTGAAATTTAGTAGGTAGCATTTCTTTAAATTATTTAAACAAGGCAAATATACAAATTAAAAAAGAAGGGGGAAGCCCCCTTCTTTTTTAATTACTTCCCGATCCTCCTCCAATGCTTATATCTTGAGATATAGATTCTTCCACAACACTTCCATTTTCTATATACGAATATGTGCCAGCAACGTGTATTGTATTAAAACCTACCCAATAACCATATACATGGAAAGAATTTGATGTGAGATTTATGGCTGCTTTAATAAACGAAACACTTACCAAGGAACGAGATTCTGGAACGGCGCACCCCTGATTATTAACAAGGCCACCATGTGTTTGATCTATGATATAATGGTATTCATTCCCTTCTTTCGTTACTATGCCCTGTGTCCAAGAGATTAGAACATCTAAAACATATGTTCCGCCAATTTGTGTTTCTGTAGAGCCAGCTTGTATTTCTTTCATCCAGAGATTGTCATCACTTCCACTTCCATCATCTCCTCCACCTTCATCACCACATCCACATCCACAGCCATCTCCTTCATCGCCACAACCACATCCTTCGTCGCATCCAGACCCTGAGCCTTCACCACTTCCTTCATTATCACCACCATCTACGTCGTCATCTCCATCGTTTCCAATGTTTGTGTTAGGTTCTCCATAAGCGTCGTAATAACATGTTTCTCCATACTCACTAAGTAGTACCCAGCCGCCTGTCCACTGATTCAAATTCAAAAGATAATTAAACTCTTCAAGGGTGTAAGGATTGCCCTGTGAACCGTCTCCATGAATTTCCATAATAAAAAAATTTTTAGTTGATTTGAAAATAGGTATTTATCACTTGGTGCATAGCACTCATTTTATTCTTCTATGTTGCATTTACCTTGGTGAAAAAGGACTCCCTTCGCATGAAGGTCTATTATAGTTCTTTCGGCCATAACAAACAGCGCTTTATTCTTTTCTTTTGTTTGAGGTTTGTATTTTATAGCGAAAGATTTGACCACTTGTGAATAATTGGTTAGTCCTTTTTTGAATATATTTATAATTTCAATTTCTAAACGAAGTAATGGCAACCATCTGTATCCCTTTCCGTTTATGCATGGAATGAGAGCAACGTATTCCAAAGGAAATTCTCTTTTGCATTTCATTTTGTCTTTTATCATCTCTATTGCTTTCAGGTGCCATTCCCTTGGAATCTCGAAGATGGCCAGATAGGGGTTGAGCGACAGGGTGCAATGGTTGCGTTCTTCGTCCGATGCCATGGCAAAGTCCATGTAGTTTGCCGCACCTTTGGCTTGCTCGAGCAATATGTCCAAGGGTATATCTTTCCATTCCGCCGTTTTCTGTTCTCTGAAGTCTTCGTATTGTGCCAGACTCTGCTCGATGGTAAGATGGTTTTGCGGAGCGATGGTGAACGTGGTGGAGCCATGGCGTGCCAGCCGCACGTTGCGCTCGGGGAAGAGCGAGAGGATGCGGACGTACATGTCGGGGAACATTTGTAGCAAAGCGAGTATTAGTATTGGATATACATCTTGGTTGCGCTTGTGCCCGCCTAACAGATGGTGGAAGGTGTGGCGATGGAAGTGGCGGAGGTCGCAGAACTCGCTGCGCGAGTAGCCGTTGTCGCGCATCTCGCGGCCCAAGACGCTGGCCACCTCGCGTTGCTCCTTGTCGGCAAAGAGAGCAAAGAGTATCTGCTCGAAGAAGACGTTGCAGCCCACGGCGGAGTTCTTGTTCTCCATGTCGTTCATGCCGTTGAGGGCAAAGAAGTGGAATACCTCGTTGCAATAGCGGCGTATGAATGGGATGTCTGTGCCGCCGAAGAAGCCCATATTGTAGGATGCTACGCTCTCTTCGTGGATGCTCTGCTCCACATAGTCGGGCAGAGAGAGGCTGCTGTGCGAGAGGATGCGCTGCAGCATGTTGCGATAGTAGATGGTTCCCACTTCGCGGTTCTGTGCTACGAGTGGTGCCGTGAGTGCCGACTCGGGAAGCGGACGCGAGACGTAAATGTCGCCGTCTACGTGCAGAAAAGGCTCGCTCTGCATGGAGTAGGTCTTCACCTTGGAGAGTGCCCAATGATGGGGCAGGCACTCGAAGTCGTCGTAGACCACTTGCACATCGGTATAGGGCAGGCGCAACTCGTCGATGAGGACGTGCTTGCCAGCAGAGTCGGTATAGAGCACCACCTCGTCGTAGTGTTGGCGTAGGGAGAGGCAGCTCAATGCCCACGACATGAGGTTGTATTCGGCGTGTGGCCAGCCGTAGCCGTGGCGGAGAGGGTCTTGACGGGCTGTCCAGAAAGTTTGTACGATGCGCATGGTCTGCGATAGGTGAGTGGTTAGAGGTGAGAGGGAAGGGAGGAGGGGTCCTCTATGTGTTTCACTTTATGAAAATGTGTTTTCCCCTCCGTTCCTCCGTCTCTCTCATGGTCTTTACAATTCTATGTCTGCCGCGAATACGTATTGGCCACGGCGTATCTGCAGTTCGTAGGTGCCTTGCAGCCATTCGGGCAGGACGAGCAGGGTAGTGCCTTCGGGCAGGGTGGCTGTGTACACTTCGTCATCGTCGGCAGAGACAATTGCCAGTTCCGCGCCGTCGCATCCGTCTATTATATATAAGGTGTGCCCGTTGATGGCTACGGTGGGTGGTAAAATGGGCGTCTTGGGGCGCGGCAATTCTCCGTCGTTACCATCATCATCTCCTGGCCCAGGAATTCCTGGCACATGAATGGTTCTCAGGTGCAGTGTGTCCAGGACTTGCGCATTGGCTGTGGCCGTGAGCATAAACGCGCTCAGCAGCAGAATGAAAGTTTTCTTCATAGTGTTTTGTTGATTTTAGGGTTTAAACTCGTCGGCAAAAATAACACCAATGTGCGGCGCGGCCAAATTTTTTGGCGAGCAGAAAATGACAGAAAAGTGACAAGCACGCGTAACGCATTGCTTAACAATGCGTTCCTGATTCCCTGAAAAAATGACTGGGAGGAGATGGAAGGGGAGATGAGAATGCCGGAAGTGAGAAAAAAGCTATGTGAGGAGCTGCAGTTTGCGGTCGAAATCGGCCGCTGTGCCTTCGGTGCCGAACACTTTCTTGTGGAGGCGCTGGCGTGTCTGCGAAGCAAAGGTGTGCTTCATGCCCATGAGGTCGTCTATCTGGAAGGGCTTGAAGCCGCAGAGCAGCAACATGCAGAGGCGCTGCTCGTTGGTGTTAAGTCTTTTGCCACCATGAATGAGCGGCAGGAATGTGGGATGACAGCGGTTTACGGTCTCGGCGAGTCGATTCCAGTCCTGCTGGTCGAGGTGTGGCTCGTTGGGGCTGGTAAGTGTGCGGCGGAAACGCTCTGCAATGTCGGATTGGGAAAGCAACGTTTCCTCCTGACTCGTATGGGTGTCCTTTAGCTCATGGCAGAGGTACTCCATCTGTCCTTTCAGTTTGATGATGCGCTCGTCCTTCTGCGCCGCATCTTCGTTGACTCTGGCCACTTCGTGAATGAGTTCTTGCGTCTTGCGTCTGAGTTCTCTGTTGAGGTGGCGGACACGCTCTTTCTTCTTCCACAGGTAGAATCCCACGATGGTACACACGAAAAGGAAGACGAGCGAGAGGTATTTCCAAAGGAATGCCTTCCGGCGCTGCTCGTTGGCTATCCTCTGTTCCACGCTGTAGTCGTAAACGGCAGAAAGTTGAAGGGTTGTCTGTCCCATGCTTTCGTTGTAGCGTCGCTCCTTCTCGTCGGTATAGAGTGTGGTGTATTTGAGCACCGAGTCTGCCTTGTGCTGCAGGGCATAGACGTCGCTGAGTCCCTTGTATAGGAGTAGGGCGTTGTTGCGAAGGTGAACATAGGGCAGAGCGCTTCGGAAATAGAATTCGGCAGAATCGAGGCGGCCTATACCCAAGTAATATTTTCCTTTATAAATTGAAAGTATTCCTTTTCCTCCATTTATTTTTCGAGAGTCCGCTTTAAAGAAGATACAATTTTCATATGAATCCAGATATGGTTTTGCTTTCTCAAATTGGCCTAATGCAAAATATGATTTTATGCATAGAACGTATGATTGTATTGCTTCATTTAGGAAACCATATCGTTTCCATTTATCATACAGATTCTTGGATTTTTGTATGCACATTGCATATTTCCCACTATTGTATAAAGCGCTGCAGGAAGCTTCTTCAAAAATTAGTGCAGAAAGGGTATCTCTTATCTGCCATGCCAGACGTTGGGCAATGGAGTCCTCGCGGTGGGAATCTTCATATAGATGCATTCGGAGGTAAAGGTCTGCCATCTGCGAGTGTACGCGCATGAGTGTGTTGAGGTCGCAGTCGGCGGCAGTGGTGTCTGCCACGTCTATGGCTTGCTGATACTGCTCCAGAGCGCGAGGTGCGCTCTGCATGTCGCGATAGGCGCAACCCAGCACGTAGTGGGCCAGCATTCGGCGGTTGCGTGAACCGAGGCGGTCGTAGTAGCGCACGACGCGGCGCATCAGCGAGTCGGTGGTGAAGAGTGAGTCGGCCTTGTTCATGGCCTTGCCGCGCAGCAACTCGAGGTACATGCGGTCGGCACGGCGCATGGGCAGGGTGTCCATCTGGCGCAGTAAGAGAAGCGCCGAGTCGTAGTGCTGCTCGGTGAGGCTGTCTATGGCGGAGAGACGGCGATGCACCGTGCCGTGGGTGCAGCCGCATAGCAGCACAAGGAGCAGGAGAGGACGGAAGGCGCGAAACAACAAGGGATTTACGGATTTATAGATTTACGGATTTCCCGACAAGTCGCTTTACTTCACGAGCACCTTGCGGCCACCTATGATGTAGAGGCCCTTCTGCAGCTTGCTGTCTGTGGTGGGCGAGTTGGCAATCTTGCGGCCGGAGAGGTCGTAAACGGTGGTTGTCTGTCCGACGCCAGTTGTCGGCGCGGCTATGTCGGTGCCCTGATTGTAGTACGTGCCGTCGGTGTCCTTGAAGACGATGCCGTGGCCGGCCTGGAACGAGGGATGCTCGTCGATGCCTATGGTCTGGCCCCAGACGGGATTCTGCGTCTGGCCGGCGTTGAGCAGATAGGTGACTTCGCCCGACAGGAACTTCTCTGCCTCGGTGAGCGTCACCTGCTTGCTGACTTGGCTGTAGCAGTTGGTGAATGTGGGCTTCGAGCCGCTGACACGGGCAAAGGTGCGGTCGGTGGTAATGGCGTAGCCGCTGGTCTGGAAGCCTGTTATCTCGCTGGTGGACCAGCAGTTGGTGACGGTGGCGGCCACGTTGCCCAGCCAGCCGCTGATTTGTGCGGCACCGATGTCCTCGAGTCCGCTGGTGATGGTGGTGATGCGTCCGGTGGAGTAGCAGTTGGTGATGGAGGCAACACTGCTGTTGCGCGCACTGCCCAAGATGCCGGCCGGAGTGGCATCGGCGCTGACGGAGCCTTCGTTGCCAAGGCATTCGAGGGTGACGGTGCCCGAGTCTTCGGAGTAGCCAACGAGTCCGGCATACTCCTGTCCGACGATGGCGCACGAGGCATCAAGCACGAGGTTGCGTATGGTGGCGGGTGCGATGATGTGACCGAAGAGGCCGACACCCGTCTCGTTGGGACGGTCGATGATGAGGTGGCTGATGGTATGGCCGTGGCCGTCGAAAGTGCCGCTGAAGGGATGCTCTTCTGTGCCGATGGGCGAGAGGTTGATGCCCGACATGTCGATGTCGGCCGTCAGCGAGGCGTTGATGTCTGTGTAGCCCTTGCTGACGCAGGCGCTGAACTCGATGAACTCCTCGGCACTGGCTATCTCGAAGTCGCCTTCGCCCAGCACGCGCAGATAGGTGGTGGCGGTGACACCGGAGCCGTCGGTGGCCGAGGCGGTGATGATGGCGTGGCCGCTGTTGCGGGCTATGAGCTTACCCTCGGCCGTCACCTTGGCCACGGCGGCGTTGGAGATGCTCCACCGGAGCGTCTTCTCGCTGGCTGTGACAGGCAACACGGTGGCTTCGAGCATGATGGTCTGGCCCTGCTCCACGATGTAGGGGTTCTGGGCTATCTGTATCTCGCTGACGGGCGTGGCCGTAAGCTGGACGTTGCACTGGGTGTCGGCGGGCCGGAGGAAGAGGCCTTCGGCGGTGACCACCTTCTGGTTGCCAGCCGTGAGCGTGCCGCCGGCGAAGTCGTTCTCTGAAATGAGTCCGATGCGCATAAGTTCGCCTGCCTGCTGGCGCAGGCTCTGGTGGCTGGTGGAGTAGAGGAGGATGCGCAACTTGCCGTCCACCATGCCAGCGGCTGCCACGTGCGAGGTGCCGCAGAGAGCACCGCGGATGACGCTCTCGGGCAGGTAGCTGAGGCGGTCGGAGATTTGTATATCGGCCTGCAGGGCTGTGACGGGCGTATCGTACGTGCCGCTGATGGACACCATCTTCTCGGCTCCGGCCTGCATGGGGAAGTCTTCGATGCGCGCGGCCATGCCGTCGGGGTCGATGTCATCGGGAGTGTCTGTCGAAGGCTGACCGCCGGTGATGGCGTAGGAGGCCAGCACGATGTCGAAGACGTCTATCGTGCCGTCGGCGTTCATGTCGGCATTCTCGAGGACGAAGAGGTCCATGGGTTGCTGCAGGATGTACCCGGCATAGAGGCTGAGGTCTGCAATGTCCACGTCTCCGTCGCCATCCGTGTCGCCCTTGGTGCCGTACTTGACACCGAGGTTGATGTAGCGGCCGCCCTCGTAGCCCACAATGGCGTGGCTGGCGAGGAAGGTGGGATACTCATCTACGCTGAGTGCCTGACGCCATACGGGCTCTACGGTTCGGCTCTCGTTGAGGCGATAGCAGAGTTCGCCGCTGCCCACGGTCTCGTGGCCGACGATGATGCCCTGCGCACCCTGTGTGCTGTAGGTGTTGATGAGCGTGGCGCTGCCGCGATAGAGGTACGTCTCGGGACTGTCGTAGCCCGACACGGTGCCGATGTTGTAGCAGTCGATGATGGTGGCGCTCGAGCCTACCCAGCCACTGAACGCACCGCTCTCGGCGCCGCCCACGATGTCGCCCGTGTTGTAGCAATTCTCGATGACGAACTCAGCCGTGGAACCGTAGTTGCAACCGATGATGCCGCCTGCGTTGCGCGTGGAGGCACTGATGGTGGCCTCGTTGCCGATGCGGCTGAACGTGATCTGGCCGATGCCGTTGGCGCTACCCACAACGCCCACATACGACGAACCGCTGATGGAGCAGCTGGCATCGACGATAAAGTTGGAGATGATGGCTCCGCCCGTGACGACGCCGAAGAGGCCTACGCTGTTGGTGCCGGAGACGTGCAGGTTGGTGATGCGGTGTCCCTGCCCGTCGAACGTGCCGCCGAAGGGTCGCAGGTCCGTGCCGATGGGCTTGAAGGACGCGTCGAAGCCTGTCATGTCGAGGTCGGCCAGCA
>Ga0247610_10008131_pt1 | contig 10701 bp, 18 predicted proteins | sample 174DNAGHGhighgp2_FD_193483 | JGI IMG/M metagenome (GOLD analysis project Ga0247610, IMG submission 193483) | Sheep rumen microbial communities from Palmerston North, Manawatu-Wanganui, New Zealand - 1742 DNA GHGhigh gp2 | ecosystem: Host-associated > Mammals > Digestive system > Stomach > Rumen... | reverse complement strand
TGACGGTCTTGGTGATACCGGCTTCGGAGCATAAGCGGCGCACGATAGTGAACACCATGGCGCGGGTCAGCGGACGGCCGTAGCGGTTGACGAACGCGATGTCCTTCGACTCGGGCTTGAGCGGCCAGGTAGCACGCTCTTGCATCCAGTAGCCGAACCACTCCTCCGCGACCGGCGACAGCGGAACCAGGCGCTGCTTTGAGCCTTTGCCGTCGATGAGCATATAGTGCTCGTTGAGGTATATCTTGCTCAACTGCAAGTTCACCAGCTCGCTCACACGCAGGCCGCTGCCGTACAGCATCTCCATCATCGCGCGGTTGCGGTGCCCTTCGTTGCTGCTCAAGTCAATCGCTGCCATCATCCGGTCTACCTCGTCCAGCGACAACACCGTCGGCAGGTGCTTGGATTTCTTGGGTCCCTCCAGCAGTTCCGAAGGGTCTTGGTCAATATAGTCTTTGTACAGCAGAAACCGGAACCATGCATGGATACCGGCAATCAGACGCGCCTGAGTCGCCTCGGACGACAAGTCTTTGCATAAGGTGTAGAGGCAGTCTTGCAACTGGTCAAAATCCATCTTTACCGGGTCCAAGCCATGCTCCTTAGAATACGCATACAACTTATCGAGGTCCATCTCATAGCCCTCGATCGTGTTCGGCGAGTAGCCCCGCTCCAGCCTTAGCCAGGTATGGTACGCGCGGCGCAGGTCCGTGTCCGATGTTATCGTTTTGGCCATGGGATCAGTCCGCCCGCGAAATGGCAGGTGTAGGTGATACGGGATCCGTACGAATTGGTATAGTAAAGCGTGAACAGCAGGCTGTCGCCCTTGAAAACGAACGCGCCCGAGTCCAGCACCTGAATATTCGCGATCTTGTCGTCCTGAATGTCCAGGATGTACATCCCGTGCGGCGTGCCTTCATAGTCACGACCGGCGAGGAAAGTATAAGGGATTGGTAATTGGTCATTGGTGATTGATTTATATTCGCCTTGCGCCAGCAGCGAGTCGGGCACGAAGATGTCCGACAAATAGAGGTTGTAACCCGTGCCTTGGATACGGTGCTCTTTGTTGAGCGTGATGCCTTCTGAATAGAGGTCCAGCGCCACGACGGCGTACGGTACCGAGTCATAGCAATGCCCATAGATCTCCTGATAGGCCAACTTATATTCTTTGGGCAAGCCCCGATACGCCGAAGGGCTGTTCGGCTTGCAGGAAACGAAACCGAGAACGGCCAATATAATGAATATCTTTTTCATATTTCAAGATTTGACTTGTCAAATAATCGTGCCCTTTAGGGGCTAAGAACTTTCAACTTTCTACTCGGATACCATGCGGCGATAAAGCCTAAGGCTAAGACAATGGCCGCGACGAGGACGATGTCCAGCGCTTGTACCTGAACGGGATAGGCAGAGATGACATACTCGTTACCCGAACCTAATTTGAGCCATTCGAAATGCTGCTGTCCCATGCACAGCAGTACGCCGAGCACGAGTCCCGAGAGCGTGCCGAGCGAAGAGATGAGCCATCCCTCTAAGAGGAACACACGTCGTATCGTCGGTTCGTCTGCTCCTAAGTGCGAAAGGATACGTATATCTTCGCTTTTATCAATGATCAGCATCGAGAGCGAACCGATACTATTGAAACTGGCGATCAGCAGAATGAACACCAGCAGCAGCACCGTCAGTAGCTTCTCAATCCTTAGAATCCGGAAAAAATCCGCTTGCTGCTCATATCGGTTCAGCACTTTATAGCCGGGTCCAAGGACTTTGGAAATCTTCAATTTTAAATCTTCAATCTTCAATGTGCTCTTCGGTTGCACACGAAGTGCACTAGCAGTATGCTCGTCGTATTCGAACAACCGTTGAGCGAGGGGAAGGGAGACAAGCAGTACGCGGTCATCGTATTCCATCTGATTGACGGCAAACGTGCCGGCAATGAACGCGTGCTCGTGGTTCAGCGACAGGTCGGGCCGCAGCATGTTGATTCGTCCCGTGCGCGTAGGCGCGTAGAGATGCAGCGCACCCGTGAAATGGGCATTCATCCCTATCTGTGCCGCCAGGCCGCGACCTAATACGGTGCGCTCGAACGCACCGTCCCATACGGAGTAATAACCGTCAGAAATGATCGAATCGATATGCGCCGTGCGGGTAAACAGCGTGTCCACACCCATCACGCGGGCCGGCATCTGATGGTCTTTGTAACGGATCAGCGCCGTCTGCTCCAACTGCATCGAGATGGCTTCGATATCCTCGCGCGCGTATAAAGAAAGAACGGGCGTCGTGTCCGTGCGTAAGGTCTGTCCTTCGGTAGGAACGACCAGCAATACCGGATCGAACTCGGAGAACATATGCTCTACCATCGCTCCGAAACCGTTCATTACACTCAGCACGCAGACCATGGCGGCCGTCACGACAGCCACCGCCGCGGCACTGATGCCGGTAATGATATTGATGGCATTGTGCCCCTTCTTCGAGAAAAGGTACCGCCAAGCGATATGGGATTCGAGATTAGGCATGCAGCAACTCATCAATGCGTTCCATTTTATCGATGGTCTCATCCAAGTGGAAGACTATTTCGGGAATAATACGCAATTGATGGCGCTCTAATGTGCCGAGTTCACCGCGAAAACGGTGAGCGTTCTCTTCGATCAGCGTCATCGTCTGCTCTACCTTATCCTGCGGAAAGATAGACAGATAAATGTGCGCAAGAGAGAAATCAGGCGTTACGCGCACTTCGCTGACGGAAATCAATGTTCCATGCAGCGTGCGCGCGTAACGTAGAAGGATGTCGCTCATATCCTTTTGGATAAGGCGGGCGATCTTGTGTTGTCTAGTAGACTCCATTAAAATTTGTGGCGTCCTTCGTCAGCTACGGTCAGTTTCTTACGACCTTTAGCACGGCGTGCAGCCAATACGCGGCGACCGTTTGCGGTTGCCATTCTCTCCAAGAAGCCGTGTTTGTTACGACGCTTGCGTTGGGAAGGTTGGAATGTACGTTTCATTGTTATTCTAATTTATGCCCTTCACAGGGCGGTTTTACGTTAATTCGCGAAAAAAGCGTGCAAAGGTACAACAAATTTTTGACATGACCAAATTTTTGCGTACTTTTTTTTACTTTTTTAGCTTTTTGCCTTGTGCATCGTACAATTGATCACCCCTCTGGATGTACAATTGACCGTCACGAATCACCTTCTGACACTCACCATTCACCAATAACCGATCACCATTATCTATTCCTTGCGTTTTTTTCTCCGTGAAGTACCCGGGATTACCTTTCTCATCCGGGTGAGCATACTCAATGCCCTTCAGCGTCGCCGCATAAGGCGTTCCGTTCTGACCTACCAGCCATTTGCAACCATAGAAGATCCCTTCGGTCAAGCGGTCTTCCGAGACAATTGCCTCATCGTAGTCCGACCAGTCATCGTTGCAATAGATGGTCTTAAGGTAGGTGCAGCCGAAGAACATACCCTGCAGATTTTTGCACTTGTACGTACTCAAACCGGTCAAGTCCACCGTCTCCAGGCTCATACAATTCGCGAACATGCCGGATACATCCACCGGCCGGAGCATGTACTGGTCTCCGCTTTGCATCGGGAAGGAGAAGGACGGAAGGATCTGGCAGCCGCTGAACATAAAGGCGGTCGACTCTACCTGCGAGAAATCCAGATAGTCGAAATGCTCAAATTCCCGAAGGCTGACAAAACCGTTGAACCAGTCTTCGGTACTGGTCAGGCGGACATCATTGACGGACTCGTCAATCACCACTTTGTTCACCATATCAATCCATTCCGTACCGTACCACTCGTTCGGCGTACTGCTGGAAAGATAAGATACTTACGAGGGACATCATTTTGATTATTCGTTTCATAGGATATTATTTTCGCTACAAAGGTACAACAAATTTTGCATATTTGCAAATAAAAATAGAAAAATCGCCCGATTTGAGCGATTTTTCCTTTTTGGACCCTACGGCTTAGCCGTTGTGCTGCGTGTCGTAGGTGTCACCCTCCAGCTTCCAGAGGTACGACCGCATGGTCTTTTTGCCACCCAGCTCGTCCCTCTGAGCGAAGAACGCTGCCTGGTCCGCAGAGATCTTCGAGAGATCTTTCATACGGGTCTTGACGGCGATCGAAACGGCGGAGAAGCGTGTGCGGTTCGTCATCTCGTCCAAGCTCGGAGGAGTCGAACGCTTGTAGCGATCCGTGCCGGAGAGGTACACGCGCTGGCAATCCGGGCTGGTAGTCGCCGCCGTGCGGTGGGTTGCTACCAAGTAGGAACCGTGCGAGTGGTTGCCTTTCTTGACCGGCTTGGTCATGGCACCTGAGATGTACTCAAATGCGGGTGCGGGTTTAAAAATAGCCATAGTTGTGTGTTTTTCATGGTTGATTTACTGGCGTTTGGCGCATTCTTTTCAGTCCTGCGCTTTTTGGGACTTTTTGTACTGTCGGATGGCCTTGAAGATGAGTTTAACAAGGAGTCCGAGGAGTTGGATGATGGGCATTAAGTTGCCCCGGCGGAATTTTTTCATTTTCTCATTTATTCATTTGTTCAACTTTGATTTGCAGGTTATCGGGTGTTTCTTCCCATTTCTCGACGCATCCGATGAAGGCATGGAGGTTGTACTTGTCGTTGATGTTGGGGAGCAGAACGCAGCCTGTGGAGTGCTCGGGGACGATGCCGGAATGGATTCGGATGCCTTCTCGTTCGGGGACGTCACATATCTGAGGCATGTTTTTGCGGAACTTGGGCGACCATGTCATCTTGAGTGGGTACGTGCCTTCGGGGATGAGGAAGTCGGCGTTCTCGAGGGTCTGTAGTTCGAAGGCTTGTCCTTGTGCGTAGACGTCGTACTGAATCCGGAGGATGCCGTTAACGGCTTTGCCCTGTCGGCTCTTGCGTGTCAGGATTACTGTTATCATAATTATCTCTTCTTTTTGTAAACGTAGTCTATTCCGAAAAGCGCACCGGCGAAGGTGGCGGTTTCGCCGAAGGCTACGAGAAGGCTCTCGTGGATCTGTCCCTGCGGGTCGATATACAATCCGCAGAAGAGTAGAACCAAGCCGGCGATAGCAAGAATAGCAGCCGTGATGAGTTGTATGTTAAGCGATTGTTTCATTATGGGTTACGGGTTACGGGTTATTATAGTTGCGGCGGATGGGATCGAACCACCGACCTTCAGGCCATGAACCTGATGAGCTACCACTGCTCTACGCCACGATTTTTTGTTTGACGGTGCAAAGGTAGTATAAAAAAACGAAGCCACCAAATTTTGGGGCTCCGTTCGTTGACAATTGACAACTTTACTGCATTACGTACTTGTAAAAGTCCAAATATTCCTCCATAGGCAGCCATCCTTCCCTCCATTTTCGGGAGAAATAAAACTTGGCGTGTCTATGATGCCGGATACATTTAGTTGCCCATCCTTGGTAAAGTGTTTTTAGTTTGGGCAGCATTTTGACGTGCTCCCAAGCGGGGTCTCTCTTCTTTAGAGCGTTTAAGACCGAGACAATTAATATTTTTTTATCATCTGTCATAGGGCATATTCTTCTTTCAGTTTTAATACTTCTCGGGCATTTAAGAACGCGCCAGAGTTCCATCCGTAGTAAGCAGGAATCTTATGGACCATACCCGCCTCTTTAACCGCGTCGTAGAACTCCGTGTACGCGACCATGATGTTGGTGATATACAATCCGTTTTGCGCGAGTTCGGCGCAGAGGAGGATGAAGCGCCAGTGTCCAGTAGGAGGTGCGCCATGTTTGGAACGTTGGGAATAAAATTGTCCTTTGCGTTTCACGAGGAAATATCCTGTACCTCGTTCTAACATTCCCGTGAGGGATAAACATTGTTTAGATAAGATAACTTTCATGATTGATGATTGCAAATTGATGATTGATTCATTTAAAATCGGTGACACGTGTTTACCACGGTTTTACCATGAATCTACTATGAGACGTTAGGGTAATTGTTGGTTTATTTCGGCAAAGATACGAGCCATGGCATATCCACGGAAAGTAGCGTATTTCTTGCCGTTGAACATGAATTTGTCTTTTCGCCATTGTTTGGCAAGCATTTCTTTTCCTTCTTGGCTGAGGTTATTCAATCTCTGCTGTGCGAGCATGAACCGAGCGCGATTTCCCAATTCCTTTTTAGAAGGAGTTGTTTTGCGTTCGTAGCCGTATTCGCCGTTTTTTTTCACGGGCAAGTGGTATGCACGCGTTTCTTGTGTTCCGTCGGCTTTCGTGAAGGTCTTGTAGAGAAGTCCACCTACTCTGCCGGAGATGCTTTTAATGTTTGAGTTTAAATTAATTTTGGCCATAATGATTTGAATTTTGATGCCGCATAAAAGCGGCGTGTTAATAATTAAAAAAACGTTTCAGTATGCGCTTTTTCAAAGCGCGTAGTCAGCCAGCCATGCGGTGAGCGCGCGTAGTCAGCACTTTACCAGTCGCGGACCCATTCAAGCCCGAAGAGTTCCATGGTGGCACGTGAGCAGAGTTTGTAGGCGCCGTTGTAGCGGACTTGTACTATGTCGCCGGGTTCGTCACCGCGGAGGAAGACGGGTTGTGGTTCGTCGTGATTGTTGAGATAAAAGAACGGGTTTCGCTCTTCTGTCAGCGTGCCGTTCATCTGGTGTTCGGTTAACTCTTTCATAATCGCTTGTTTTTTTGCGCGCGAGAAAGTCTGACTCTCCCAAAGTCGGCGGCAGGCGTTCTCCCGATTTAACATTTCTTTCGGAGCGGAAAACAAGAACCAAAAATCCATAAAATCCAAATTTTCCTCCGTCTTCTTTTCTTCTATACGCGCGTCCTGCGCGGGAGAAGATAGTTGATTTTCGTTCATATTATTATTATTTATAGGGGGGTTATTAGGGGGGAGCACATTTTGTGCATCGCTTGTCACATTTTGTGACGACTCTGTAACATTTTGTGACGACTCTGTAACATTTTGATACAAAGCGAACAATTTATTCTCGCGTCTCTCTACTAACCCCAAGTTCAACAATTTTTCGACAGCTCTATGAGCGGTCATGTGAGAAATGACGAAAGGCATAGCGGCGGCGAGTTCTCGATAATTGCCGTACCATCCTCTGCCTGCACGAGTGCATTTGAGGATAGCGGCAAAGATGCACGCCTCGTTGGCATTGAGGTTGCAGCCGCGGGTTGTCTTATCGTCAAGAAGGAGTTTCATAATTTTACTTCCTCTACGAATCCGATGAAGAGGTCAAGGCAGAAGGAGCGCCAGCCGCCCGCAATGAGGTCATAATAGCAGAAGGTGGAATAAAACAAGTACTCTTCGTGCTCTCCCGTTGTAAATGCTTTCGGTCTCTGCTCTTCGGGAATTAGTGCCGGATCGAGCGTACCGACGGCTTCACGGATGCTGCCGTCTATCTTGAAATAGGAGAAGCGGTAGATGCCGGAGTGGAGTTTGTTGCGGAAGGATTCGAACCACCATGCGTATTTGAGGGCTTGGCTCGATGTTATTTTCCGTCCTTTGAGTATAACGGGGTTTTCCTTTTGTAGATGATGCGCGGACTTCATTACGCGGCGCAGTTGGTTGATGTTATTGTTCATTGTAGTCAGCGTATTTAGTAGGTTCACGATCAAAGGCTATTTCGACGTTAATGGTAAAACGCCGTAGTTGGCGTTGGGTCTCGGCGAGGATTTCGTCTGGGGTCATGGATTCGAGGCGGCCGCATACACGCAGCGCACGCTGGATAGCATCGTAGCGGCGATGCTCGGGTTTGGAGAGACAGACGAGGTTCTCGGGTCTGTTGTCGGTGGTAATGCCGTTGAGGTGGTGCACCTGATAGCCTTCCGGGACGGGATGACCGCTCATGGCCGCATAGACGGCATGAGAGACGAGGATTTGTACGTTCCCAAAAGCTTTTCTGAAATGCAGATAGCGTTTTTTTCGTTTGGCATTTGTCTGATTCTTGCAGTTAGAACTTGTGGTGAACGCAGGATTGACGAATGCGCCGCGTCCGTTGAAGATGCGGTACCCGCGCGTTTGTTCTTGTGTCGCACCGGGTTTGACCCAGAAGGGTACGTCGAACCGATTCGGTACGTGAAGGAAACCATGTCCCATCAGCCATACGCGTGAAAGAGGGGTACAGGAAAACGTCCGTTTACTTGAAGCAGTTTTTTGCTTTAATTTTGCACTCATATTATTTTCTTCTCGGAGGGATGTTTGTTCCGAAAAGCGATGCAAAAATACTGCTTTCTAAACAGGAAGTCCGGCAAATTTTGCCGACCATGCAAAAAATCTTCTAATTGTTACAAATATAGCGAATTTTGCGCTCAGAAACGTCCGTACTCGTAACCATTTTGCTACTATGGTTGTACGGAAACTCTTTGAACATTAACTCACTCCATTTACGGAGAAACTTCCGTTCGAAATCACGGAAAGAGAAAGAAATTCTGTCACATTTCACGCCCTTAATCCGGCATACTACGAGCAGGATTTTAAAGGCCTTTTCTACTACGGCATCAGTAATGTCGTAGGTTTCATTTTCATTACGATACATCGCGCATTTCTGTTTTGCGCGTCAATGGCTTTTGGGCTATAAAGAGGGGCGGCAATCCGTCCACTCCTCAGGCCCTAGGAAAGCCTATAACATAGACAGATGCCGCCCCTATGGGGTACGCAACGACGTGTTAGCAATTACCGAATTTCCTAGGTTCGAGGATTGCTTGACGCAAGTTATTAATTAGCGGTTTTTGATGGTTTCTATCATCCATCCAAGTAGGTAGACACCGCTTATCCACGCTACTATTCCAAACACTATTTTTGCGACCATTTAAACGGACGTTTTTTTGAAGCAGTTTTAAAAATCGCTGCAAAGGTAGTATATTTTTTTGGCATATGCAAATATATTGCACAATTTTTATGATTTTTATCGTTATTCATCCGGCAGATTGTTCTTTTGGGCCTCATCGAACTTGGCTTTCATGGTCGGATTGCCATAAGTCAAACGCTTGATCGTCACGTCTTGCAGCTTCTTGTCCGCCGCATTCAGATTGTCGCCGGACTTGACGAGGTTTTCACGCACTTTGGTCAGGTGCGCAATCGTCTTGTCGATCTCGTCTATCGCATCGGAGAAGCGCTCATTGGCCAAGCGCACATTGCGCGTGAAGCCGTCTTTGAAGGTCATCAGCTTCTCTTCGAAATTCGTCACATCCACCTGCTGCGCCTTCACCAGCGCCAACTCGCGTTTGGCATCCAGACTCTTCTTGCTCGTCTGGCATAATAAGGTAATCAGCGGAATGAAGAACTGCGGACGGATAACGTACATCTTCTCGAATCGATGACTCACGTCCACGATGCCGCCGTTATACAACTCGCTCTCCGGTTCGAGCATCGACACCAACACCGCATACTCGCAGCCTTTCTTGCGGCGGTCAGCGTCTAACTTGGCAAAGAAATCTTCGTTCTTGTGCTTCGTTGCCGTCTCGTCGTTCTCGTTCTTCATCTCGAACATGATCGAGATATACTCTACCCCGTCCTCGCTCTTGTCGCGGAACACGAAATCCCCCTTCGTGCCTTCGACCACCTCGTTGTCTTTCTCGAAATAGGCATTCGGCATCAGCGGCCGCAATAACTGATTGAACAGCGTCGAGCAATGGATCTCCAGCGTCTCACCCACCATCTTCGTGCTCATTCGCTGCTTCAGGTCCTTGTAATACGCGACCTGCTCTTGCGCCGCCTTCAACTGCGCGTCCATCTGCGTTCGCACTTGCGCCAACTCCTGCTCCTTCTTCATGTACGCTTCCGTGGCTTGCTGACGCACCTGCGCAACGGCTAACTGCTTCGCTTGCTCCGCTTGCTGAATCTGCGACTGCAACTGCTGTATCTGCAATTGCAATTCTGCTTGATGCTTCGCTTGCTCAGCCTGCCATCGAGCCTGATCCGCCGTTCGCTGAGTCTGCTGGTTCTGCTCCAACTCATGAATACGACGACTTAGCTCACGCTCAAACTCAGCGTTCTTCACCTGATTAAGCAGCGCTGCATAATCATTCTCATCCACCGTAAACACATTCCCGCAATGCGGACATTTCAATTCTTTCATATTTGCACGATTTTGCGTGCAAAGGTACTACTTTTTTCTGACATAGGCAAATTTTTGAGCGACATTCGTTCGAGAAAGTGAGTTTTTGTAAGCAAATGATCGTAAAAATGACAAAAACAAGTAGCAAATCTATGGAATAAATGACGGAATAAGTGTATCAATTTATAGGATATAAAATGGAATAAGTGTATATTTTTGCATAAAAAAATAGCAGAATAAGTGTAAAATATTTGCGTATGTCAATTATTTTTTGTACCTTTGCAGTGGATTTAAAATGATAGTCATGTTACAGCGTAAATTTACATCCGTTCTGGAGCATTATCTGACAGAAAACACCAATAAGATTCTGTTGGTCAACGGTGCTCGTCAAATCGGCAAATCGTATTTGATTCGCTATGTAGGTAAAAAGCTATATCGGCACTATGTAGAGATTAACCTGCAAGACGATAAAAACAATCAGGCTATCTTTGCCAATGTGCGCAGCACTGAAGATATGTATTTGCAGATAGGTGCTATTGCCAACACAAAGTTAGGAGATAAGTCTGACACGCTGATATTCCTGGATGAGATTCAGGCGTATCCGCATCTTCTAACCATGCTCAAGTTCTTGCGTGAAGACGGCAAATATCATTTCATTGCCT
>Ga0247610_10008129_pt1 | contig 10703 bp, 8 predicted proteins | sample 174DNAGHGhighgp2_FD_193483 | JGI IMG/M metagenome (GOLD analysis project Ga0247610, IMG submission 193483) | Sheep rumen microbial communities from Palmerston North, Manawatu-Wanganui, New Zealand - 1742 DNA GHGhigh gp2 | ecosystem: Host-associated > Mammals > Digestive system > Stomach > Rumen ... | reverse complement strand
TGGAACCAACGAATTGGGATGTATAGAGTTTTCTGGACGTTATCCTGATAATTTGCAAGAAGAAATTCAAAATTATCGTGCAGTGGCTGGAATTATTGCTCGTAGTATGGATTTTGATGTGATACACTCACACGATTGGTTGACTTATCCAGCTGGAGTTTTAGCAAAACAAATCACAGGAAAACCTTTGGTTATTCATGTTCACGCAACCGACTTCGACCGTAGTCGTGGTAACGTAAATCCTCAAGTTTATGGTATCGAAAAGTATGGTATGGATATGGCCGATCATATTATTACAGTGAGTGATTTAACACGTAAAATTGTTATTGAAAAATATCATATTGATCCTGCTAAAGTAACAACTGTTCATAATGCCGTAGAACCAATAAGAAAAGAAATTGCTGATTTGAAAGTTGAAAAACGCGAAGATCGAAAAACCGTAACGTTTCTTGGTCGTATTACGATGCAAAAAGGTCCAGAATACTTTGTCGAAGTGGCATATCGTGTTCTTCAAAAAGCTAATAATGTTCGTTTCGTTATGGCAGGTAGCGGTGATATGATGGAGCAAATGATTCGACATGCTGCTTATCGCAAAATAACCGATAAATTCCATTTTACAGGTTTCCTTAAAGGTATGCAAGTGTATGAAATGCTCAAAGCAAGTGATGTTTATATAATGCCTTCTGTATCGGAACCTTTTGGTATTTCTCCTTTGGAAGCCATGCAAGTAGGTGTGCCAACCATTATATCTAAACAATCGGGTTGTGCCGAGATTTTGAATAATGTTATCAAAACTGACTATTGGGACATTGATGCCATGGCTGATGCTGTTTATTCCATTATTACTTATCCTGCTATGGCTAAATATCTTAAAGAAAAAGGTAAAGAAGAAGTCGATAATATTAAATGGGAATACGCAGGTCAAAAAGTGCGTGATATTTATAATAAAGTACTTAATCGATAATAGAAAAAATATAATATATGAGAACAATTTGTTTTTATTTTCAGGTTCATCAACCATTTCGTTTGAAAAGATACCGTTTCTTTGATATAGGAAACGACCATTATTATTATGATGACTATAATAATGAAGAAATCATTACTCGTGTGGCCCATCGTTGTTATTTGCCTGCTAATAAGGTAATTCTTGATTTGATAAATGCTACTGGAGGTAAATTCAAAGTGGCTTATTCAATTTCAGGGGTAGCTTTGGAACAATTGGAAATGTATGCTCCTGAAGTTATTGATTCGTTTAAAGAATTAGCTAAAACAGGTGCGGTAGAATTTTTGGCAGAAACTTATGCTCATTCATTAGCATCACTTCGTGATGAAGAAGAATTTACCCGTCAGGTAAAAGAGCATTCTAAAAAAATCGAAAGTTTGTTTGGACAAAAACCTACTGTATTTCGCAATACAGAGTTGATATATTCTGATGAATTGGGTGAAATGGTCGCTAATATGGGATTTAAAGCAATGTTGACTGAAGGAGCAAAACATGTCCTTGGTTGGAAAAGTCCTAATTACGTGTATTGCAATGCCTATAATCCTAATTTAAAATTGTTATTGAAAAACTTTAAATTAAGCGATGATATTTCGTTCCGTTTTTCAAATAGAAGTTGGAGTGAATGGCCTCTTACCGTTGATAAATTTATTGGATGGATCAACGATATGCCTGAGTCAGAAGAGATTGTGAACTTATTTATGGGATATGAAGCTTTCGGTGAAATGCAACCAGCAGAATCAGGAATTTTTGAATTCTTGAAAGCTTTTCCTCGTATCGCATTCGAAAATAAAATCAAATTTGCTACTCCTTCTGAAATCATTAAAGTGCATAAACCTGTAGCTCCAATCAATGTGCCTTATCCAATTTCTTGGGCAGATGAGGAACGCGATTTGAGTGCTTGGTTGGGTAATGATTTGCAAAACGAGGCATTTGATAAATTGATGGCTATCGGAGAACGTGTGCGCTTGACAAAAGATCGTCGTTTGTTGCAGGATTGGAATTATCTTCAAGCTAGTGATCACTTCTATTACATGAGTACAAAACATTTCTCAGGAGGAGCAGTTCATAGCTATTTTAGTCCGTACGAAAGACCTTTTGATGCATTCACTAATTATATGAATGTCTTGAGCGATTTTATCGAACGTGTTCATGAACAATATCCAGAATCGATTGATATAGAAGAACTTACTTCTCTTACTCAAACAATCAATCAGCAAGAAATTTTGATTGAAAAACTTGAGAAAAAAATAAAAGATTTGGAAAAAGGAGAAAAAGTTGCCAAAACTCCAAAGGCGACTAAAGAAACCAAAACAAGTAAAGAGGTTAAACCTGCAGCAAAGAAATCAATAAAAAAATAATTGCTTATATCAACATGAAGACGCTACAGATTGAGTGGCGTCTTTTTTGTAATTTATTTTTATAGCATTGTAAAGTATGGACACAAAGTATAAATTTTTTTCTCATAAGGATTGTGAATTTTATCCATGTCATAAAATCTCCGAGGATGAAGAATTGAATTGCTTGTTTTGTTACTGCCCTTTGTACGCTCTTGGTGATAAATGTGGAGGTAATTACGTGTATTTAGAGAATGGAATTAAAGATTGTTCTAATTGCAAATTGCCACATATTAAGGATAAAGGTTATGATTATGTCATGAAAAAATGGGAAAATGTTCAAGAATTGATAAAAAAATAAAACTTTTGTTTTAATATTGACATTTTTTTTTAATTTTGACAAAAAAAATATAAGATGGAAAAGGTTATTGACGATTTAGACAAACGTATTCTAAAAATCATATCTACTAATGCTAAAATTCCGTTTAAAGATATAGCTGAAGAGTGTGGAGTATCACGTGCTGCAATTCATCAACGTGTACAAAGATTGATGGATATAAATGTAATTACAGGATCAAGTTACCACATCAATCCTCAATCAATTGGTTATCAGTCATGTATTTATATTGGCTTGGTTTTGGAAAAGGGCTCAATGTACAAAGACGTTGTTCCTGAATTGGATAAAATTCCAGAAGTAGTAGAATGCCATTTTACTACAGGACCTTATACTGCAGTTATTAAACTTTATGCTCGTGATAATGCACATTTGATGGAATTGGTAAATGGTAAGATTCAAGAAATTAAAGGTGTTTCTTCTACAGAAACTTTAGTATCTCTCGAACAAAGTATTAAGAAGGAAGTACCGATTATTTGATAATATTACTAGTAAAAATAGGAAAAAGACATCGAAGGGTGTCTTTTTTTTGTTTGTTATTTGGAATACAAATTTGTAGTGGATTGGTATTTTATAAAAAAATAAATTATTTTATATTTTTTATGTTGTATAACATAAAAAATAGAGATATTTTTCCTACCTTTGCACACCAAAAAATTAAACTAAAAATGAAAATAGATTTTTCTCCCAAAATTGTATCGTGTTTGAAGAATTATTCAACCAAGACACTTACACAAGATGTTATGGCTGGAATAATCGTGGGAATTGTTGCTATTCCTTTGGCTATAGCCTTTGGTATTGCTTCTGGTGTGGGTCCGACAGAAGGACTTGTTACTGCAATTATCGCAGGTTTAATCATCTCTATTTTTGGCGGAACTAAGGTTCAAATAGGAGGTCCTACAGGGGCTTTTATTGTAATCATTTATGGTATTATTCAACAGTATGGTATTGGTGGTCTGACTATCGCGACGATTATAGCAGGTTTCTTATTGATACTTATGGGCTTGTTTAAGTTGGGAACAATTATCAAATTTGTGCCTTATCCGATTATTGTTGGGTTTACCGGAGGTATTGCGTTGACAATTTTCTCTACTCAAATCAATGATTTATTTGGTTTAGGCATTCAAAATATACCAAGTGATTTTATTGGGAAGTGGGTGTGCTATTTTCAAAATTTTAACCATATAGATTGGTGGACATTTGGAATAGGAGCCTTGAGTTTAATTGTTATTATAGTAACTCCTTTTCTTTCTAAAAAAATTCCAGGTTCTTTAGTGGCTATTATTATTGCAACTATCGTTACTTATATTCTTAAAAATAGTGTCGGAGTTGAATCTATTAAAACTATTGGCGATTTGTATGAATTGCCTACAGGAATTCCTACTCCTCGTTTGCCAGAATTGGATATCACTGATGGAGGACGTGTTTTTGATATGATTCAAACACTTTTCCCAGCAGCATTTACAATCGCTATATTGGGAGCTATTGAATCGTTGCTTTCTGCCATGGTGGCGGATGGTGTGATTGGTGATAAACACAACTCAAATACTGAATTGATTGCTCAAGGTATGGCTAATGTGATAACACCATTCTTTGGCGGAATCCCAGCTACGGGAGCTATTGCTCGTACAATGACAAATATCAACAATGGAGGAAAGACTCCTATTGCGGGGGTAATTCACGCTTTTGTTTTGTTGTTGGTATTGTTGTTCTTGGGTAAATTTGTAGGATTAATTCCTATGCCTTGTTTGGCTGGTATTCTTATTGTTGTTTCTTACAACATGAGTGGATGGCGTTCGTTTGTGTCGTTGTCAAAAAGTCCCAAATCAGATTTCTCTGTATTGATGGTAACGTTTTTATTGACCGTAATCTTTAATCTTACTATTGCCATTGAGTTTGGTTTGTTGTTGGCAGTTATTTTATTCCTTCGTCGTACTGCGGAAACATCTTCGATTAGAGAATTTCATAATGAAATAGATCCTCGCGATTCAAGTGATTTTAAATTGCAAAATAACGAATCTTTAATTATACCTGAAGGGGTGAGTGTTTATGAAATAGATGGTCCTTATTTCTTTGGTATTGCTAATAAATTTGATGAATTGGCTATGCAAATTACTGAAAATCCAAAGGTGCGTATCATTCGTATGCGTAAAGTTCCGTTTATCGACTCAACGGGTATTCACAATCTCGAAACTTTGTGTGCTCAATCTAAAATGAATGGCATCCAAATCGTGTTGTCGGGTGTAAATCCTCATGTTTATAAAACACTTACTAAAGCTCGTTTCGTAGGTCGGGTTCTTGAAGAAAAAAATATTTGTAGTAATATTAATGATGCTCTTGTAAGAGCTCAGCAATACATATCGGAAGAATCTAAGGCTTAAGCAATTAACCTATATTATATTCTGAAAATGGCTGTTTCGTAATGGAACAGTCATTTTTTTTATGTAAGTATCGGGATTTCTTTAAAAAATTAAGTTGTTTAATAAACAAGTAAAAAATAAAAAAAATGCGTATATTTGAGTTTTGATAATAGTAGCCGTAAGAAAATGTCAAGAATTTTATCCATAGATTATGGGAAAAAGAAAACTGGAATTGCCGTGACCGATCCTATGCAAATTATTGCAAATGGGTTGACTACGGTTGAAACTTCTAAAATATGGGAGTTTTTGGCTGATTATTTGTCTAAAAATGAGGTTGAACGCCTAATTATTGGTTTGCCGAAACAAATGAATAATGAACCTTCGGAATCGATGAAGTATATTAACCCTTTTGTAGGTCGTTTTAAAAAACTTTATCCTAATATTCCTGTGGAGTTTGTGGATGAACGTTTTACCTCTAAATTGGCATTTCAAGCAATGATTGATGGCGGTTTGAAAAAGAAGGAACGCCAAAATAAGGCCTTGGTTGATGAAATCAGTGCTACTATAATTTTACAATCTTATTTAGAAACAAAAAAATATTTATAAAATGATATTACCAATTGTAGCCTATGGAAATGGCATTTTGAGAAAAAAATGTGAGGAAATAGATGCTGATTATCCTGAATTAAAGAAATTGTTGGCGGATATGTATGATACTATGCATCATGCTGAAGGAGTGGGACTTGCAGCTCCACAAATTGGTTTGCCTATTCGTGTATTCGTTATCGATTTAGATTGTTTATCAGAAGATGAACCTCAATTTAAAGGATATCAACTTACTATGATAAATCCAGAAATTATCGAACGCTCTGGTGATGATGTAACTATGAATGAAGGATGTTTGAGTATCCCAGGTGTCAATGAATCGGTAACCCGTAAAGATAAAATTGTAGTTAATTATTTTGACGAGAATTTTGTTGAACATGAAAAAACATTTGAAGGCTTTGAAGCTCGCGTGATTCAACATGAATATGACCATTTGGAAGGTCATACCTTTATTGATAGAATTAATCCTATTCGTCGTCAAATGATTCGTGGTAAACTGAATTCTATTATCAAAGGTAAAATAGCTTGTAGATATAAAATTAAAACGGCGTAAATTAAAATTTCAGACTATGACTCATAAATTTGATTATCTCGTAATCGGTAGCGGTATTGCAGGAATGAGTTTCGCTCTTAAAGTTGCACAAGCGGGTAAAAAAGTAGGTATCATTTGTAAAGCAGATTTAGAAGAAGCTAATACTTATTTTGCTCAAGGTGGGGTCGCAAGTGTAACGAATCTTAAAGTTGATAATTTTGAGAAACATATTCACGATACTATGGTGGCAGGTGATTGGTTGAATGATCCAGAAGCTGTAGAATTAGTAATTAAGAATGCTCCTTCTCAAATCGAAGCATTGATTAGTTGGGGCGTGGATTTTGATAAAAAGGAAGATGGCGAATTTGATTTGCATAAAGAAGGAGGACATTCAGAATTTCGTATTCTTCATCATAAAGATAATACAGGTGCAGAAATACAATTGTCTCTTATAGAAGCGATTAAACGTAATCCCAATATTGAGATTTTTTCTCATTATTTTGCTGTTGAAATTATTACGCAACACCATTTAGGCATTGTCGTTACTCGAAACACAGAAGGTATTCGCTGCTTCGGAGCCTATGTCTTAAATGAAGAATCGGGCGAAGTTGAAACTTTTTTGTCTAAGATTACAGTCATGGCAACAGGTGGTTGTGAGGCCGTATATCGTACAACAACCAATCCTTTAGTGGCTACAGGAGACGGCATAGCTATGGTTTACCGTGCAAAAGGTTTTGTTACGAATATGGAGTTTATACAATTCCATCCAACGGCTCTTTATCATCCAGGAGATCGTCCTGCATTCTTAATTACAGAAGCAATGCGTGGTTATGGAGGTGTTTTGCGTACTTTGGATGGAAAAGAATTTATGCAAAAATATGATGAACGCTTATCGTTGGCTCCTCGTGATATCGTAGCTCGTGCTATTGATAATGAATTGAAACAACGTGGTGAAGATCATGTTTACTTGGATGTTACTCATAAAGATCCTGAAGAAACTAAGAAACATTTCCCAAATATTTATCAAAAGTGTTTAAGTTTAGGTATCGATATTACTAAAGATTATATTCCTGTTGCTCCTGCAGCTCATTATTTGTGTGGTGGTATAAAAGTGGATTTGAATAGTCTAAGTACTATTGAACATTTATACGCTATTGGGGAATGTTCTTGTACTGGTTTGCATGGAGGTAATCGTTTGGCTTCTAATTCGTTAATTGAAGCTGTAGTGTATGCCGATAGAGCAGCAAAACATTCATTGAAATTAGTTGATGGTTATGATATCAAAGAAGATATTCCAGACTGGAATGCCGATGGTACTATCAGTAATGAAGAACGAGTGTTGATTACTCAAAGTATGAAAGAAGTAAATCAAATTATGGAGGCTTACGTGGGCATTGTACGTAGCAATGTTCGCTTGAAAAGAGCTTGGAATCGATTGGATATTCTTTATACTGAAACAGAACGTTTATTCAAGAAAAGTAAAGCCACTCGCGAACTTTGTGAGTTGCGTAATATGATTAATGTTGGATATTTAATTACTCGTCAAGCCATCGATCGTCGTGAAAGTCGTGGATTGCATTATACCATTGATTATCCACCAAAACCTCGTAATTAAATTTATTAATATATAACTGTAAGGATAGGAATGTCCTGTCTTTACAGTTTTTTTATGTCTAAACCAATGAAAATACGAATTTGTTTGTTATTGGCATTAGTGCCGTTTTTATTTTCTTTCGCGAACGCTCAAGAAAAGGATGCGACAGAAGTGTTTATCGATAGTCTTATCAACCAAATGACTTTGGAAGAGAAGATTGGTCAACTTAATCAACCTAACGGAAGAAGGCTTGAAGATATGGAGTCTATGGTTAGGGCAGGAAAAGTTGGGTCTTTCCTTAATGTGATGGGGGTTGATCAAATCAATGAGTTGCAACGTGTTGCTGTTGAAGAATCGCGTTTAGGTATTCCATTGATTATTGCTCGAGACGTGATTCATGGTTTCAAAACAATATTTCCAATACCTTTAGGTCAAGCAGCTTCATTTAATACTGAAGTCTCGTATGATGGAGCTCGTGTTGCTGCATTAGAAGCGGCATCGGCTGGTATTCGTTGGACATTCGCTCCTATGATTGATATTTCTCGTGACCCTCGATGGGGACGAATTGCCGAAAGTTGTGGGGAAGATCCTTATTTAACTGCTCAAATGGGGGTGGCTATGGTCGAAGGTTTTCAAGGTGATTCGTTGAATAATCCATATTCGATAGCTGCTTGTGCTAAACATTTTGTGGCTTATGGAGCTTCAGAAGGTGGGCGCGATTATAATTCGACTTTCATTCCTGAACGTTTAATGCGTAATGTTTATTTACCTCCATTTGAAGCTGCTAAAAATGCTGGTTGTGCAACATTTATGGCATCTTTTAATGATAATGATGGAGTACCTTCAAGTGGAAATAAGCATATTTTGACAGATATTCTTAGGGGTGAATGGCATTTTGATGGTTTTGTTGTATCCGATTGGAATTCGGTTAGTGAAATGTTTATTCACGGATTTGTTAAGGATCATAAGCAAGCGGCTAAAGTAGCGTTAGAGGCTGGTTTGGATATGGATATGGCGAGTTATGCTTTTGCTCGTTATTTGAAGGATTTGGTGAAGGAAGGTAATTTGGATGTGGCTAAAATTGATGAGGCGGTTCGTCGTATTTTGAGAATAAAAGTGCGTTTGGGCTTATTCGAAAATCCGTATGTAGATACAACGGCTGTTAAGCGAAATACTTATACAGAAGAAAGTTTAGCTAAGGCTCAAAAAGCAGCTGAAGAATCTATAATTTTGTTGAAAAACGAAAATAAGGTTTTGCCTATTGATGAAAATAAAGTGAAAACGGTGGCATTGATAGGACCATTTATAGATGCTAAACGCGATCAACTTGGAACTTGGATTTTTGATGGGGAAGCAGAATATACACAAACCCCTCTTGAAGCAATAAAAACTCAATTTGGAGATAAAGTAAAAATTCTTTCCGAACCAGTATTAGAATTTTCTCGTGATAGAAGAACCGATAAATTTGCTAAAGCGGTAGCATTGGCTCGTCGGGCTGATGTAGTGGTAGTTTTTGTCGGAGAAGAGGCTATTCTTTCTGGCGAAGCTCATTGTTTGGCAGAAATAGATTTGGTAGGTGCTCAGTCGCAATTGATTGCTGAACTTGCAAAAACAGGCAAACCATTGGTTACTGTAGTTATGGCGGGACGTCCGTTGACTATAGAAAAAGAAATTGCTCAGTCTGATGCTGTTTTATTTGCATTTCATCCAGGAACTATGGGTGGACCAGCCATTAGCAATATCTTGTTTGGTAAAGTGAATCCAAGTGGGAAAACACCCGTTACTTTTGTGAAAAGTGTTGGACAAATTCCTACTTACTATTCAAAAAATCATACCGGTCGTCCTCCTCACCCTAATCAAAAGTTGATGTATGATATTGTGATTGGTCAACGTCAAACTTCTGCAGGAGCAGCGTGCTCGTATATGGATTTGGGATATAAACCGATGTTCCCTTTTGGTTATGGATTGTCCTATACAACATTTGAGTATTCTAATTTAAAAATATCCGCCGATTCATTAAAATCAAATGAAACTCTTATCGTGAGTTTTGATTTGAAGAATACAGGCGATTGTAAAGGAACAGAAGTGGCTCAATTGTATGTGCAAGATATTATAGGTTCAACTACTCGTCCTGTCCGTGAATTGAAACGTTTTAGTCGTGTTACTTTGGAAGCTGGCGAGACTAAGACTGTTACTTTTGAATTACCAATGCAAGATATGGCATTTTTTAATTTGAAAATGGAGAAAGTTGTGGAACCTGGTGATTTTCGATTGTGGGTTGGGGGAAGTAGTGAAGCCGATTTAGAAGCGGATTTTGTCGTGGTAGAGTAGTGTAATTTTTATAATAATATTATTATAAGAAACTTAAATAAAAAGGCAAGTCTCAGTGAAACTTGCCTTTTGCTATTTTATGGTACATCAATTATTTGCTATAGCGTTTAATTCTTAATTCTTTGATATCATCGCGACTGATATATTCATCGTATTCCATTTGTTTATCGATCGTTCCGTTAGGAGTAAGTTCGATAATACGATTACAAACAGTTTGAATAAATTCGTGGTCATGCGATGCTAAAAGAACATTTCCTTTGTAATTTTTCAAAGTGTTGTTAAAGGCTTGAATGGATTCCATATCCAAGTGGTTGGTTGGAGAATCTACTACTAAGCAGTTGGCATTTTTTAACATCATTTTTGCAATCATACAACGCATTTTTTCACCTCCTGAAAGAACCGATGCTTTTTTCAAAACTTCTTCTCCAGAGAACAACATTTTTCCTAAGTAGCTTTTAATGTAAACTTCGTTGGTTTCTGGAGAAAATTGCATCAACCAATCAACTAAGTTTAAGTCGGTATTAAAAAAACTTGAGTTGTCTAATGGTA
>Ga0247610_10008128_pt1 | contig 10703 bp, 7 predicted proteins | sample 174DNAGHGhighgp2_FD_193483 | JGI IMG/M metagenome (GOLD analysis project Ga0247610, IMG submission 193483) | Sheep rumen microbial communities from Palmerston North, Manawatu-Wanganui, New Zealand - 1742 DNA GHGhigh gp2 | ecosystem: Host-associated > Mammals > Digestive system > Stomach > Rumen ... | reverse complement strand
AATAAAAAATGAGTAAATTATACGTTTTCGGCATAGGTGGCACGGGTTCGAGGGTTTTGAAAGCCTTGACGATGCTCTTGGCGGCGGGCGTCAAATGCAACAGCACCATCGTCCCAGTCATCATCGACCCCGACCAAGACGCCGCCGACCTTACAAGGGCAACGGAGTTTATGAAACTCTACGCAAGAATCCGCGAGAAAAACAAATTCACAGAAGAAGATATGTTTTTCAAGACAGAGATAATGCAAGCCGTCCAAAACTTCCGCCTTCCGATAGATAATACTCAGAATGTTAGTTTTGAGGAGTTTATCGGTTTCAAATCGTTGGACGAAACCGACAGGGCATTGTGTGCGGCGTTGTTTTCCAAGAAGAACCTCGAATCAAATATGAAAGTCGGTTTCAAAGGCAACCCAAACATTGGTTCGGTGGTTTTGAATCAATTTTCGGAATCGACTGTTTTCAAAAACATAGCCAACAGTTTTGCGCAGGGCGACAGGATTTTTATAATCTCGTCGATTTTTGGCGGCACGGGCGCGAGCGGCTTCCCATTGCTATTGAAAAACCTGCGTACCAATCAGCATATCCCTAACCATCATTTGGTCAACCAAGCCCAAATCGGCGCGATAACCGTACTGCCGTATTTTAGTCTGAAATCTGATGAGGGCAGCGAAATAGATTCTTCTACCTTCGTCTCCAAAACGAAGTCGGCACTCAGGTACTACGAAAAAAACATTTCTGACAACAATTCGCTTGACACACTCTACTATATTGGCGACAATCTAACCAACGCACTCGAAAATTGCGAGGGTGGCAAAGGTCAGAAAAATCCCGCACATTTAATTGAACTTGTGGCGGCTCTTGCCGTGTTGGATTTTGAAAAGGCAACGCTTCCCGATGTCCGTCAGACTATCCACAAAGAATTTGGAATCGTTGACGACAAAAACGAAATCAATTTCACAAATCTTGCAAGCGAAACCAACGCCAATATCAAAAACAGACTGATTCAGATGTACTTGACAATCAAGTATTTCGACAAAGAACTTGCCGAGCAAGTGAAGTATCAGCCGTGGGCTATAACACGCAAAATTGGCAAGGCGTTCTTGGATTCGGAGTATTACAAAAAATGTGTTCGTCCTTTCGCCGACGGTTTTATGGAATGGATCAACGAAATGTCAACCACACAGCGTTGTTTCCGCCCGTTTGACCTGTCGATAAAGACTTCCGACATTTTTGAAACCGTTGCGGCTATCACTCCAAACGGCTCGCGGTTCAAGTCATACGCATTGATTGACAATTACCTCAACGGCGAACCCAACGACAAACAACCCATCGAAGAACAGTTTTTGCGATTGTTTTTCAATGCTACTAATCAGGCAGTTACAAAAAAATTTAACAACTAAGAACTATGTCAAAGGTATTAAGACTACATACATCCGGTGTTGACACCTTGCAAGATTGGCAGCAATGCGCAGTCTATGGCAGTGATGTCATACAACAGATTCAAGACCCGAATGGCGCCACGGCAAAGCACGAAATCACATCTATTCCGTCGCCGTTTGCGCGTATCGACTTGGTGAAGTCGGCGTTCAAACTTGTTGCCAATTCGCGGCAGTTGGACGGACAGACAATCTTTCACAAGATGGTTTCCGACAGCCTTGACGTTGGCGAACTTTTCTTCAAGTCGAAGACATACGCCGGCAAAGTGAAGATAATATTTTGGGACAAGACTCAAAATATCAGCACATTGGAACAAGGCAACAGCAAGCACAAAATCCTCGCCCAAACACTCAAAATGTATCTTGAACAAGATGCACAGGCATACAATTTTGACAAGATGCAGCGTTTCTACATCCTCGGCTACGTGGGCGACAAACGCAAGAGCGAATTTGACGTCTTGGGCGCAACTTCGCCTGCAACGCTTTTCTTCTCCATCGCTAATGATTTGAGTTACGTAACAGACGAACTTCCATTCAACAACGACAAGCCATTCGACAAGGACTACAATCCATTGATTAATCGCGACCCCGAATTCGTGAAATACCTTTTTGCACTCAGAAAATCAACCAAGGGTTTCGCCGACTTGTTCCCGGAAGTGAATGATTATCTTGACGTTACGTATGAGTTCCTTGATGCGAAAATCAAGAATGAAATCGCGCAGACCACTTCTCTTGACGATTACGATGTTCTACTTTCGAGCGACGGCAACAACGAGGTCGAGATTCTCAGCGGTATGAAGTTCCATTCTAAAATTCAGAATTCGGACACAAGCCACAGCGACTTTGAAATTCTGCCAACTCGCAACACAAACAAACATCCTCTCGTTCTTCCTTGCGACAAAGGCACAAAATACAATTCGTTGGTATTGACGCAGGGACATTGGGACGGCAATAGTCCCGCGCCGTACAAAGATAACGACGAAATCAGCAAACGCCGTCTGCCTCAAACACAGGAACAGATTCCATATCTGACTATCAGCGACTTCCTCGAAGAACGCATTATCAAAATGCCTTACAAACTCAATGGTCAGGCGTTTTTTGATGCCAACAACGAAGCGCAAGATGTAAGTTATTTTCTGCCATTGAAAGATGTTTTCTTTGAGTTCTTCTCTGCCGACGACATCATCAGCAACAAGTTGATTGAGTTCAAGAAAAACAATGGCGGTGTAAAAGTTGTTCTGCACATTCCCATAAAAGGAGGCAAGCCAATTGATTACGAAAGATTGTACTTCGAGAACAACGAGCCTAACATAGACAACAAGCACAACGAGGGCGCAGTGGTGGAGAAAAACGACTACTTTGGTTTCGCGCTAATGCCCAATGTCCGTTTTGAACACAACGAACAGGCCAACTACCGCTTTGTGGTATCGTCGCAGGACGACAAATCCAAATACGAAACTTCTTTCTACAATTCTGATTGTCAGAAGATAGAAAACGTAATGAGTTCAAGGCGCAATGTCGCCGACACCAACACTCCCGCCAACATTGTCTATTGTATTGAAAAAAACAATTTGGAGTACATCCGTATTTCAGATGGCAAGGCGTCAGGAGTTTTGGTTCCTAAAATGAAACAGGCTCAGTCTAATTCTATCTTCACATTCGCTGTGGACTTTGGTACTTCCAATACGCACATTGTTTGCAAATCAGACAACATCATTACCAAATCCTTTAATATTGAGCAAGTTGACAAGCAAATACAACTCAATTCGGACGACCTCAACGAGGAGACCCGCGAGAGCATTTATCAGGAACTTTGCCCCGAACTTGTTGGCGACAACAGCATTTCCAAGTTCCCGATGCGCTCGGCGTTGCTGATTTCCAAAGGCATCAATTGGAACACACCACATTTCGCCTTGGGCGATGCAAATTTTGCTTTCTTGTACGAGAAAAAAGCACGTTACCCGCACAACAAGGTGGAAACCAACCTCAAATGGAGCAACAGCGTTGACAATGAGAAAATCATCAAATGTTACATCGAATCTTTGTTTTTTGTAATGAGGAACAAGGTTCTTCTCAATGGCGGCGACCTCGAAAAAACAAAGATTTTTTGGACGTATCCGTTGTCGATGACTTTGGCTCGCAAAAACACCTTCAAGCGTGTTTGGGAGGAAGCGTACAAGAAGTATTTTGGAAGTGATTTGTCAAACATCTTTGATGTCAACGAATCTGTTGCACCGTATTACTATTATAAGACGAAGAACCAAGCCGTAAACAACATTGTAACGGTGGATATTGGCGGTGGTACGTCAGACATTGTAATTGCCAACCACGGTGAAATTCAATACATTACTTCGTTTAGGTTTGCTGCGAACTCCATTTTCGGCGACATCAGCGACAACAACGAATCCCAACAGAACGGCATCATCCGTCAGTTCAAGGAAAAAATTATCAATCAGTTGAAAACCAACAAGTTGAAAGGAATTCTCAAAATTCTTGACAACCTCGAACGAGAAAACAATTCATCTAACATTGCTTCGCTGTTTTTCTCGTTGAAAGACAACAAGGATTTGAAGGACAACAACATCGACATCGACTTCTACCGCGAGTTACAACTCGATACAACTCAGAAAATCACCTTCCTGATTTTCTATTGCGCCATCATCTACCATTTGGCACAAATAATGAAAGCCAAAAAACTCGAAATGCCGAGACACATTGGTTTTTCGGGCAACGGCTCCAAAACTGTAAAGATTCTTACCGAAGACCCAAAACTTTTGGAAACATTGACCAAAAAGATTTTTGAGAAAATCTACGACAGCAAGTATCCTTCGGATGGATTGTCTATCGTCCTGATGGAGAATCCCAAGGAAGCCACTTCTATGGGTTCGGTAATGATGAAGCAAAAGGATGATTTTCAGGAGATTAACAAAAAGAAAATCATCTTGACAGGCACAGACGCCAACACATTTGCCACAGATGAAATGACATACAAAGCAATCAAAAACGACATCAACGGCAATGTGGAAAAAGTGAAAAAAGAAACCGAAAAGTTCTTTGATTTCGTATTTTCACTGAACGTCGGCGAAACCGCGTTCCACGACAATTTTGGCATCGAACAAGACACAATCGACAAAGCCAAAGAAGTCTGCAAGCGCGACATCAAAACCTACACAGAAAACCGTCTTCTTCAAAAAATTGCCGAGGTGAACGCCGAAGACAAGATGGAGGAAACGATGTTTTTCTATCCTCTCGCGGGAATCTTGAATTCCCTTACGGACAAAATTTGTGAATACGCACTCAACAATCCGAAAAAATAATGAAAATGAAGAACTTGTTTACCATAATTCTTCTGTTGCTTCTGCCATTCAAATTCTGCCTTGCGCAGGATTTGAATATGGCAAAAGTGGCAAAAGATTGGGACAAAATCAAGGCTGATTTTGCCAAGGAACTGAATAAAGACCCGGAAATAAAAGCCGTCTATGATTCAAAATTGAAATGGAGAATTTTAAATAGCGCAATTCTTTTTGAGATAAAAGAATCGGATGATCTCCTTAACAAAAATCTCAAAACAAAATATGAGAAAATTCGCAAGGATTTCATAGCGGAGTTGGCTAAAAATCCAAAATACGCCATTCCAACAGGCGACGCAAAGGACGATTTGATAAAAAAATATGAATCAGAAATCGCCAAACTGACAGCGGAAAATGCAAAACTGAAAGATGATGTTAACCGACAGAAAAAACAGTTGACAAGCAAGGACAATGCTCTCAACAAGGAAAAAAACAAGTCGTTCATTGACACGGTTGCAGACAATTTGTTAATCTACGTGATTGCAGTTGTGGAACTTGTTGCAATTATATTTTTGCTGATAAAGTGGAACAAATTGCAGAATGACAAAGAAGATCTCAAATACGAAATCAAAGACCGAGAAAAAGAGATTTCGAGATTGACAAAACAACAGCCGAAGGAAAAAATTGTCGAGAAAGTCGTTGAGAAAACCATAGAAAAACCGGTTGAAAAGATTGTCTATGTAGAGAAAAAGAAACAGGAAGAAAAGCCCAAGGAATACAAATATCTCTGTCAAATCAACGGTGCTGACGGTGGATATTTCAAACGTGTTCAGGACAGATACGACGGCAGCTCGAGTTATTACAGAATGTACGACGAAAAAGACGGCGAGGCTGAATTTGAATTTTTCGGCGATGCCGAAAGAGCCATCAAGAAGTGGAGTTCAATCTTGGATTCAGTGGCGGAATACGACGGCGACACCGACACAGCCTCAAAAATCAAGACCGAAGAACCCGGCAAAGTAAAATACGATGCCGCCAATGAACGGTGGAAAGTAACCAAAAAAGCAAAACTCAAACTCTCATAAAAAAATGGAAGTACTATTGTATATTATAGTGGCAGCAATCGCAATATTCCAATTGAGCATTTTCATTGGCATTATGTCGAAAATCAAAGATTTCAAGAGTATTTTTTCGGGAAAATACGAACTGAAATCGTTTGCAAAACAACAAATAGGGAAACAAGAGCAAGAACAAGAAGGAGAACAAGAGCAAGAACAAGAAGACGATGAAGTTGCTATATATATCAATTATCCTACCAAGGTAAACTTGATTTTCAAGACAATCGCCGACAGCATCAACAAATATCTGTGGAACAATGGCGAGCGTGCCAACGACTATCATTTGATGAACGACATCGTGGAGCGCAATAGCGAAGCAAAGGAAGAGGAGATTCAGGCTCAAATTCCCACTACGTTGTATTTGGGATTGGTCGGCACAATGTTCGGCATCATTATCGGCATTGCACATTTGTTTATGGGCGATGGACTGAGCGGACTATTGGCGGGAGATGTTGCCGATACATCGGCTATTGAAGAATTGCTCAAAGGTGTCGCGGTGGCGATGGTTGCAAGTGTATTTGGAATATTGTTCACTACATTTTCCACTTTTATGCTCAAAAACGCCAAAGCGCAAAACGCACGTGAAAAAAATGCTTTTTTGAGTTGGATTCAGGCAAATTTGCTGCCAAATATGTCATCTGACGTATTCACGGCATTGGACGAGATGAGCATTGCTCTTTCGGATTTCAATTCGCAGTTTGCCGCCAATACGCAAAAACTCAACGCCACGCTTTCCATCGTTGCACAGACAGCGAAATCTCAGGCGGAACTCTATGACAAAATTAACCAACTCGACATTTCTGCCATAGCGAAAGCCAACGTGAAGGTTTACAATGCCCTGCAAAATTCCACAGACGAAATTACATATTTGGCACAGATGCTCCATTCGTCGCAGGAATACCTCTGCGAAGTACGCCAATTGAACGAAAACCTTGACAAGTCAGAACAGCGTACAAAGATGTTTGAGGAAATGGGCAATTTTTTCAAAGAAGAAATTGCGGCAGTGGAAGAACGCAAACAGATGTTCCTGAATACGATTGACGAAATCGACAAGGAACACGTCGGTCAATTCAACAAGATTGCGGGCAATTTTGAAAACAAAGCCGAAAATGCCTTTGAAGAAATTAGCGAGAAATTCACAAATCAGAACAACGAGTTGCACAAACTTGCCGCAAAACAAGAAGATATAGTTCAAAATATGGATTTGTCTTCGTTGCCGTTGAAAATTACCAAATTGGAGGAAAAAATCAGCCGTTTGGAAACATTCGTTGGCAATACGCAGGGCAACATTATCGGCGCAATTTCTAAAATGAAAATTGAACAACCGCCACAACCCATCCAACAGTCTGTAAAACCTGAACCCAAAGTTGAAGAAAAAACAATCCTTTTGCCGCTAATCGCTTGGATAGGAGTAATGCTCATTGGTCAGATTGTAAGTTATAATGCAAACAATAGCATTGTACACATTTGCTTCAATTGGATGTTTTGGGCGGGAATGATTGGCGTTATTGTTACACTTGTAAAAAGGAAAAAATGAAAAACGGCAAAAAGGAGTCATACTTTTGGACAAGTTATTCAGACTTGATGACAAGCCTGTTCTTCATTATGTTGGTACTTTTTGTGCTGATAATCATTGTGTTGCACAATTACAACAAACGCGAAACCGAGGAAATGGAGGCGACAATAGCACGACTCAACCAAATTGTGCAACTCGAAGAGCAATTTGAAGAACTCAGTAAATCATCTGCACTGAAATATGACGAGAAGAAAAAAATGTTCGTAGCCAAGGATTTTGAAGGAATTGAGATTTTTTTCTCCAATCAGGATATGATAAAAAGCGACTATCTACCAACCGTTGACGAAGTTGGCAAGTCAATAGAGCAACTTGTAAAGAATTTGTATCAGAAAAACCCTGACCTGAATTTTCAACTTGTCATAGAAGGTAATGCGGCGATTCCGTGGGAACAATTAAGAAACAAATCCTACAATTCCGACAACAAGGATATGTACGTACTGAGTTACCGACGAGCATTAGCGTTGTATCTAAGATGGCAATCTATTGGTATCAATTTGCGAGATTACAACACAGAAATCATCATCGCGGGTAGCGGCTTCAACGGTATCAACCGCGACAAGGTTGAAGACAACAACAAACGTTTTGTAATACAAATCATTCCCAAAATCAAGCGTTTTGAAAAACAAAATGAGTAAACTTGCTTACATATTGTTTGCTTTTGCAATTTTGACTTTTACCTCCTGCCGCCACGACCGACGCCCATCGTCGCGCCGTCAGACGGTAAGGACGGAAACGCCTCAGCAACAAACACCATCGAAACAGCAAAACACTCAGCCACCGTCAAACACAGACAAAAACACAACATCAGTTTTGACGGGTTCGCAGATTTATGAAAGGTGCAATTCCGCAGTATTTTATGTGCTTACCACCGACGGCAAAAACGGCTATCAGGGTTCGGGTTTTTTCGTAACGCCCAACGGCAGGGCGGTAAGCAACTACCACGTGTTTCAAGGTACATTGATGGGCGGCGAAGAAATCCATCTCACCGACGGTCGCAAACTGAAAATCGCAAACGTCGTCGCCAAAAGTCAGAAATATGATTTCATAGTCTTCGACGTAAAAACTTCAAAATCTGTCAATTACATTCCATTGTCAACGAACAGGCCAAAAGTCGGCGAAAAGGTCTATGCCATAGGTTCGCCGCTCGGATTGGACAATACATTTTCGTCGGGCGAGATTTCACAAATCCGTCCCAACGAAGACTACCAACTGCAAATCAGTGTCCCGATAGACCACGGCAGTAGTGGCGGAGCGTTAATCAATCAATACGGAGAAGTAATCGGCATCACATCGGCGGGCTTGGGCGAAATATCCTCAGCCAATCTAAATTTCGCAGTAGATATTGAAAGGGTGCGGGGGTATGTCAAGTAATACTATATCACCGCCTCATAAATCCTTTTGCCCTGATACTCAACCCATTCGGGCTCTTCTTGTACTACCTTGTTTTTGAGGAACGAGAAGGTAATCAAATAGCCGGTATCCAAGCCGCGTTGAGTGAGGTATTTGGCGAGTTGTACCTTGCCGTCGGTTTCGTATTTGGAACCGCGCCAAATTTTGAGTTCCACGATGTATTCTTTGCGGTTGTAGTTGACAATCAAATCCATACGCCCGCCGCTCTTGGTCTGTGGCTCAAAATAGCAAAAGCCTGTGCCATTGATAATCGGCTTGATGAAACACAGGAACAACAGCCTGCCGTGGTTTTCAAGAAACTTTTGGTCGCTGTCTTTGTAACGGTCTGCCATAATCTCCTTGAAACGGTCGATGACCATCACCATATTCAATTCGCCGTCCTGAATATAGTCAAACGACGAATCGTAATCCTCTCTGTCAGAAGAATTTTTGCGAATAAACTCGTTTACAAAATACGCATTGAATGCCTCCTCAAACACCAAATTATGAATGTCAACATTGCCATCTTCATTCTCCTTGACATACGAAAACATCAACGCAACCCTCACCATTGGGTCAATCAACGACATCGTAAACTTGCGACCGTTGATAATAATGTCGTACATCAATTGATGAAGTCCGTTGTAAAGTTGCAAATTTTTTGAAATGTCATCCAAAAGCGTAAAGTCCTTGTCCTTCAAGATATTTTTCACAGCCTTCAATACGCTCTCCTTCGTCCAAACCTTGCCAAGCCTTTCGTCAATCTCCTTGCAGACACGGCTCACCAACACAGGATAACCCGATGTGTATTTATAAATCTCCTCCGAAATTTCCTTGATGTCGAAGCCAAGATGGTAATCGTTCTCATAATCGACAAGCATAGTGCTGATTTCCTGAGGGTTGAAAGTCATATCGAGATAATAGTCGGCGGCAACATTCCACGGGGAATTATATTGATGCTCCTCTTCGGGACGGATTTTGAGTTTGAGATTCTTGACATCATAGACGCCCGCAAGAATCACCGACCAAAACGTATAAGCAAAATCACCGTTTTGTTCGCGTTTGAGATACAGATTTCTAAGCATACTCAGAAACCTAAGGAACACCTCGTTGTTGCTTGCCTTGTCAACCTCATCAATCATCAAGACAACTTTTTTTTCTACCAAATGGCAATATTCGGTAATTTTTTGAGAAAGGATGTCAAAATTAATGTTTTGCAACGACTTTGCATTTTCCCAAAAAGAAACGCTTGTTGCATCTTTTATATCATTGCAAGCAAGTATCAACTTGGTACAGAAATACCTACCAAACGAATCGTCGTCAACCCAATTTTCTTGAGAATATAACTCGAAACTTGACGGTATCACCAAATATCTGTCAGACATATTCCTCAGAATCCAATTCAACGCCGATGTCTTGCCAAATTGACGCGCACGAGTGATGGTGAAGTATTTTCTTTTGTCTATCAGACCTTCAAAAACCTTCATCTTTGCCGTAACGTCCACCATATAGTGACGCTTAGGGTCGCATATAACCGATGTATTAAATTCTTTTGCCATTGTCTTAAAAGATTTTCAGTGCAAATATAATATAAATTCTCGAAAAAAAACTTTCTCCACCCAAAAAATCCCCGAAAATCCACCCACCGAGCAAATTTGTCCACCTCTTTTCACGCCGTGAACGTTAATTTTGTGTTATCAAAAAATTAAAATCTCACGATATGAAAACATTGGATAACACATTATTAATTGCAGCGGCGGCGGTGGCGGTGCTTGACGGATGCGGCGGCGAACCGCTCAAACCTACCGACGCGCCTAACCCGTGGGCAGACCGCTACGAAAATGTCGCCTCGCCCGACAGTATGGCGTTTTGGGCGGCGTACAACGTCCACGAC
>Ga0247610_10008127_pt1 | contig 10704 bp, 9 predicted proteins | sample 174DNAGHGhighgp2_FD_193483 | JGI IMG/M metagenome (GOLD analysis project Ga0247610, IMG submission 193483) | Sheep rumen microbial communities from Palmerston North, Manawatu-Wanganui, New Zealand - 1742 DNA GHGhigh gp2 | ecosystem: Host-associated > Mammals > Digestive system > Stomach > Rumen ... | reverse complement strand
CACATATGTACTGGCGCCCCATGATACGGTGTATACAGGATCGACAGCCAATGCGAAGATGATCTCGTTGCTGCGCAGGTGGTTGTCGGCATTAAACAGTTTTTGGTAGTCGCTCTCCAACGAGTAGCCTTGTGCGATAGCATTCTCGCATGCCTCGATACACTCCGCATATTTAGGCTCGCCGATATACACTTCGGCATTCAGGTAGAGCTGTGCCAACAAGGTGTAGGCGGCTCCCTGTGATGCACGGGCATAAGGACAGCTGGCAGCAGGGTAGAGATCGTCGACGATATCCTTCAACTCACTCTCGATAAACTCGAAGGTCTGTTTCGGTTCATTGCGGGGGGGAATGAAGCTGCCCACAGGGTCGTTCTCCGTCACGAAGGGGATATTACGGAACAGGTCGAGGGCGTGGGTATAGAACAGGGCGCGCATAAACCTCGCCTCTGCACGATAGTGCGGAATCTCCGGAGAGAGGGCATCCTTATCTTCCGTACAGTTACGCAGGAACTCATTGCAGAGGGTGATATTATAATAGATGCGATAGTACATATCAGCCACCCAAGGATCGTTGGCATCCCATGTCAGGAAGGTGATATCGGAACTCTTGTCGCCCGAAAGCCAAGTGCTGGCCACTTCATCGGTGCCACACTCCTGGAGGTTGAACCAGCAGCGTATGTAGTCATAGCCCATATTGCTGGACAGGTCGGCATTGTCTCCACCTTTTCCTTGTCCGTTGGTGGTCATCGAATTATAAATCTTTCCCATCACTGCCTCGATACCTTCAGCGGTGGTGTAGACAGTTGCGGAGGTTGTCTCCACATGTGGCATCTGGTCGAGGTCACCCGTACACGACAAGGTACCGAAGGTGAGGGTGAGGGCTGCCAGACTGTGATATATGATTTTCTTTGTTTTCATGATCTTGCTGTTTTAGAAGGTGAGTCCTAAGCTGAGTGAATAGGTGCGTGGGCGCGGATAGAACGAGTTGTCCATTCCGTTGGGCACCTCTGGGTCGGCACCTGAGTAGTTGGTGATGCAGAATACATTCTGTATCATCATCGAAGCCGTGAGTGAGCACCAACTGCAAACCTTTCCGAAGTCGTAGCTCAGGTTGATGTTGTCGAGTTTCAGGAACGAGCCATTCTCCACATAGTAGTCGGAGAGATGCTGACGGGTTCTGAATCCCGTAGCGAGATAGCTGGTGTGCAGGTTGTTCAGCTGTTGACTATTATAGCTGACGGTCTCCCATGCTCCTGTACTCATCGCCATACCGTTGTAGACATAGTTGCCGATATTTGCACGGAAGCTCAGTCCTAAAGTTAGCTTCTTATAGCGTAGTGAGGTACTCAGACCCATGATGAAGTCGGGTGTGGGTGAGTGGAAGCGATAGAGATCGCTACTGTTGATGACGCCGTCTTGGTTCAGGTCAGCATAGGCACCTTCGATGGGTTTGCCGGTCTCTTTGTCGTAGAGCTGATGGTAGACATAGAACATATAAGGCTCACATCCCTCTGTGAGGGTCTGGAACTGATAGCTGTCGATCCATGGACCTACGGGGATGTTGGTGGCTGTGGTTCCTGGGGTGAGTGACAGGTTCGTCACCTTCATCTTCTGCCAGGTCATGTTATAGCTCAGGTTCCATTCCCAGTTCTTGTTTTGAATTGGTGTTGCATTGAGGGTGATCTCAAGACCCTGACTGCTCACATTACCCACATTAGTCAGGATGCTCTTGGCGAAGTTCGTACCTCCTGCTGAAGGAACGGTCGACAACAGGTCTTTCGTCTTACGAGTATAGTAGTCGATGCTACCCGAGATACGGTTGTCGAGGAATCCGAAGTCGATACCGAAGTTCCATGACTTCGTCGTTTCCCATTTTAGATCGCTGACATAGGCCTCTGGACGGTAGGTATAGATATACTCGCCGTTGATGAGTGCCTGTGCACCGTTGGTGCTTAGGGTGTAGAGTGGCAGGTAGTTATAGTTGCCGATACCGTCCTGCTGACCTGTGACACCATAGCTGGCACGCAGTTTCAGGTTGCTGAGCACCTTATTGTCCTTGAGCCATTTCTCCTGGGTCAGTGTCCATCCTACGGCTACAGAGGGGAAGGTACCCCAGCGGTGGTCTTTCGAGAAACGGGAGGTACCGTCGCGACGGATGGTAGCCGTCAGCATATAACGACTGTCGTACGAGTAGTTCACACGTCCGTAGTAAGAGAGGAGCGAATGACGGTAGTCACTGGCCTTAGCTGTCGACTGGATCTCATGATCCACGTTCATCGTGTAGTATTCGGGTGTTGTACTCTTCCAGTACTGGTAGTCGTAACCGATGGTGGCATCGATATTACTCTTGATGCTCTCGATGTATTTGTTGTAGTTGGCATAGAGTGTCAACAGACGGTTCTGGTTCCTCTGCGGACCATAGGCATAGTCGGAGCCACCAGTGGTATAGCTCATCGCTGCATACTTAGGGACATAGACCGTACCCTTACCTCTTGAAACGTCGATGCCGAGGGTGGCATGCAGTCGTAGGTCAGGCAGCGGATGCAGCTTATAGTCGATGTCAGCACTTCCGATGAATCGGGTGACGGTACTCTTCGAATCGTAGAGGTCGACGAGTCCCTTAGGGTTACGTACGGCTGCATTTGTAGGCAGACCGTTGCTGTCTACTGCCTCATTATATCCGCCGAATGTTGGGTCGTCCATGTAGATAGGTATGGTGGGGTTATAGGTAGCTGCCGCCCAGATAGCACTTCCGTTATAGAACGAGTTGCGGTTGTAAGTTCCTTTGGCATTGAGGGTGACATTCAGGTGGTTATCCAGAAAACTGGGGTTCATCACGATATTACCTGTCAGACGCTGGGCATTATCCTTTCTCACCAGTCCGCTTTGGTTCATATATCCCACTGATACACGGAAAGGTAGGAAGCCCACCTTACCGGCGATGCTCAGGTTGTTATCGGTACCGAAGGCTGAGCGATACACCTGGTCATTCCAGTCGGTATTCGTCTCGCCGAGCAAAGCACGCTGGGCAGCTGCGCCTTGTGCGAGGATAGTGTTGTAGAACGTGTTGCGGTCCATCATATCTACCAGTCCTGTGCGTGTCTGCAGAGAGTTGGTGGTCGTAAACTGGATATTCAGTTTGTTGTCCGACCCTTTCTTTGTTGTGATGATGATAACACCGTTAGAGGCGCGGCTACCATAGATAGCTGTCGATGACGCATCCTTCAGCACCGTCATACTCTCGATATCGGCAGGGTTGATCATACTGAGGAAGTTACTGCTGTTACCGCTGATACCACCTTGCTCTAGAGGCACGCCGTCGAGCACGATGAGTGGGTCGTTGGAGGCGTTGAGTGATGCACCACCACGAACACGGATAGTACTACCTGCTGTGGCTGATCCGCTGTTCGACATGATCTGTACACCTGATACCTTACCGTTGATCAGCTGTTCGGCGGAGGAAATCTGACCTTTGTTGAAGTCCTTCGAGCGGATGGTAGATACCGCACCGGTCAGGTCGCTCTTACGGGCAGTACCGTAGCCGATGACCACCACCTCGCTGATGACTTTCGAGTCGGGTTCCAGTTTCACGTCGGCCTTATTGCCTTTGATGGCTACCTGTTGTGTCACGTAACCCACATAGCTGACGGTTAGCTGTTTCGTGGCTGGAGCAACGGTGATGCTGAAATTTCCGTCATAGTCTGTCACCACGCCTCCTGCGGTGCCGGCGACTGTAATCGTCGCACCGATGAGGGGCTCACCAGACTGTGCGTCGGTGACATTGCCTGTCACTGTCTTGTTCTGTGCCCATGCTGTCATGGATAACATCATGAGTACACACGTGAGGAGTCTCCTGACCCTCAGCGCGTTTTCATAAGTTTTCTTTCTCATGCAATGTTTTAAGTTTGTTATATTGTTTCAGTAGCCATTGATAATAAAACCGTGCAAATTTACAAATAATTTTGATTTGCAACAACTTTTCGCTTGTTTTTTCTCCATCATTGCACAAATGTCGTCGAAAGTTTGTACCTTTGCAGCACTAAAAAATATATAGACATGGGATTTTTTTCAAAATTATTTCGCCGTAATGGCGGTGAGGAAAAGCAGAAGGTAGGGGGTATGGAGGATTTCATGACCCTGATCAGAGTATATTTCCAGGCAGCACTGGCCTCCGATCTCGGTATCACTAATCTGGGCGCACTCCCTGACTTGAGAGTCTTCAAGGCAACCCTGAAGGTTCCTACGGTCAATAATAAATTAGGTGTAGGTGAGCGCAGTCGTTGTAAGAAGATGCTGAAGGAGATGTATGACATGCCCGATGATTTCTTCAAGGAGGTGGACGGCAGTATCAAGAAACGTTGTCACAAGTTGCAGGATGCCCAGACTTATCTCATCCAGTTCCAGGGATTCACCCAAGATCTGATGATGCTGGTGGGCAACCTGATGAAGTACAAGCTCAGACTACCTGGTTTCATGAAGAAAATGATGTATACGATGACCGAGAAGACCGTCAACGATATCTTCACCAAGAACGATTACGACGATCCGGGTGTGATGAAGACGGTCGTAGCTATCCGTCAGTATGCGCAGAAACTGGGTTTCTCTCAGCAGTGGATTACGACCTTTGTTTATAAGGTAGTGATGCTGGCTAAGAAAGAGCCTAAAAAGCAAGAAGAGTAATTTTGAAGGGTTAAAAAAATAAAAACGAAGGGTAGGAATGTTAAAGCCTGTTAAGTGGCGGGTAACTTTCTATCCTTCATTTTTTGATTCTTATTTAAAATCTATAACTTTGTAACATAATTAGTTACACCATGACTCCATCTGAGCAGAAAATCGCGGCATTCGAATCGCGTGTCAGACAATTGATTCTCCGTTTTCAAGAGTTAAAGAAGGAGAATAGCGCGCTTAGTGCACAGATTGAGGCGAGCGAGAAGCAGATTGCCGATTTGCAAGCTCGGTTAGGACAGGCAGGGCGTGACTATGACTCTCTAAAGATGGCAAAGATGATGGAAATCACAAATGGTGATTTGGAAAGCGCCAGGGTTAGGTTGTCGAAGCTGATTAGAGACGTGAACAAATGTATTACTGTCTTAAGCGACGAACAGTAAATTCAAAGAGCGATGGCAGAAGTAAACAAAGAGAGACTAAATATACACCTGCACGTGTATGACGAGGAGATAGAAGTGACTGTCAACCGTGCAGAGGAGGAGTACTATCGCAATGCCGCCAAGCTGATTACCGATCGTTATAATGCCTATGCACAGGCTTATAAGGGTAGGAAAGGCGAGCACACGATTGCACTGATGACGCTGATTGATATCGCGTTGAGGTATGAGCGTGAGCGCGGCAAGAACGATATTGGTCCTTATGATCAGATTCTCAATAAGTTGACTTCCGACATCGATGAGGCGTTGAAGTGACGTGATTGAGAATATGATTTTAACAATATATATATGGAAATTTATTTTGTGTTACTGATTGCTGCGGGAGCCTTGGTATTAGGAGGTTTCTGCGGTTTTATGATTTTCCGCTTTGTCATCAAGGGAAAATATAATGAGATGATCAATAATGCCCGCAAAGAGGCAGAGGTCATCAAGGAAAAGAAACTGCTTGAGGTCAAGGAGAAGTTCCTCAACAAGAAAAGTGAGCTGGAGAAGGAAGTGCAACAGCGCAACCAGCATATCCAGCAGGGTGAGAACCGTCTTAAGCAGCGTGAGATTAGTCTCAATCAGCGTCAGGAAGAGTTAGGACGCAGAAAGAACGAGCTTGACAACCAACAGAACCGTATCGACAACGAGAAGAAGCTCCTGAATATCAAACAGGAGGAGTTGGAGAAGATGCAGGCACAGGAGCGTACCAAACTGGAAGAGCTCTCTGGTCTGAGTGCTGAAGAAGCCAAGAATCGACTGGTAGAAGCCATGAAAGATGAGGCGCGCACCGATGCTGCCAGCTATATCAACGAGATCATGGACGAGGCGAAGTTGAATGCAAATGCCCAAGCCAAGAAGATTGTGATCCAGACTATTCAGCGCGTAGCCACTGAGACCGCTATTGAGAACTCCGTTAGCGTCTTCCATATCGACAACGACGATATCAAGGGTCGTGTAATCGGTCGTGAGGGTCGAAATATCCGTGCTTTGGAGGCTGCCTGTGGTGTGGAGCTCGTGGTAGACGACACCCCAGAGGCTATCGTTATCTCTGCCTTTGATCCTATCCGTCGTGAGATCTGTCGTCTGGCCCTTCATCAGTTGGTGGCCGACGGACGTATCCATCCTGCACGTATCGAGGAGGTGGTTGCTAAGGTGAAGAAACAATTGGAGAATGAGGTCATCGAGACGGGTAAGCGTACCACAATCGACTTAGGTATTCATGGACTGCACCCAGAACTGGTACGTATCATCGGAAAGATGAAGTACCGTTCTTCTTATGGACAGAACTTGTTGCAGCATGCGCGTGAGACCGCCAATCTGTGTGCGGTGATGGCCTCTGAGTTGGGCTTGAACCCCAAGAAGGCGAAGCGTGCCGGTTTGCTGCACGATATTGGTAAGGTGCCCGATGAGGAGAGCGAGTTGCCACATGCTCTCTATGGTGCCAAGATTGCTGAGAAATACAAGGAGAAACCTGATATCTGCAATGCCATCGGTGCTCACCACGATGAGATGGAGATGAACACGCTGCTGGCACCTATCGTACAGATCTGCGATGCTATTTCTGGTGCCCGTCCAGGTGCTCGTCGTGAGATTGTGGAGGCATATATCAAACGTCTGAATGACTTGGAGGCTATCGCGATGAGCTATCCAGGTGTGACGAAGACCTATGCTATCCAGGCAGGTCGTGAGTTGCGTGTTATCGTAGGTGCCGACAAGATGGACGATGCCGAGACAGAGGCACTCAGCGGCGAGATTGCCAACAAGATCCAGACGGAGATGACCTATCCTGGTCAGGTGAAGATCACCGTTATCCGTGAAACCCGTTCTGTGGCATACGCAAAATAAACATTTCCTTGGAGATGAAGAACTTGAAAGTATATGAGCCTGATGATAAGATGATAACCTTGATTAAGGATGACTATAACTTATTGCAGGCATTGAGTTGTTTTGGTATCAATCTGGGCTTTGGTGACAAGACCGTTCGTCAGACCTGTGAGATGAACCATGTAGACACCTACACTTTCTTGGCAGTGGTGAACTTCACCGTCAACGACCATCATCATTTTGAGGATGATGAGCAGTTGGATGTGAACACCCTTCTTCATTATCTCAAGGCAAGTCATGTGTACTATCTCGACTTCCAGTTGCCGTTCATTCGTCGTGAACTGGAGGAGAGTCTTAATCTATCCGATTCCGTGGGCAAGCTCATCATGAAGTTCTATGATGAGTATGCCCATGAAATCCGTCGTCACATGAAGTATGAGGAGAAGACCCTCTTCCCTTATGTCGAGGGACTGCTGGAGAGAAAGCCCATGAACGACTATAATGTCGAGACCTTCTCCAAGCATCATGAGGCGACTGATAAAACGCTTCGCGAACTGAAGCTGATGATCATCAAGTATTTGCCTACCGATGAGCATCATAACCACAAGCTCACGGCAACCCTCTATGATATCTACAACAATGAGGAGTGGTTGCGCCATCATGCCGAGGTAGAGGATCATATCTTCACCCCCGCCATCCGTAGGTTAGAGGAGCGTTCCAAGCAGAGCGACGTGTCGAAGAATATCTCCTCGATGGTGTTCAAGGGCGGTCAGGATAATGGTGATGTGTTGAGCGACCGCGAGCGCGATGTTATTGTTAGTCTGGTGCAAGGAATGTCGAATAAGGAGATAGCCGACCACCTGTTTATCTCTGTCAATACGGTGATTACCCACCGTCGTAATATCTCGAGGAAGCTACAGATACATAGTCCTGCCGGGTTGACTATCTATGCGATTGTCAACGGTTTGGTGGATATCTCCAGTGTCAAGCTGTAATCTTAGATTTTATTGATGTCTACATACCCATGGGTAACGGCGTAGATGGTGAGTGCTGACACACTCTTCATCCCCAGTTTATCCATGATATTCTTGCGGTGGGTGACCACCGTAGCGAGACTGATATTCAGTTTCTCCGCTATCTCCTTGTTGATAAAGCCTTGTACGATGAGTGACATCACCTCCAGTTCGCGGTCGGAGAGAATCTTCCGCTCTAACACCTTAGGCATCGGCGGCAGATGCTGTCCTTTTCCGTGTGCGTGTTGTACAAGAGCTAAGAGCGAACGTACCAACTGTTTCTCGGGCACATTGATACAGAGACTGGGGAAATCAGCCAGCTGCGAACTGCTGTCCATCGAGAGGGTCAGTACGATCGTCTTCCGCTTGTTTTCGATAAAGAACGACCTGTTGGCCAATACCACGTTCATCGCTACGAAATAATGGACGTAGCGTTCAGGGTGGTTGGCCGACAGTTCTGCCATCGACCCATAACAGTCGACTGTGATAATGGGCATCACGGTCTGCAACAGTTGTTTCAGTCCGATGCCCGACAGTGTGTTAGGGTCGATGATAGCAATCAGTGGTCGCTCCATGCAGTAACAGTTATATTATGTGAGGAATCCCAACAGGGCACCTGCTGCAACGGCTGAGCCGATGACACCTGCCACGTTTGGACCCATCGCATGCATGAGTAGGAAGTTATGACGATCGTACTCCAGTCCGAGGTTGTTACTGATACGAGCTGCCATAGGTACGGCACTCACGCCGGCATTACCAATCAGCGGGTTCAGTTTCTTGCCTTCAGGCAGGAACACGTTCATCAGTTTGACGAACAGCACGCCCGATGCTGTGGCAATCATGAAAGCCATAGCACCCAGTGCGAAGATCTTGATGGTGTTGAAGGTCAGGAACTCCGATGCCTGTGTAGAGCAGCCGACGGTCAGTCCTAGCAGCATCACCACGATATCGTTGAGTGCAGCTCCCGCTGTCTTAGCCAGACGTGTTGTCTTGCCGCTCTCTTTCAACAGGTTACCGAAGAACAGCATACCCAGCAAGGGCAGACCAGAGGGTACGATGAACGTTGTCAGCAACAGTCCGATGATGGGGAAGAGGATACGCTCCGTCTGGCTTACCTCACGAGCAGGCTTCATCTTGATGACACGCTCCTTTTGAGTCGTCAGCAGTCGCATGATAAACGGCTGAATGACAGGCACGAGGGCCATATACGAGTAGGCACACACGGCGATAGCTCCCATCAGGTTGGGCGACAGCTTACTACTGAGGAAAATAGCCGTAGGACCATCGGCACCACCAATAATAGCGATACCAGCAGCCTGACTGGGTTCGAAGCCCATTGCCAACGCCACCATATATGCGCCGAAGATACCAAACTGTGCTGCTGCACCGATGAGCATCAGCTTCGGGTTTGCCAACAGTGCAGAGAAGTCGGTCATCGCACCGATACCCAGGAAGATGAGTGGTGGATACCATCCCTGTCGCACGCCCTGATAGAAGATATTCAGCACGGAGTTGTCCTCATAGAGTCCGATCTCCAGTCCTGCGTCAGCGCGGAAGGGGATATTTCCCAAAATGATACCCAGTCCGATGGGCACGAGCAACAGCGGCTCAAAATCCTTCTTGATGGCGAGCCAGATGAAGAAAGCTCCCACCACTATCATGATGAGGTTACCCACCGTTGCATTGGCAAAGCCTGTATAGGTGAGAAACTCATTGAAATTCTGTATGATAAATTGTCCTAAATCCATTGATCTCTAATCTCTAAACGCTAAACACTCAACTCTCATTATCCGATGGTTAGCAGTACGGAGCCCTCCATGACGGAGTCACCTGGCTTCACGGTGATGGAAGTGACGGTACCCGTTGTTTCCGACTCGATATTGTTCTGCATCTTCATGGCCTCGAGTACGAGAACCACATCACCAGCGTTTACCTTGTCGCCCACGTTCACCTTCACATCGGTGATAGTGCCAGGCAGTGGTGATTTGATAGCTGTTCCTGCTCCGGCTGGCGCAGGTGTGGGTGCTGGTGCTGCAGCGGGAGCTGCGGAAGGAGCCTTTGCTACAGGCTTAGGAGCCTCTACCTTCACTTTGTTCAGCGAACTGGTTGGATTGATGGGCTGTTTCAGCTCCACCTCGAAGGGGATGCCGTTCACATTCACTTTGGCGATGTTGCCTTCTACCTCTTCTATCTCTACATCGTAGTCGACACCCTGTACTTTATATTGATATTTCTTCATATTGTCTTGATAGTTTGATTAATGAATTTCTGGTGTGGTGGGAATCGTAGGTCCCTGATGGTTGGTGGGCAAGACGGGATCGCTGAAATGCGTCATCTGCGGCAGTTCATAGTCCCATCCTGTGTCCTTGGGTTTGATGGTGATTACGCCGCTCTCCACGTCGTGCACATCGTCCTGATACTGTTTGATAGCCATCGAGATGACGGCGATATAGATTTCCTTGTCGATACCTTTCGACTTAAGACCTTCTTTGAGGATGACGTTGGTCTTATGTCCCACCTCCATCGTCATCTCCACCGTTTTGGTGATCGGTTTGATGGGTTGGTGTTCAGCCACCTTCTTCGCTGTGTCGATATGACGCATCAGCAGACCGAAGAGCCAGAAGAACACGAACAGCACGGCCAGACAGAAGAATACGATACCCATGGCGAGCAAGGTAATACCCACGCCGTAGGGGTCTTCGCGCTTCAGTTTGGCA
>Ga0247610_10008125_pt1 | contig 10707 bp, 9 predicted proteins | sample 174DNAGHGhighgp2_FD_193483 | JGI IMG/M metagenome (GOLD analysis project Ga0247610, IMG submission 193483) | Sheep rumen microbial communities from Palmerston North, Manawatu-Wanganui, New Zealand - 1742 DNA GHGhigh gp2 | ecosystem: Host-associated > Mammals > Digestive system > Stomach > Rumen ... | reverse complement strand
AAAGGTTAGTTATCTCCTCTTCCATTTTAGAGATCTGTTTGCGCAAGAATTTAACAGTTTGCTCTATGGCTACTTTACTTGCAGGATCTTGCTTGGGCAACACTGCTAACGATTGTTGGAGATTGATTGTAGCAGTAAGCTGCTTCTTTAGTTGCCTAAGAACAGTACGTTTCTGCTTTAGCAGAATAATACTTTCCGAGGGAATCTTGTAGGGTGCAGGAGTCATCTTCTCACCATACGTGGCAATCAGTTTAGCATCAATCTCGTCTGTTTTAGTAGTGGACAGCATAGCACGTGCAAAATGCTTAATCTTCTGCGGATTCTCCATACTAACGATAATGTTAGCCTGTTGAAGCAGATAGAGGAGGAGCATGCTGTAGTTGCCAGTCGCTTCCATCACACAATGGCAGTCCGCTGGTAGCGAGTTAACGAACTTGCGCACACCACTAGTGGTGTTAGGGAATGTCTTGGTGGTATAACCACTCTTAGTCGGATAAGCTGCTACGAACGAATCCTTGCTTACGTCAATACCAATGTAGGTCATAACATTAAACTTTAAGTTGTGCACGATTAACATCTGATACATCTGAACACTATCGTTGCGAATGCGGGGTCAAAAGCCCAATGAACTATCCAGTTTTTGGATGTATAAAGTATGGGGACGGAACGTTAATAACGGTGTTTATCACCACCAATCAATCGGTCTTAATCCATACTTTAGATGTAAATCGGGTGCAAAGATACAAAAAATATTTTAAATATACAACAATTAAAAACAAAAACATTATGAGAAAACTAAAACTATTTTCTCTGTTGGCGGTGCTGCTATGCTCCGCGACAATGTGGGCAGCCACCGGCTCATGGACGAGCAGCAGTTGCACCGTGACGCTCACCGATGACGGTACGCTGACTGTCAGCGGCTCTGGGGCGATGGATAATTATTTGCAGGAAAAATCAGGTCCAAACTGTCCTCCTTGGGTAAAGACCAATGCAGCAGACATTAAACGCATCGTGATTGAAAATGGCGTTACCTCTATAGGTCAACGCTGCTTTAATGCGCTTCCTAACCTGACATCGGTCAAGATGGCAAGTACGATTCAATTTATCGGGCTGAATGCTTTTGCCAATTGTACCTACCTGCCCAAGATTGTCATTCCGGCTAACGTCATGCAAGTCGGTGCAGATGCATTCATAGGCTGTACGTCATTGACGGATGTATATTGTTATCCGAACTCTAATGCCGGCTCTAACTTTGGTATGACATTATGGACAGACGATGCGGAGAACCCCGATTTCATCAAAAGTGTAGTCAAGACGACCAAGTGCCACGTGCGGACAGACCAGTTGAATGGGTACAATACCTCCTTTGGCACAACGCTGAACGTGACCTTCGTCGGCGACCTGCTCTACCCGACATCCGGGACGGCTCCCACGGTGGTTGAGATGCCCAATGCCAAGGCATTGTTCTATACGGGCAGCGCACAGGAACTGATTTCCGGCGGTGCTGCATTGAACGGCACGTTCGAATACTCAACGGACGGTACCTCATGGAGTACGGCTCTGCCTACCGCTACCGAGGAAGGCGAATATACGGTTTACTACCGTCTGACCGGGGCTGCCGGATATGGCAGTGTAGATTACGATGCAAACAACAAGATTACCGCTTCCATCGTGAGCGACAAGGGTGTTTTCCAGTATTGCTATGACGCGCATGTGAACCCCTCCTCGTATCCCACAAATGCAGTCGTAGTGAATGATTTGGCTGAACCCCGTGATGTCAATAGTACGGTTGCCGTAGTCAACGAGAAACCGCGCGGACCGTGGCGTGTCGTGTATTTAGGTCAGTTCGAACCGGCTGATGAGAGCAAGTACGGCAACGGTGTGCGCGATCAGGTGAACGCTGCATGCGTGGCTTATGGGGAAGAGGTTAACGCTACCAACCGTGCCAAGAAAGAAGTGTATGCGCTGCAACAGTGGAACGGCTCGGCGTGGATCACCATCACCAACGGTCTGGTATCAATGTATTGGGACGGCACGCAAGACCCGGCGCGTTTTGCTATCTTTATCAAAGGGCAGACCAGCACTGAGGAACTGACTTATCTGCTTTGCGACCAAGCACAACCAATACATAATTCGGCCGGATTCGGCGTCAATACATCCTTCCCTAATGCCAAGACCGGCACCCAGAGTGCTATCTTTGGCACAGGTGGTGCAGATGATGACGATGAGGGTGGCGAAGGCGGAGGCGGCTCCACCCCCGACCCGGGCTTTGCTACCGGCAAACTGACGGGTGAGTTCTCCATCAACAGCACCGGCGGCAAGGTGAACTTCTCCTCTGGTAACCTGCAGTACCTCGCTTCTACTGACACATGGCGCTTTGCAGTGAACCAATATGACTATATCGGTGCAGCACCCGGCAATAATGTCTATACAGGCCGTGCCTCACAGGCGGAATGGATTGACCTCTTCTGCTGGGGAACGGGTACGAATCCTACCTATATATCGAACAATGGAGCCGATTTCCTGCAGGACATCACCGGCGAGGAATACGAGTTCGGTACGGCTAACGACTGGGGAACGGCTGCTGCTGAAGACCTTGGTGACGGATGGCGTACGCTCAATAAAGCGGAGTGGCTGTATATTCTGGAGGGACGCGACAATGCCGCTAATCTCTGGACCAAAGCCACCGTTGACGGTAAAGCCGGTCTTCTCCTCCTGCCGGACGGATGGACAGCAGACGGCGTTACGCTGACTATCACCGGGACAAGCGGAGCATTTACAACCAACGAGCTGGATTTGGACAAATGGGCTACCTTACAGAATCAAGGCGCAGTATTCCTTCCCGCAGCAGGATTTAACAGCTATAGACCAGACCCAAAATACGAAAATCAGCCTGTATCGGAATATCAGTATGTGGGTCAAGCTGGTGAATATGGCTACTACTGGTTAGCAACGGCTGCTGCTGATGCTATGGGTGACAAGCGTGCTGATGCTACTATGTTCTATGATAGCCATATATATACTTTCACATATCGCTACAGATGCATGGGCTCAAGCGTGCGTCTTGTACAAGATGTACAGGCTCCCAATACCCGCGATGATGTATCCGGTATCGAGGATGCTATGGCGGCTCTCATAGGCACAGGTGCTACCGATTTGACTATCGTGCGCGACATGTACAAGGACGGTTTCTTCAATACTATCTGCCTTCCGTTCAGCCTCACCGCAAGCGAGATTGCTGCCGGTCCGTTGGCAGGCTGTGAACTATATATCTTCCAGTCGGCAACCAGAAACGGTAATGGATTGGACATCAATATCTCTTCGGCTACGGAGATTGAGGCAGGCATGCCGTATCTCATCCGTTGGGGAAACACAGGAGAGGTGATGACCTCGCTTCTCTTTACCGGCGTGACCGTTACGACAAGCACCGGTATTGTTACAGGCAGCGGCGAAGTCAACTTCATCGGAACCATCGGCCGCTCTACACTGCCGCACGGCAATGTGTCCTACTTATTCGTAGGCGAGAGCAACAATCTCTATTGGTCGGACTCTTCGGACGCTACTTCCATGAAGGGCTTCCGTGCCTATTTCCGTATCAATAATTTAGGCGGTCAAGAGAGTGTTCCGCGTCATGCTCCGGCACGTCTTGTGATAGCAGCCCCCAAAACGCCGACAGCCGTGGAGAATGTACAAGGGGACAATGTACAAAGTACAAAGGTCATCGAGAACGGACAATTGTTCATTATCAAGAACGGCATCAAATACAATGTACAAGGAAAAGTAGTAAAGTAATTAATTGAAAGGAAAATTATTATGAAAAAGAATTATATTATACCTTGTACAGAGAATACCCCTTTTGAGGGTATGACTGCTTTGTGCGTCAGTACAACGGAAGGCATGACTATCCAAAACGGTGACGAGCAATTTAAAGCCCGTGCACCGAAACGACCTTTCTAATCAACAGATTAAGCAGATTATCGGGATTAGAACCGATCGGTTACTATGACAAAACACCCCTGCAGATTTGTGCTGCGGGGGTGTTTTGGTATTAACTTTCTTAATGTTGTGTTTTGCCTTATATTCTCTCCAAAACCGTGTGGACGAGTTCTTTGATGCGGGGTTTGTAGTCGGTGTTGGCGGCTTCGATCTTACGCTGAGCGATGACGCAGCAGACTGTCATAGCGCGGTGTCCCATGTGGAGGGCGAGACCGGCGATACACGAACCTTCCATCTCATAGTTGGTGATCCGCTGCCCCTCGTAACGGAAATCGGTGATCTTCTCGTTGATGTCAGGCACCGCCAGAGGCACACGGAGTACACGTCCTTGCGGGCCGTAGAAGCCGTTCGCTGCGATCGTGCAACCACGCATCATATCGTCTTTCGCGATGCGGTCCACGAGTTCGGGATTAGCGGCTACCACATAGGGCACAGCGGCTTTTTTCGGATAACCCACGAAATCGACGAAAGCTTTCTCGAAACCGAGGTCAGCGATCTTGTCGCGATCCTCATAGAAAGCGAGCACACCGTCAAAGCCGATGGATTTTTGCGAAACGAGGAAGGTTCCCAGCGGGATGTCCTCTTGCATACCGCCACAGGTTCCGATTCGGACGATATCCAGGCAACGCTTTTCGGTTTTCTCCGTGCGGGTCTCAAAATCGATGTTCGCAAGGGCGTCGATCTCGTTCATGACGATGTCGCAGTTATCGGTACCGATACCGGTAGAGATACAGGAGATACGTTTGCCGTGGAACTTACCGGTAATGGTATGAAACTCACGGGATTGCACGTCACACTCGATAGATCCTTCGTCAAAGAAGGATGCTACCATATTCACGCGGTCCTGGTCTCCGACCAAGATCACTTTATCTGCCAAGAACTCAGGTCTGAGGTGCAGATGAAACGCAGAGCCATCCGCATTGATGATCAACTGCGATGCAGGAAATGTTTTCACGTTATTTTGGTTATTTTTCGGGATTACGTAATTACGGGATTTAGGCTTCTCCGCCGGTGAAGGTGAGGGGGAGTGTAGAGCCTTTCGGTGCGCCACCAACCGGAGTGATCGTACCGAATTTCTGCTCGTACTGGCTGATGTTATTGCCCAAAGCGGCAAGGATCTTCTTTGCCTGATCAGGAGTAACGACCACACGCGAAACGACGTTTGCCTGCGGTACGCCCGGCATCAGTTGTGCGAAATCAAATACGAACTCCGTGGGAGTATGTGCAATAAGCGCCAAGTTGGCGAAAACGCCCTGCTGTTTATCAGGAGCAATGTTGATTTTCAATTCTTGTTTTTCCATAATGTTATTTAGTTTTAGTTGTTATTTCGGGATGACGTAATGACGTAATGACGGTATTACGTTATTTACCATTTGTTATTTCTTTTCGGAACGACAATCATCCAGAGGTTGACCAGCGGCAGAGCGATGTCGAACCACAGAATGCTGAACATATTAAATCTCGTCAAGCCCATCCGACGTGCGGACACATTGAGAATCGCCGTTTGCAACACCCACCGAACGAGGAACAGCCCCAAGGCGAAGTACAGAACCTCTCCCCTACCCTCCCCACAAGGGAGGGAGTAAAGGGAATACGCGATTACTACCATCAGCGCCAAGTAAAACAGCCCACGCGTAAGGGGCTCGATAGTCAGGCGGAACTTCGTCACCGGACGGTAGGCGGGCGAGACGGAGAGATGACGGCGTTTTTGCTGCCACCACTCTTTCATGGTCTTTTTAGAAAGCGACCAGATATAACTCTCCGGATTCACCACGACCGCTGTATTCGATTTAGTCGCCAAATGGTTCACGAACAGATCGTCATCGCCGGCTCTATTATCCATCATCCGGGTAAATCCTCCGGACTCGAAGAAGAGGGATTTGCGGTATGCCAGATTTCGTCCCACTCCCATATACGGATGTTTGGCGATTGCGGCTCCTAAGTAATGAAGCCCATTGAAGAGCGTATCGAAACGCACTAAGCGGTTGATGTGTCCTTTCTCTGTAAAATACGGGCTGAAACCCAGAACGATTTCTTTGGTTCCCTGCGCTTTGTCCCCTTGTGCCTCGCCAAATCCCGCCATCATCGAAGCGATCCAGTATTTCGATTCCGGCACACAATCGGCATCGGTCAAGAGCAGGAAATCGTATTTCGCAGCCTTAGCAGCCAGGGTAAGCGCTAATTTTTTAGTAGAACGCACGCGCGCGCCATAAGGCACAAAAGTCATGTGCAGACGAGGGTCATGTACCATATAACTCTCAATAATGGCTCTCGTACTGTCTTCCGAACCGTCATCCACCACAATCACCTCATATTCCGGATAATCCTGCGTAAGCAGAGCCTGCAAATAGCGGGAGAGGTTCTCACTTTCGTTATGCGCACAAAGGATGACGGATACACCTTCGGTGATTTGTGATTTGAGATTTGAGATTTGAGATTTATTGCCCTTACGCATCTTCCGCGCCGGGGCAGCCATATAACGGCTGTACCAATACACCTGTGCCACAAAGAGAACCGCAAGGACTCCAAACAGCACGTAATCAACAATATGCAACTCTAAACTAATCAACGTATTACCTTAATTTTATAGACATGAGTAGAGGAGTTATCTTCCGCGGTGACGGTAATGATCCACGGTGTACCATTGACCACGCCGGGCGTGACGGTCATTTCCGAGGTGGAGAGTTTGCGACCATTAAAGCGCGCTTTCTCGCCTTTGATATTCGTCAGTGTACCGATGCCACGCAGGGCTTCGAACTTCATTGTTTGCGCTTCACCATCAGTCAATTTGAAGGTTTGCACCGCATCGGTATCCGGATCGAAGCCCTTCCATTCCTTGCCGTTAACGAGCAGTTTGTCGATGCGCGAAGAATAGATCATTTGCACATCATCCACGTACAAACCGTTGCCATCGTACAGACCATCGTTCGCACGGAAAGCAGGATAGTTACCCGCGGAGAAAATCACATTGCACATGGTCGGTTTGGCATCGCTTTTATACAGAACGGGCACCTTGATCAGCGTCCATTCATTATATTTGGCCCGCGCGCGATACCATCCTTCTGCCACTTGGCGAACGGGTTGATCAATACCGCATTCGTTGCCATCAGTAGCCGAACGGATGTCGGATTCCTCGTTCGTGCGGGTGGTAGCCGTACAGCCGCCCACTTTGTTTTTGTACTGGTTGCTGAGAGCCGTTCCGATCCAGGAGTAATACAGCAGGTGAAAATCCTCCTTGTCCGTATTTGCTCCGACGCGTTTGACCCAGACAGCCATCGTATCCGGACGATGAGTCCACGCGATACCGCCCTCGGTTCCGGCGGTAGCACTCTTGATCGTCAGACCCTTCATGTACTGCCAGGGCTGACCTAGACTCATGTAACCGGGTCCCACAGCGGTAATACCGATTGCGCCGATCTCACGATCCGCCACGTACGCACAATAACCCATACGACCAGGTTTCTGATACATAAAAGTGAACTTAAATCCCAGTTGGGTCACATTAGAGCCATACCAATTTGCCAATTGGACGTCACCATTATAGGTGCGTGACCAATTCTCAAAATGTGAGTCAGGTAACTGCTGCGCAGAACTCGTCACTGCCACCAAAATCGCCAATATACCAAAAAATTTCCTCATTTTACTACAAATTTGGCGCAAAGGTAGTGAAAATTTTCGATTTATACAAATAAATCGGTTTATTTTGCATAAAATTTTGCATATATGCAAATATTTTAGTAATTTTGCGGCCGAATATGAATGAATTTGGTGAAAAATGGACATTTACCAGCTTTGGTGAATCGCACGGAGCAGCCATCGGTGGTGTATTGGACGGAGTGCCGGCGGGTTTGCACATCGACATGGATCTCATTCGGACGGAATTAGAGAGACGATCGGGACGTATGCAAGTCCTATGCAAGTCCGATGCAAGTCCTATGCAAGTCGGGGTTTCTCCACGTGCAGTTCGCGAAAAAGATGAGGTAGAATGGCTCTCCGGCGTCATGGAAAGTGACGAAGTGACTACGGATCAAGGGTCAAAGGGCTTGATTACCCTCGGGACGCCGATTGCTTTTATCATTCGCAACCAAGATGCGCGGCCGGAGGATTACGAATGGCTGAAGCATAGTTACCGCGTGGGGCATGCCGATAAAGTCTATGAGCAGAAATACGGCATTCGAGACTGGAGAGGCGGAGGCAGAGCCAGTGCGAGAGAGACAGCAGGACGAGTAGTTGCCGGCAGTATTGCCAAGCAGGAGTTAGCCCAAAAAGGAGTGAGCATCCAAGCCCGCTTAGTCCAAGTAGGAGAAGAAACAGACCCGGCGCGTTTTGAAGAGACGATAGCAAGATATCAGCGGGAAGGCGATTCCATTGGAGGCATCATCGAATGTCATGTTTTAGGGCTTCCGGCAGGAATAGGAGAACCGATTTTCGATAAATTACAGGCTCGGTTAGCTTATGCGATCATGAGCATCAATGCCTGCAAGGGCTTCGAATACGGAACCGGATTTGGGGGCGTCACGCAGCCCGGAAGCGCTATCAATCATATCAGCGGAGGCATAGCGGGCGGCATCAGCGATGGCACAGAGGTGGTGTTCCGATGCGTCTTCAAACCCACACCCACCACGCCCAAAGCGCTGGAAGCCATCAGCCATCAGAAATCAGCCATCAGAAACCGATCTGATGCATGTGTGGCAGTGCGCGCTGTGCCGGTGGTAGAAGCGATGGCAGCATTAACAATAATCGATTTAATACAATAGTTTTATGGCACCAAAACAATTGATGCGTTCGAATAACAAGATCATCTCGGGCGTGTGTGGCGGCTTAGCAGAGTACGCCGAAATGGATTACACGTTGGTTCGTGTATTGTTCGTAGTAGCAAGTTTGATGATGGGAGGTTTTACCGGTATCATTCTGTATGTGGTACTTGTTTTTCTGCTCCCTGAACCGCCGCAAGACGGCACCCCTGCTCAGTCCGAAAAGGGCCCACAAGCGTAACAAGAAAAGCGGACATTTGAGTGTCCGCTTTTCTTTAATGAGCAGGTTGATTAGTCAACCTTTACAGCCTTATGTTTCGGAACCAAAGCTTTCATAATGCTCCAGCCTACCAGATAAGCAACTGCACAAACGCAGAAGATGATCATATAGCCGGCAGGTTTACCCTCAAAACCTAAAGCAACCATCGGTTGAGTTACTATTTCGCCGCCAAGTTCCGTTACTTTAGCGATCATACCTTGTGCATCAATAGCACCCAGAGCTTTATCACCCAAGTTGAATGTTTTTTCGATCACATCAGCAGACAATTCGTATTCTTTACCGTCATAGGTAAAACTACCTGCTGCATGGGTGAAGAGTTTACCCGAACCTTTATTGATGATAAACGAACCAACCCCACCTGCCATCGCACCGATACCGGTAATAGAAGCAATCGTTGATTTGGGGAACATATCACCAATAGTGGAGAACAAGTTAGCTGACCAAGCCTGATGCCCTGCACCTACCAAGCCAATGATAATAGCGGGCCACCATGCACTATACGTACCCAGAGGCTGTGCTACCAAAGCAAGTAAGGGGAAGAAAGCAAAGATTAACATCGCTAACATACGTCCTGAATACGGCTCCATACCTTTCTTTTCCACAAATATCCTTGGCAGATAGCCGCCGAAGATAGAAAGAATGGTCACGATTGCATACAGGGTAAAGATCAATATGATCGCCTCTTTTGAGTCAGAAGTATAGCGATATTGGCTGGAGAAATATGCAGGAGCCCAAAACAGGAAGAACCACCATACTCCATCCGTAAAGAATTTACCTGCCACGAATGCCCAGGTCTGCTTGAACGTAAAGCAACGCCAGAAAGAAATAACTTTCTCTTCTTTCTCCTGAGAAGCTTTTACTTCTTCCTTGTCATCTTGTTGAATATACGCCAATTCAGCTTCGTTCACATGTTTGGATTTCTCCGGTTTTGCATAGCAAAGGATCCAGAACAACATCCATATATAGCCTAACGCACCGATGATGATGAACGCCATTTCCCATCCACCGCCAATACCTGCGTCCTTAAAATAACGCGCCAATAATGGAATGGAAGCAGGAGCAACCAATGCACCTACAGAGGCACCTGCGTTAAAAATAGAGGTAGCAAAAGCGCGGTCTTTCTTCGGGAAGTACTCAGCCGTTACTTTGATCGCTGCAGGGAAGTTACCCGCTTCACCAAGTGCCAAGATGAACCGACATGCCAGGAATGCATATACTGATAAACTGGTGATTAACAAAATGGCACTTGCGTCAGTTTCTGCGGCCATCGCAGCGGTACTGGAATAACCACGCGCTGCCATCGTAAAGATACCGCTTGCAGCATGGAGACATGCACCCGTTGACCAAACGAAGATAGCAATCAAGTATCCTTTCTTTGTTCCTGCCCAGTCGATGAATTTACCTGCCAACAAACAAGCAATCGCGTAGAAAATAGAGAACCATGCCGTTATGGTACCGTAATTATCATCGTTCCAGTGGAACTCAGGCGCAATAAAGTCTTTCCAAGTAAGCGATAATACTTGGCGATCTAAGTAGTTAACTGTTGTTGCAATGAAGAGTAAGCCTACTATCATCCAACGCCAGTTAGTCATTTTCTTTATATTACTCATAACTATTCAATTATTTGCGGCACGCCGCGATGATTTCAAAACACTCTTTGCACTTGGCGGTTACGTA
>Ga0247610_10008124_pt1 | contig 10708 bp, 12 predicted proteins | sample 174DNAGHGhighgp2_FD_193483 | JGI IMG/M metagenome (GOLD analysis project Ga0247610, IMG submission 193483) | Sheep rumen microbial communities from Palmerston North, Manawatu-Wanganui, New Zealand - 1742 DNA GHGhigh gp2 | ecosystem: Host-associated > Mammals > Digestive system > Stomach > Rumen... | reverse complement strand
AAATAGATATGTTGTGCTGGGTCACCGTGTTTAATAGTTCCTAGCAACTTAGCTGTTTCTGAATATTCTGGAACGATATCATATAATAAATTACGTCCGACATATGCAGATGGTAATGCTTTACCAATCTTAATAAAATTATTTGTTTTTTCACGAATCATATCATATGTTTCTTTTTGGAAATATGATATATACATTCTATTCATCGGCTTAATACGTCTAGGAGAATAAGCTGAGAATAATTGTTGTGGTTTAAATAATTTTGATGTGATGACATTTGTATAATCATCATATGTATTTGTTGCAACAATAACTAAGTTACCATAGTTACGATTTGCAGTATCAAAATTAAATCTTCTTTTCTTTACTAACTTATTTGTTTCAATATTTAATGGAGAAATTAGCATAGTTTTTACCTCCGTCATTTAATAATTAATTGTTCCAGATACCATTTATTTATATTTTATTTTATATAAAAATGCCGTTAACAATTAATTATAGAAATTTTAATCATAAGGTGGTGGTATAATTGATATACAAAGATTTTACGTTTAGTAGATCTGAATATAATTCTGTAAAAGAATTATCTGGAACAAATGCAATAATTAATGCAATAAAATCATTAATACTTGGTAGAAATGGTAATTTTCCATTAACTCCAGGTGCTGGTATTAACATACAAAAATATCAGTTTGAAATTCTAGATGATATCCAATTACGTCAGATAAAATCAGATATTTCTAAGCAAATAGCATTATACATTCCATCAATAGATAATGTTTCGATATCAGTAGATAAAGTTGAAGATATTATAAATGGAAAAACTGTTACAGCACTTGGTATAAAAGTTGCTGTTTCAAATGGAGCAGATTCAACTGAAGCATTACTTTTAGTAACAAAAGATCACGAAGATATCAACATTTATGATGAAATTCATAATTAATAAGGAGACGGATAAATATGGAAAATATGGAAAATGAGAATTTAAGCCAAATTGAAAATCTTATTAAACACCAAAAAGAAAAAGTTTCACATATTAAAAATATGATAGATTTAGTTGATCTTGATGATATTAAATTTGAAAAAGCATCCATTGCAGACCAACAAGAATCAATAATTAATATTTTTAGTAATAAGCCAGCATTCCAAGTAGTTTGTGCTCAAAGCGGTTATATGGCAAAGATATCTGCATTGGTTTATAAAGACATTGTTGCAATCACAAACTCTAACTTATCAAATTTAGAGAATAAGAAAGCAATATATAAAGTTCTTTATTCAAAAATAACTGGTTATTCAGCAGAAAAGTTTAAGCCAACATATGAGCAATGGCTAGAAATGACATCATTAGGTGATGTAGAAACATTATTCTATGGTTTATACTGTGCAACATTCCAAGATGAATCATCAATAAGATTTGAATGCCCAGATTGTGGCGAAACAAATGTTATAAAAATTAATAACAAGCAATTAGTCCGTGTTGAAGATAGAAAGGAAATGCTAGATTTAACAACACGAATTTCTAAAGAAGCAGATACTAAAGAAAAAATACAAGAATTTTCATTAGTTGCTAATAGAAAAGAAAATAAGAAATCTCTTAGATTACCAGACTCTAAGATTATTATTACAGTTAAGTTACCATCATTAGCTAAAGTATTGGATGTATTAAAGCTATATGATGATGCAGAATTAGCATCAAAATCAGTAGATGCAATAAATATTTTACTTTCAATAGAATCTGTCGCAATTCCAGATAAAGAGAAAGGAACATATTCATATGTAGAAGATAAAAAAGATTTCTCAAATTTATTAGATATTTTAAGTGTAGATGATTTTTCAGTTTTAAAAGATGTCGTTGACACAATGTTTGACGACAAACATATTACATATTGTGTCGAAAATCAGAAATGTTCAAGTTGTAAAACTAAATTTCCAAAGATTCCTCTTGATATGGAAAATTTACTTTTTTTTCAAATTTCCGAGAGACAACTTTCGTAAGCAGATACGCAACTGCAGAAGAAAAATCAAAAGCTGCCCAAAAAGTAATGAAAAACGAGCAAGCTTATCAACAAATGAAACGAGAGAAAGCTCAAGAAATTATAATATTACTAGATTTATTCGATGGAAAGATCACATTATCAGAATTATTGGAAACCGATATTCCATTAATTCATCAATTAAGAGATGCGAAAATTCAATTGAATTCACAGAGACAGCAAGAACAACTTCGTGCATCTGGCAAAGAAAAGATTAATACACAATTAACAAATCCAGATGACATTGCAGAAGCTATTAATAAAAAAGGAAATAGTGTATGATAAAGGAATTATTAAAGCAAATTACCATTATTTCTGATGATGAAAACGACAACACTGAAAATTATTTAGACGCATTAAATTATTTAGACAATGTATATAATTTACTAGAAATACTTCAAAATGACATATCAATGGAGGATGTTTCATTCTTACCATCCTTTAAAAGTATGTATATTGCTGAAAGACTTGGCATCGGTAGTTATGCTGAAGAAAATGTATTAAAGTATTTTAAGATTAAATCATCATTGTTTATCTCGGATACAGAATTATCTAAAAAAATAAAAATGGATTGCACCCCTATATGTAATAAAATCACACAAGAAAAAGATGTGATATGTTTAGTTTTAAAGTAAGGAGAACGATAGTATGAAAGAGAACAATACTAAGAGATTACGTGAGAAGACAGTAGTTGAAATATGTAAAGAAAATAATATTAATGGAGACATTATTTTAACAAATGCTGTTGATGAAGTAGTTTCTAAAAATAAAATAAGAGCAACTATGGAAATACTTGCTAAAGCATTATCCAGTACTCTAGGACCAGATGGTTCAACAACATTAATTCAAGATAGAGATCATTTACATTTAGCAACAAAAGATGGTCTAGATGTTATTTCGCATATGTATTTCAGAGATGAAATTGCAGAAACAGTTAGAGATTTAGTTTATAATATTTCTAAAAACCAAGTATTATCGGTTGGTGATGGCTCAACATCAGCAATTATCGTTGCAAATGCATTATATCAAGAATTAACAAATAAAGAAAATACAGAATTATTAAAGTATGCATCACCAAGAGTAGTTCTTGAGATGTTAAATTATATTTGTGATTATCTTGAAAAAAGATTACACGAAGAAGGTATGCAATTATCTGAAGATTTAAGAGAATTAAAGCAAATTGCTACAATTTCAGCAAATAATAGTGAAGATGTTGGTGAAATGATGCATCAAATCTATTCAAAGATTGGTAAAGATGGATTTGTTTCTACTGATATTACACAAAACTTTGAAAGAGATTTTGTTGAATATAAGAAAGGCATTACTTGGGATCGTGGATATCAAGATGCTGTATTTGCAGAGCAATATGAAGCAAATAAGATTGTTCACGAAAAACCATATGTATTTATTACAACAGACCCAGTTACAGCAGATGATTGCGATAGTTTATATCGTAGATTAATCGGTACAGTATGTTCTTATAATCAAGGATGTATGGGTTCTGAATTAATTATTATTGGTAACTTCTTTAGTGAAGATGCTAAGAATTTCTTCGCAAATGTTCGTTCTGTTCATAAGTTAAATCCAGCAAAGCCAGAATTAAAGTTCACATATGTTGATATTGCACAAACAACTGAAATATCTAGAAATATGTTAAAAGATATTGCTTTATTATGTGGCTGTGAAATTTATGAAAAGGGCAATAATAGCGAAGCTGAAGTTACAGTTAGATTAGACCCACATTATCAAAAGGATGATAAGTTTAAATATCTTGGTAGAGCATTAAAGTGCGTTATTACAAAAACAAGAACAGATTTAATTTGTGATGATTCATTATTATCAAATACAGCAATTGCTAAGAAGAATGCTGCTATTGCAAAGTTAAATGAAGATTTAGAAGCATTAAAGAATAAATCATTTATAAATAATGATGAAATGATGCTTAGAAATATATTTATGCAAAGAAAATCAAATCTAGAAAACTTAACAGCTGTTATTCATATTGGTGGAAAAACATATGAAGAAAGACATTCTAGAGAAAGATTAATAGAAGATGCTATATTTGCAAGTAAGTCAGCATTAAAATATGGTTATACTGTTGGTGGAAATATTATGATTCCAAAGATCTTATTAAATGATAAGAAAAAGTTAATAACATTATTAAATGATAAGTTTGATTATACTGAAGCAGATAAAACATTCTATGGATCATTTATTGAAATACTATATGATTCATTCTTAGAGTCATATCGTTCTGTTTTAGAAAATTCTTATTTATTAACAAATGAAAAGATTGATTCAATTATAGATACAGTTATGACAAAAGATAAATTCTATAATCTTAAGACACATAAGTTTGAAAAGTTTACTGAAACAAGCGTAATAAACTCAGTTGATACAGATATTCAAATTATGCGTTCTTGTATTTCAATCATTGGTTTATTAGCAACATCTAACCAAGTAATAACATTAAATTGTAATATCGTAGACCAGGTAAGTAAGTAATATGAAAAATAATGATTTATCATTATCTATAAAGAATAATGCAATTTCTTCCAATATTGGAAATATCGGTATTGGAAGAAAGCGTGTCTATTCAAAATTTGAAGGACAAGATTTTATATTAGATAGTGAAACAAATATTGAAAAGCAATATGATTATCTATGTTCCATTGTATTGAAGCTTGTTAAATACAATGAAAATAAATTTAATATCTTATATATAAATGTTGATAAAACATTTAAAGGAAAAATGAATAAGAAACAAGTATTTGACTATGATTTACAAACAAAGATTGTTACTTTAGAAGAATTAAAGAAAATATATTTTACAAATGATTTCAAGGAGTTAAGAAATGATGTATGATTTAACAGAATACTCTGAACTTGCTAGAGAACAGGGTAGAGAAAATTTTAGAATAGAAAACACTGAAGTTTATGGATTAACAAAAGCAATTATCGCATCTGGTAATCCAATGAGAACTTCTATGGCTGATAATACAAAAGAGCCAGTAGCTAAAGATTTAGCTAGAGCTATATCATTAGGAACAACAAAAATTGGAGAGGGCCACGATCAATATCTTACTGGAATTATTGCACAGTTTGATATTTATGCCCCATTATATATGTGGAAGGAAATCCAAAGATATCATTTCTTAGATTTTATTTCATCACAATCGACAATGCATAAATTAGTAAAGTTTAATGTTGCTAGTAAATGTAATCCAGACGTTGATGAAGTTATTTTAGATAGATATCAAGAGTTATTAGATGAATATAATAATCTCCCAGAAGATACAATTCAAATAGCAAGAACAAATAAATGGAGAACATTGGTTGCATCATTACCAGCTGGATTTATTCTTGGTGCAACATTAACAACAAATTATAGACAATTAAAGACAATCTATAATCAAAGAAAGAATCATAAGCTAATTGAGTGGCATTGGTTCTGTGATTGGTGTGAAAAATTACCAAGATTTTTAGAATTATGTGTAAATAAAAAAGAAGAAGATTAATTCTTCTTTTTTTTTAAAATATTCGCTACAACAATTAATTATATACAACATATTCATTTTACAAGGAGGATTTAATATGGCAATTCAACACAATCAAGAGCATATTTCTATTGCTAAAATGATACAAAATCCAACTGGTAAAAACACTGCTTTCTTCGCATCTAGAGTTAGAGTAAAAGCTCAATTGGATTCAATATTCATTAAGAATTTGCGTAGATATCGTAGAGAATTCTATGCTGTTCCATATGTTGATGATATAACACATAATATATATTTTTATGTGTCTGTACCATCAGAAACATTTTCAATAAACAGAGTTAGATGGGACTGTCTTATTGAAATTATTTATAACAAATCGCTATCATTAGAAAACAGAGATGCAAAGTATTACACAAACTCACCAAGCTTTATCTTCACCTATGCCTACGTATTTAACCAACAAGATTTATTACCACAAATTATTAAGAAGAAAATGCCATCACAATGTTTAACACAACCGCCAACAATTAAAAACCCAGTAGAAACTCGTGGCTTTGATAAGATTTTATATCAAGCATTAAAATACTTAACTGTCGGTGGATGTTTAACAGATAGTTATATTGATAAATTTAAACAAAGATGGAATATTTTAACACAAAATAATTTATTAGCAAGATGTGCAGATACTGATACATTAATATCTGTATATCAAAATGCAAAACGTTTAGATGCACTAAAACATAATAAAAATAAAAAGAAAATTACGCCGCAACAAAAGAATGCGATGGAAACTGGTGCAAAAATGTATGATAAATTCAGAAAAGCAACAACCCCTTCTCACGTTGGTTCAATTATCCGAAAAGCCCCTAGATCAAAGATTACAGCAAAGAAAGCTTTATCTAAAAAAGGATATGTTGGAAGAACTAGTAAAAAGACTGCAGGTACATCTACAAGAAAATACTAGTTTCGTATAAAATTTAATATTGGAGGGACTATTATGCTTGAGCAAAAATTTGAAATTGCGTCAAGAACTGACGAAAAAGAAAAAGCAACAGATTGTATTTTGTATGCTATCTTTAAAAATCAAAATTATATTGGGGTTGCAATATTTGATAATTTATCATCAGTATATGAATACTTTGAATCACTTAAAGCAGATTCTGAAAATAAGTATTCAGTTATTCGTTTAAATTAGAATAGTTTTCTATTCTAATTTTTATTATTTAAAATAATGACCACAACAATATATTACAACACTCCATACTTTCCAATCTTTTCGTATTTTATATATTATTATATTGGAATTGCAGAAAAGATAATCATAATTGAACATATTCTTATATGTTCTAGGAGGAAAATGATTATGGAGACAAATATGGAAGTAAAATATAATATTAATAACGAGGACGCTGTCCTTCACTTAAGTATGGGAAATACAAAATTGGGAAAGACAATTTTAAACTTTGCGACACTACCAGGTAATGATGTTCATAGACCACAAATAACAGATAAAGATACTAATGAAAAAGTATTATTATCTAATGTTGATGGAACTTGTTCAAAATACTGCGATAATTGCGCAAAGAATGGAGCGTGTTATGCTTGGAAGATGCTTTGTTTACATCATAATGTTGTAACTAAAGCGTGGGCAGATAACACAGTCTTATTACGTGAAGGAAAAGTATTCGATATGATTGATGATGAATTAACAAATAATTCAGCTTATTCAAACATAAAGTTATTTAGAATTAATGTATCTGGAGAAATCGAAAACTTAACTCAATTAGAAGGATGGAATGATTTAGCAAAGAAACATCCAAAGATTCAATTTAGTTTATATACAAAGAATTTTGATGTATTAGAAGAGTTTATATTAAAACACGGAGATACAAATAAGAACTTTGTAATAAATGTTAGCCAATGGAATCACGTTGCTGATGAATTCTTAAAGAAATATCCAAATAAGTTTAATGTTTTTGAGTATGATGGCTCAATTAGAAAGTCTGATGAATATTTAGAGGAAGATATTAAAAGACTTGCAAATGAGAAACATTGTCCAGCTGTATTAAAAAATGGTAAGCATTTCAAGAAGAATGGTGTAGATTTCACTTGTGATATGTGCAAGAAATGCTATAAAAAGACAGGAAAATTAACGGCAGTTTATGCCCATTAATATGAAATATCTTTTTTGCAATTCTAATAAGATAAGGAGGAAGAGATAAATGCAAGAGATAGATGAAAAATTAAATAATGAAAATGTAGAAGATGTAAGTGTAAATGAAAATGTAGAAAAAATATTCGAAGCATCTGATGATGAAACAAGTTTAATTATTAACTTTGATTCTATATTCGAAAAGGAGAAGCTAAAAGTATACAATCAGTTTGATTTAACAGCTAAGCGTAATTTTAAAATGAATTTAAGCTTAATTAAAGAAACATATGAAGAAATCTTCTTAGATGAAAATGGCAAATTAAAAGAAAAAATGCAATATGTATTATTACAAATCTTAAATGTTCAATCTAAAATTATGCGTTCATCTAGTATGTCATCTGAAGATTTTATTGGATATATTCATATGATTTCTGAGACAGCAGACAATATGTTAGTTAAAGAAATAACTGATTATGTTGAAAAAGGTTATAAATTAACATTAGACGCAGATACTAAGAAAGCTAAAGAGAAGAATAAGAATTCAGTAAATGATCAAACAATGATTTCAGATGAATATGGTAAAATAATTATCTCAGTTGCTTATTTTGAAAGAATAATGATTCCATTAATCTCTCAATATTTCATTTATAACAAATCTGCATTTCCAACAAAAGTTTCAGTAGTTCAAGATGATGATGGTGAAGATGGTGAGGATTTAATCTTTAATGAAGTAAATCAAACAATCTTTGATGAAATGTTTGGAATTATCGCTAAAGATGATAAAGCAAATATTCAAAATAAGATTTATAAGATGGTATATGCTAGAATTAAGTTAACAACACAAACTTCAGCAAAGTTCTGGAACATTGCAAAGAGTGTTGGTATCTCAAAAGAATCAGCATCTTTTGATATTTATTCTAAGTTATTATCAAATTCAATTCCAAAGGTAATGCTATCTAAAGAATTAAATGTTGTTAATTTCTTATCAACAATTATTAAAAATCAAATTATATTCTTATTTAGTAATAAGTTCAAGACACATTATCAAACAATCAATCCAAATATGTCAACTGGATCAGTATTTGAATCAAATAATGATAATAATATGACAGATATGGAAAGAATGGAAATTCAACTTGGTCATAAGAATGAAGGAACATTAATTATTAATAATGTTATGATTAAAGATGTTATTAATAATATTGATATCCTTATGGATGTATCAATAACTAAAGAAGAAGTTGCTAATGTACTTCAATATATTCATATGAATCCAATTCAAGAAAGAATTATTGCGATGTTGACTTTTAAATATTTTAAGAGCACAGAAGCAATTAAGACTCTAAATTCATATGAATATGCAAAGTTATTAATTTGCTGTGTAAAATATCTAGAAAAATTAAAGTTTGTTTTACTACCAAAGATTATTATGTCAAAATGCATTAAGCAAAGAGACAGAGTAACAATCACCGGTGTAAAGATTAAAACTAAGATTGAGGAATCTCGTAGATATAGAGATTTACTAGATATTAAGTTTAAGGATTTTAAATATGATGCAGAAAGAAACATTCAATCATTAATATCTACTATCTATAGTTCAACATTCGTTGATGAAAATGATGAAGATATTTTTGATACATCTGCAAAAATTGGAAATGTTGCAGAAGAAGTTGTAGATTTATGCTATTATATTTAAGGAGGTTTTATGGCTGACCAATATTTATTAGATAGTATAAGAGAAACTATCGAAAATTCAGTTAGTCCTTGCTTCCACAATACATCACTAACAGAGTTATATGTAATGTGCCCAGAGTGTGGTCATACATCACACAAAGGTTCGGCACATTACTATATAGCAATGTTTCCACCATTTAAAACATTCTGTCAAAAATGTGGTAAAAAGGGAGTTCTAAATCATCAAACATTAGAAGAATTAAATATCTATAATAATGATTTAGAATTAATGATCAGAGAAGCAAATAAAGACTTAAAAGGAAATAGCTCATCAGCAGTAAATTATATTAAACAGAAAAATGTGTTTGATTATGAAGATGAATCTAATGATAGAACACAAGCATCATTAGATTATGTTAATAACAGATTCAATTCTACATTCACAATTGATGAATTAAATAACAGATTTAAATGTGTAGCAGATCCAGTAAAGTTTTTAAAAGAAAAACGAGTTGATGTGTCTAAATATAAATTTGATTTCTCAAAATCTGTTGGATTTGTCAGTAGTGATAATATGTATTTAATTTGTCGTGATATTTCTGGAGAACAAGAATGTAGATATTCTAATGTTAAATTAACAGATGATCAAGATGCATCTAAAATTTATAATATCCGTATGCCAATAAATAGAATGAATCCAGTAACAACATTAGTTATTACTGAAGGAATTTTTGATGCAATTGGAGTATATAATGCATTTTATAAAGATGCTGAAAATACAATTATTGCTGCTGGATGTGGAAAATCTTGGACACAAGTTATAAATAAGTTCAAAAAACTTGGTTATTTAATATTAAATGTTGAAATATATTCAGATAATGATGTTGAATTAAAGAAATATAGAGATATTAATAAATCAACATTTATTCAGCCAACATTAGTTCAAGGTACAGAGATATCTAAATCAGACATTAATAAAGTTACAGTTTATTATAATGAACTTGGAAAAGATACTGGAGTACCGCCAGAAAAAATAAAAAGAAAAGCATACAAATTAAGTTGAGGTGAATTATGTTTGGAAAGTCTAAAAAGAAGAAAGCATTAATTCAGCAAGCCAATGCAATAGATCTTAATTATTCTTCTTGGGAAAAAGATTTGGGATTCTTAGATTTGATTATGAAGCAAAAGATAGAAATTGCAAAGCAATATGACATTCTTTTGTTTGCTCAAATGTTAAAAGAAAAAACAGATTATATCAAACAAGATGATATCCAAGAAATATATACTGAAACAAGTAGACAAATATATGAATCCATTGGTGATGCATATAAGAACTATCTTATTAAGAAATA
>Ga0247610_10008123_pt1 | contig 10708 bp, 8 predicted proteins | sample 174DNAGHGhighgp2_FD_193483 | JGI IMG/M metagenome (GOLD analysis project Ga0247610, IMG submission 193483) | Sheep rumen microbial communities from Palmerston North, Manawatu-Wanganui, New Zealand - 1742 DNA GHGhigh gp2 | ecosystem: Host-associated > Mammals > Digestive system > Stomach > Rumen ... | reverse complement strand
AAGCTGCATATCCATTCGTTGACTGATCACTGTACGGTCCGGTTCCGGAAATGGAATCGAACCGATAGACGCAGCCATTTCCTCCGTTTCCTTCAGCCCCTCAAAATGATCATCATAAATCCGCTGAACCAATGTCCGTCCGTCCTTCATCCGGAATGTATAGGGAAGCCGGTGATAGAACAGCAGCATCAGATCCGGGCAGGTTTCCGGAGTTTCATATTTTTTCCGGATTTCTTCGGGATACTGAAGCAGGTATCCGGTGCCGTGTTCTGTGCGGTCAATCCCGACCGCATTCCGGTCCGCTTTATGATAGGTACCCCACAGATCATACTCATAGCCCGAGGGATTCGGTCCGTAATGATCATGCGGAGTAACCATCCAGCCAATACCGAGCGGGGCTGTATATTTCTCATAGGTCCTGCGGCTGGAAAGCAGAATGTTCCGCAGGCGCTCCGTATCCGCTTCCGAAAGGCTGTATGACAGCCGGATCCATTCAGTCACGGAGGATTCCATATCCACTTCCGGATTCCAGGCAAGAAGCCCGTACGTATACAGATTGACCGCCGCCAGCGGATGACCTGTATAATTCTCATCCCGGCCCAGATTGGAAACGGCTGTAATGGACATGATATTCCCGGCCGGCATCTCTGCGAACAGTTCCTTCCACATCGGAATCATGGTGTACAGGTCAATCTGATGACCCGTATACTCCTGGGCCAGCTGAAGCTCCATTGCAAGTTTTGTCTTTTTCATTGCAAGGAGGAGCGGGGATAACGGTTCCCGTACCTGGAAGTCAAACGGACCGTGCTTGACCTGGAGGATCACATTGTCACCGAACTGGCCGTCCAGATAAGCATAGTGCTCATATGCGGCTTTGGGCCGGTCTGTCTCCAGATCCCGCCAGTCCTGCCGGCAGTTATATACAAAGCAGCGCCACACAATCACTCCGCCATAGGGTTTCACTGCTTCCGCGAGCATATTGGCCCCTTCCGCATGATTGCGTCCATATGTAAACGGCCCCGGACGGCCTTCACTGTCCGCTTTTACCAGAAAACCAGCCAGGTCCGGAATTGCTTTCCACACCCTTGCGGCGGTATCCTTCCACCACTTCCGCACAGCGGGATCCAGCGGATCTGCAGTCGGAATTCCATGACGCATCGGCTGGGAATAATCCACGGAGAACATCAGGCGTACCCCAAATGGCCGAAAAATCGCAGCCAGTGCCGCCGCTTCCGGAAGATAATCTTCCAGAAGCTGCTGGGCAGGATCATGAACATTGACATTATTGATGCACAGGACATTCAGGCCGACTGAAGCCAGCAGCCTTCCAAGTTCCCGCATCCTGTCCGGATCGTATGCAAACTGTCCGTTTTCAAAGAACAGACTGCGCCCGGAATACCCGCGTTCCACCGTTCCGTCTGCATTATCCCAGCAGTTGATCATCCGAAGTCCGTACCGGGGCGACGATTCCATCTCAACCGGAGCCTGCTGGCCGGAATAAAGCTTCCGGATCATCGCATAAGCGCCGTACAGTACACCGGTTTCCCCTCCGGAAAGCACCCAGCTGCCGTCTTCCCGGTCAATCCGATATCCGTCTTTCATTTCCCGTACGACACGGATCTTCCATGCAGTTACCGGAAACGTATTATCCAGTTCAAATTTAGCCATTTCACAGGGAGATACCATTCCCTTCGGAATCTCACCGGGGCACTGATGAAGCCATGCTTTCATTTTCATATACCTCATTTTCCATGATTGACTGAATCCAGATTGATATTTTATCATACAGGTATCTGAAAAACAATCAAGCCATAGGGGGAGCACCATGAATCCGTCTGATTATCCGGAAAACCGCCTGAATATCATGATTGACGAAAACGGAAATGTTTCTTACCGGCAGGATCCTGCATTTCTCAAGTACTATGTACCCACTGCTGAGGAACTGGAAGAGGAACTGCAGGACCTGGAATATGAGCTGGATATGAAGCTGCTGGATGAACCGGTTGGTCCGTTTGATATGTTTGACACGGAATATGATGACTGGAAGGATGAAGTGTCTGATATCCGGGAAAGGATCCGCGAATTACGGGAATCCATTGAAGAAATCCGCAGGCAGAAATAACCTTTTCAAAAATATATATTTTATCTTATAATATACATTGACAGATGAGGTATATTATGTTATAAATATGCCTGGAGGTGATCCTGACATGATCTCATCGGATCTGCTGAGAGGATATACCGATGCCATCATCCTGAAACGGCTTTCCCGAAATGATGGATACGGCTACCAGATCAGCAAGGAAGTCGCTGCACTCAGCAATGAAAAACTGGAACTGAAGGAAGCGACACTTTACACCGCATTCCGCAGGCTGGAAGCTGCCGGATGTATCCGCTCTTACTGGGGCGATGAAAACATCGGCGCACGGAGACGGTATTACAGCCTGACGGAAAGCGGACGAAAAAAGCTCAGCGAAGACATTGAATTCTGGATTGAAACCAGGGAAGTCCTCAACCGGCTTCTGGAAGGAGATTGATTGTATGAATGCAAGTATTTCAGGGATGATTGACCTTTTGTTCAAGGATACAGCGATGAATAACGAAACCCGTGCGCTGTATGAGGAACTGCTGAACAACTGCCAGGAACACTATGATGACCTGATCGGCCGCGGACTGAGTGAAACAGAAGCACTGGACGCTGTTGTGGAAAGCCTGCAGGGAATGAAGGAAGTCATTGATGAATATCCCAAAAAAGCTTCTCCGGCTCCTTCCGGCATTCCGGAAGCGGATCCCAAGAAGCCGGCTGAGCCTGAATCCCGGCAGCCGGATCCCGTTCCAGGCGACCAGGTTTTCCCTGCAGAAAACCTGCGCAGCATCGTCACAGAACTGAGAAACTGCGATGTGACGCTGAATCGCTCCAGAGACGGACTCATCCATGTCCGTTCCGAAAACCCGGATCTTTATCACTGCGAATTCAACGGAACATGCCTCCGTGTGATCCAGAACAATCACAAAATGAATGAAGAATTCAACATGCAGCCTGAGGATATGTCCATCAAGGGTATTCTCAGTTTCGTTGGAAAAGTGATCAGCAAAACCGCCGGCAGCATTACAGAGCAGACCGGAATCTATATCGATATTCCGGAGACTTCATTGGATGAAATCCGTTCAAGCTCTCTGAGCGGCGATATTGACGGATGCCATCTTTCGGCCGAGAAAGTCCTGCTGAGTACGACAAGCGGTGATATTTCCTTCAGTTTTTCCGATACCATGAAAGCCGGCCGTTTTGTTGCCAAATCCACCAGCGGCGATATTTCCCTGCACGGAAATGCGGATGAAACCGAAATCAACAGTATCAGCGGTGACGTGAACCTGTTCGGCAACAGCCAGACCGCCGTTCTGAAAAGCACCAGCGGCGATGTGAGAATGGAAGGCTGTACCAGCCGGCTGAGCGCCCATACTGTCAGCGGAGACCAGTACCTGTCTGTCCGGAATACGGATATCCGGAATATTGAAGCCGCCTCAACCAGCGGAGAAGTTGAAATCCATCTTCCGGACGGGATTCCGGGAATCCATCCCGCAATGCGTTCCGTTTCCGGAAGCCTCCGGTGCCGTTATCCTGATTCCGGGAGCGGCGCAAGCCTTCAGATCCGTACTTCCACTGTCAGCGGAAATATCGAAATCTGCTGAAATCTCCCATTCACGGCCATCCGCCGTTCAGGCGGATGGCTTTTTCATATGCTTGATCCCCGGACTGATTTCCGATATAATAAAAAAAACCTGACAACTGCATAGAAGGAGCTTCGAAATGTTGAAAGATATTGAGAAATCCAAACCGGAAAACAAAGATCAACTGAACGGAGAAATCAGGGAATACCGCAGCCGGCTCTTTGGTATGCTGCAGAACATGCGTGAAAAAAAGATTCCTGTCCTTGTTCTGCTGGAAGGATGGTCTGCCGCCGGAAAGGGAAGCCTGATCAAGGAACTGATCAGCGAAATCGATCCACGCTTCTATAACGTTGTTTCTCCTGCGGTCACAGCTGAAAGTGAAAGCCGTTATCCCTTTCTGTATCCATATGCCTGCGCAATTCCGGAAAACGGAAAAATCATGTTCCTGGATTCCGGCTGGATGGAAAACCTGGTCCGGAAATATATCCGCCGGGAAATAACCGATAACGAATACAAAAACAGAGTCCGCTCCATCAACGAATTTGAACGTCAGCTTCGGGACGGCGGTTATGTCATTCTGAAGCTTTTCCTTCACATTGACCGAGAAGAACAGCTGAAACGGCTTGAATCCCTTTACAGCGCCCCGGAAACAAGATGGCGTGTCACGGATGATGATCTGTGGCAGAACCGGGAATACAGCCGTTTTTTCAAGGCCTACGATGAAGTAATGGAAAAGACTGACAAATCTGTCAAATGGCATATCCTGGACGCAAGGAAACGGAAAACCGCTGTCCGGGATGCCCTGGAACTGCTGACCTCGCGGATTGATTCTGCCATCCGGAAAGGCAGATATACCGGAGATGTTTACGACGCAGATTTTCCGGTTATCAAGATGCCGCTGCTAAAGGATGTGGATCTTTCTCCATCCATCAGTGAAGAAGATTACAAGCATGAACTGAAACGATACCAGGCCCGGCTCAGTGAACTTCATAACAAGATTTATGAGAAAAAAATCCCGGTGATCCTGTGCTATGAAGGATGGGATGCCGCCGGAAAAGGAGGCAACATCCGCCGGGTTGCCTATCCGCTGGATCCGCGGGGATTTGACGTACATCCGATCGCATCCCCGCTTCCGCATGAGCTGAACCGCCATTACCTGTGGCGTTTCTGGACACGGCTTCCCCGTACCGGTCACATCTGTATATTTGACCGAACCTGGTATGGACGGGTGATGGTGGAGCGGCTGGAAGGTTTCTGTACCGAAAAAGACTGGCAGCGGGCCTATCACGAAATCAATGAATTTGAGCGGCAGCTGACTGAATGGGGCGCTGTTGTCCTGAAATTCTGGATCCATATCGACCAGGAAACCCAACTGGCCCGATTTACAGAACGGCAGAACACCCCGGAAAAGCAATGGAAAATCACGGAAGAAGACTGGCGGAACCGCGAAAAATGGCCGCAGTATGAAACCGCAGTCAATGAAATGCTGCAGAAAACCAGTACCCAAAACGCCCCGTGGTATATTATTGAATCAAATGATAAAAAATATGCCCGGATCCGTACGCTGAAAATCATTACAGACGCTCTCGAAAAGGCCTGCCGGGAACGGTTCAGGGATACGATGGAATAACCATGGCGCTTGTCACAGGCCTTCCTCAGGGTTATAATCAATATGTTCACCTTTTAAATTCTGTTGACGGAGGACGATTCGAATGGAATGGAAAAACCTTGATCAGCTGTCTTCTTTCCGTACCCTGCAGTCCGATCCGCACCGCGTGGATCTTGTCCAGGCGATGAGCGGCGAAAACGGTGTTGACCGTGTCACACGCTACCGTGTTCCGATGGGAGGCGGCCTGACATATTATTATGCAGCCAAACAGGTGGATGATCAGATCCTTACCCAATTGTGCTCCCTGGCGCAGGAAGCCGGTCTTGCCGAAAAGTTTGCCGAACTGTATAACGGAGCGGTAATCAACACCGGTGAAAAGCGCAAAGTACTTCATCAGCTGACACGCGGACAGCTTGGAAACGACGTAATCGACGGAACCGAAAACAAGCGTGAGTTTTACCTGGAGCAGCAGCGCCGGATTGCCGAATTTGCCGGAAAAGTCCATGCGGGAGACATCTGCAATGAAGCAGGGGAGAAGTTTACCACCGTTGTCCAGATCGGGATCGGCGGGAGCGACCTCGGACCGAGAGCCATGTATCTGGCAATGGAAAACCATGCCCGCAAAACCGGTCATTTCCGCATGAAGGCCGCGTTCATCAGCAATGTGGATCCCGATGATGCTGTTTCCGTACTTGAATCCACAGACCTGTCCCGGTCCATCTTCATCCTTGTTTCCAAGTCCGGAACCACACTGGAAACGCTGACCAATGAAACGTTTGTGAAAAACTTCCTGAAGGACAGGGGACTCAATCCCGCAAAGCATATGATCGCTGTCACCAGCAAATCCTCACCGCTGGCCGGCAGCAGTGACTACCTTGCCGCGTTCTTTATGGACGATTATATCGGCGGACGGTATTCCTCCACATCTGCCGTCGGCGGAGCTGTACTTTCGCTCGCCTTTGGCCCTGATTACTTTAACCGTTTCCTGAACGGCGCTGCTGAAGCCGACCGTCTGGATACCTGCCCCAATCCCATGGAAAATCCCGCCATGCTGGACGCACTGATCGGCGTCTATGAGCGGAATGTCCTTGGATACCCTTCTACGGCTGTTCTTCCTTATTCCCAGGCGCTGAGCCGTTTCCCGGCTCATCTCCAGCAGCTGGATATGGAATCCAACGGGAAATCTGTCAACCGCTTCGGCGAGCCGGTGGAATACCCGACCGGGCCTGTGATTTTCGGCGAACCCGGAACGAACGGGCAGCATTCGTTCTATCAGCTTCTTCATCAGGGAACCGATATCATTCCGCTTCAGTTTATCGGATTCCGGAAAAACCAGACAGAGCAGGATATTGTTATCCAGGATTCAACCAGCCAGCAAAAGCTCTGTGCAAATGTTGCGGCACAAATCATGGCTTTTGCCTGCGGAAAGCCGGATGATAACCGGAACAAATACTTTGCCGGGAACCGTCCTTCTTCCATTATTATCGGTGATCAGCTGACCCCGGAAGCGCTCGGCGCACTGCTGGCCCATTTTGAAAACAAGGTCATGTTCCAGGGATTCCTGTGGAACCTGAACAGTTTTGACCAGGAAGGCGTACAGCTTGGAAAAATCCTTGCAAAGCGTGTCCTTGCGCATGACTGTGACGGTGCATTGAAAGCATTCAGCGATCTGCTCGGCATCTGATCCCCCAAAACAAAAGACCCGGCTGTTCAGCACAGAACTGCCGGGTTTTCCTTATACATCAATTGCCCTGAAAGCCGCCGCGCGCCCAAGCCGGTTCATAACTGCCAGCCCGACTCCTTCCGGCGGAATCACTTCACTGTAGATTGTCTCCATTCCTTCCTGATCCAGCTGCCGGAGGATGTCAAACAATCGATGGGCGATTTCCGCATGGTTTGCAATGGAACCCATATCGTGCGGACAACAGCCTTCCAGCATGGGAACATGTTCCGTAAAGCACAGGACACAGGATTTCCTGCCTGCTTCAAGATCCTGCCTGCATAAGAGCCTCAGTGTGGATACTACCGCCGTTTCGCTTCCCCTGATGAGTGTCACGTTTCCGGCCGGGGCGTAATGTTTATATCGCATCCCGGGAGACAAAGCCTTCTCATCCGGCTGAAGGGGACGAAGAATGCTTCCAGCCAGCAGAACTTCCTCATGAAGGACTTCCTCCAGCATCGATTTCGTGATTCCACCCGGCCGAAGAATCACCGGCTTCTCATCGGACAGATCCAGCACTGTGGACTCCAGTCCAATTTCACATGCACCTCCATCCAGGATCATCGGAATGATTCCTTTCATATCTTCCATCACATGCATCGCTGTCGTCGGACTCGGCCGACCGGATCGGTTTGCCGACGGCGCCGCAACCGGCAGGCCGCTTGTTCTGAGAAGGGAAAGTGCAACCGGGTGAGACGGCATCCGGACCGCAACCGTGGATAAACCGGCAGTCACTACATCCGGAATGACCGGCTTCCGCGGAAAAAGAATCGTCAGCGGGCCCGGCCAGAAAGCATCCATCAGAGCCGGTGCCCGGGGAGGAATATCACAAATTTCATCCAGCTGGCTTCGCTCATAAATATGCACAATCAGCGGATTGTCCGCCGGGCGTCCCTTCGCGGTAAATACCGAAAGCACAGCTTCGGCATTAAACGCGTTTGCGCCCAGACCGTATACGGTCTCTGTGGGAAAAGCCACAAGGCCCCCGGATTTCAGGATTTCCGCAGCTTCCCGAACCGATGCTTCATCTGCATTACGCAGTTTCGTTATCATTCCAAGTCACTTCCCTGAAGACAAGCCGGAAAGCCTGTCCGTTTTTTCTGCCAGCTGGAGCGCTTCAATAAACGGAGAAAGCTCTCCGTTCAGCACTTCATCGGTCCTGTTGATTGTCATCCCGATCCGGTGGTCAACCACATAATCATGGTTGAAATAATAAGTGCGGATCCTGTCACTCCGGTCTCCGTTTTTGATCTGCTGGCTTCGTTCCGCAGCCACCGCTGCCTCCTGGCGGATCCGTTCTTTTTCCGCCAGCCGGGAACGGAGTACCTTCATGGCTTTATTCTTGTTTTCCAGCTGGCTTCGTTCATCCTGGCATACAACAACCAGTCCTGTGGGGATGTGCGTCAGCCGGACTGCGCTGTCGGTTGTATTGACGCCCTGGCCTCCATGCCCGGAAGCATGGAATACATCCACCCGTATATCAGAAGGATTGATTTCCACTTCAACATCTTTCGCTTCCGGAAGTACTGCAACCGTAGCGGTTGATGTGTGAATCCGTCCGCCGCTTTCCGTAACCGGGACCCGTTTTACACAATGAGTTCCGCTTTCGAATTTCATTTTGGCAAACGGTTCAGATCCGGTTACCATCATCAGCGCCTCGCTGATCCCGCCAAGATCCGTAGGGTTCACCGAAAGCAGCTCGATGGACAGACCGTTTTTATCCGCATATTTCGAATACATCCGCATGAGATCCGCCGCAAACAGGGCGGCCTCTTCTCCGCCCACTCCTGCACGGATTTCCAGAATGACATTCCGGCTGTTCAACGGATCCGGAGGCACCAGCAGCAGACGCAGCTGATCGATTTTCCTGTTTTTTGCTTCTTCCAGTGCGGCAATTTCGGCCTCGGCTTCCGATGAATAATCCGGATCGCTGAGCAAGCCCTTTGCATCCTGTATCTGTCGGATGATTCCGATATATGCTTCATATTCTTCCGCAACCGGCCTGATTGCGGATATTTCCTTCATACAGGACTGATATCTGCTGAAATCACAGGCAGTATCCGGCTGCAAAATTGCCTCCTGCAGTTCATGATACCGGTCCCGTATTTCCTCCAGTTTCTCAAACATAAGTCCTCCGTCAGCATTTTAAACCGGAAATCATCCGGCTGATCTGCCGGAAATCCTTCCTGATCTCCACAGACTGGAATCCGGATTCTTCCATCATTTTCCCGACAGCACTGTGCTGCCCGTCGCCCAGCTCAAACATCAGTATTCCGCCCCGGCGCAGGTAATCCGGTGCTTCCCGGCATATCCTGCGGTAAAAATCCAGTCCGTCATTTCCTCCATCCAGTGCAGTAAGCGGCTCTTTTTTTACTTCTTCCTGAAGAAGGCTGCATTCATTTTCAGGTATGTAGGGCGGATTGGATATAATCAGGTCGAAATTCCGATCCCGTATATTTTCAAACAGATCACCTGTTCCAACCGAAACATCTGCGGAAAGGCGTTCCGCATTCCTCCGGGCAACGTCTGCAGCTGCTGAAGATACATCGGACATGTACACAGCAGAAGAGGGAATCCGCAGCTTCAATGTAATTCCAATACATCCGCTGCCACAGCACAGATCCAGTATCCTCGGGGAAGCATCCACGGGTATTTTTTCCACCGCCCATTCACACAGGAGCTCCGTTTCCGGCCGTGGAATCAGAACAGACGGCGTTACAGCAAAACTGTATCCGCAGAACCTGCTTTCCCCTGTAATGTACTGAAGCGGTTCACGGCGGATTCTTCTTGTGCAAAGCGAACGATACCGGCCTTCCGTTTCCTGATCAATCTCCGTTTCCATATCCAGCCGGAGTGAAAGGGGATTCCTTCCGCACAGGAAAGCCAGCAGTACAGCGCTGTCAAATTCCGGATCCGGAATGCCTGCAGCACGGAACCGGCGCGTCATCTCCAGGATCAGGCTGCGTGGATTCATATCAGGTTTCCCCTTCGTCCATACCCGGTTCGGAAGCTGCCGGTGCTTTATATCCGGGCTCCGATTCACGGTAATCGCGGAAAACTGCCCAGCCTTCCGGTGTCTTTTCGCATCCTTCCGGGAACCCGTTCAGAACTACATTGACAGAAACAATTGCGCATTCCAGCATGGAGCTGTCCGGTTCCCGGGTGGTCAGACGCTGCATCTGCATCCCGGGCCAGCGGAGAATGCATGCCGCTTTTCCGGACGAATGCGCCAGCTTCATCAGTATTTCGTAACTGCAGCCTGCCACAATCGGCAGCATTGCCAGATGGAAAAGGAACCGAAGGATATACACCTTGATCGGGAAAACGATATTCAGAACGAGGAAAAGCAGTATACTGATCATAAATACAATCAGCAGGAATGCCGTTCCGCAGCGGGGATGAAGGCGTGAGAACTCCTGCGCATTTTCCGGAGTCAGCGGTTTTCCGGATTCATGGCAGTGAACCGATTTGTGTTCAGCACCATGATACTGGAATGTCCGCCGTACATCCGGAACAAAACCGCACAGAATCATATATCCGACAAGGAGCAGTATCTTGAGAAGCCCCCCCACCAGCGTATAAGCCACCGGACTTGCTCCCGCATTGATCATGAGAGATTCAACACCGGCCGGCAAAGCCATGAACAGCCCCAGCGCCAGAACCACCGCCAGAATGATGGCAAAACCCATCACAACTTTATCCACGCCTTT
>Ga0247610_10008122_pt1 | contig 10709 bp, 6 predicted proteins | sample 174DNAGHGhighgp2_FD_193483 | JGI IMG/M metagenome (GOLD analysis project Ga0247610, IMG submission 193483) | Sheep rumen microbial communities from Palmerston North, Manawatu-Wanganui, New Zealand - 1742 DNA GHGhigh gp2 | ecosystem: Host-associated > Mammals > Digestive system > Stomach > Rumen ... | reverse complement strand
TAAAATTATAAGTTATAAAGGATGCAATAGGAGACAAATCACCAAGAATACATCTCCTTATACCTTCATCCCCTTGAATTTTATATTGTAAGATTTCTTTGTTGTCTGCACATTTTCCTGAGGCTACACCAGTCATGCCTGTACCTGCGAAACCGTCAAAAACAATATCACCTGGCTGTGTATAGTGCATTATGTAACGCATTATGGCAGGATGTGGGCACTTGGTATGATATGCATGAGCCATGTAGATAGGGTTACTTTTCCCTTCACTTACATCACTTGCATACGGTTCTTTCACCTCGAAGTCAGCCTTGCGCATCCCTTCGCGTTGTAATTGCTTCTTTTCCTCTTCCCATTGCTGAATGAAATCATTGAGCCAAGGATTAGGACATGCTGTGTAGTAAGGAGGGTCGGAGAGATTGACAATGTCATCGTCCTCTCCTATAGGGAATCCTTCTATTTTCCGCAATTCAGGCAAACGGCGTCGAAGTTCCTCACGGAAATATTGGCGGCGTTCCTCTTCATTTTTGAATGTAAGTCCGAAAACAGTTACTGGACCATGCTCAGCCTGCTTTTGCGGGTTGAGCTCGTCGAGATATTCCTCTGAGAATAATTTATCTGATGCCATAGTTATGCGTTATTTAATGATAATTCTAATATCTTCGAACTTCTTTCCCTGCTGTCGTTGCTCATTAACGATGTCATCAATAAGAGCTGAGAGTTCCTGACGTGCAGAGTTGATGTCGAGTGGACGGTTGAAATGAGATTTCAGCTTATCCATCGTGATTTCAACCACATTGAAATTTGTGGAAAGCTTCTTCACGACAGCAAGCAGTGGGCGAACATATTGGTTGGTAAGGGCAATATGTCCTGCAACAAACTCGTCGAGCAGCGTTGCTTCATCAGTACTGAGCATCTGGCGGTTCTGTTGCGCCATTGGGTCTTCGAGTGCATTCTTCATCTGCTCCTCCATTCCGGACTGGATAGCAACAATATCTTGTTTCAACTCTTTCAAACTTGGCAATGGCTTACCGCCTTGCGAAACAGGATTGAAGCTTTGATAAGGAGTCTGCATGATGGTTTGCTTCGAAACTGTAGGAGACGCGATGCGCACATCACCCATCTTGCGCTGCCAGGCATCATACTCGTATAGACTTATGATGCTCAGGTTGGCATCACTTTGAACGGCTTGTGAAACAGTCTCGGCCACCTGTCGTTCTGGCAGATTCTGAATAGCCATTAGCTGTGGCTGCTCTGTGGTAGGCAAATGGGCAGCAACGTAAGCTGCCAGATAATAGTCGGCATAACGCTCTTTCAGCTGTTCCAATTCTGTCATATACTGCTTGCGGACGGCAGTTCCCTTTACGATGACTTCGCCAAAACGGAGAATGGCATTCTCGATATCTGCCTTCAAAGTAGCATCTGCCACATACTGCTTGGCCTCACTGAGATAACTGATAATGAACTTGAACTTTTCCACCTCCTGAAGAAGTTTTTCCCATTTCAGCAGTTCCTCTTTATCTGTGAAGAGCTTTTCGTGAATGACTTCTTTTGTCCACTGAAGATTACGCAGTTTGGCTTTCGTGTTGTAGTTGCGTACTTTGTCGCACATACCCTTCAAAGCATCAAAACGGTTGCAAAGTGCCGAAGCGTCAAATGGACTCAAAACTTCAACACCTGCAATCTGGAAACCGCCACGAAGCTGATGGGCTATTGTTACAGACTTGGTAGCAAGCTGTTGTGCAGCAGAAAGCATATCGGCATAGAAGGAAGTATCAGGAAGTTCTATCTCAGCAGTACGATCGTTGCCGAGCAGTCCAATACTCAGTTCGCGAATCAATGGAATATTTATACCTTTAGGGGGAGCAATATGAGAGAAGGTGTAGAAGTCACGCTGATTCAAGTTGACAATCTTGTCGATGTTGCCAGCATTGATATGAGTGCCATCACCCAACACAATCTCAATCTCGCCAAGCTGAGCCATTGCTGCCATCACAATAAACTCCAAATCGGCTTCGATATTGAAGTCCTGAGTGACATATTGCTCATCAAAGAACTGTTTCAGGATATCAGACTGGTTTAGTACCTGTCCGCCTCGTTGCTCCAGTTTGTTCTTTAGGCTTTGCGCATATTGTGATTGGTCTGTTGACAGATGCCCATCCGTCCACAAACCAAGGGCATGCAGAACTGCTTCGCCATTTCGATTGTTGGATGCAGGATTGGTAATGACAAGACGAGCAGCCTTCAACAAGTTCTCACGGTTCTGTCTGGTCATTGGCAAAGGAAGATTCGAGAACTTCGGATAATTGGGAATCTGTTCGCAGAAAAGGCCTTCAAGAATATCCGATGCAACATTGCTCAGCATGTCCATCTTCGAATCACCTTGTGGATTCAATGAAGAAAGCGGATGCTTCTCACCCTTAAACTCTACCATGCAGCTATTTAGGAACTCAGCATTGAATTTGTCGCGAGCAGATTTGAAATATTCATCGCGTACAATCTTGTAATTAGGCTTCTCTACAGAACTTGCACCTTTGAGCAAAGCTACAGATGCGCCAAAAAGACTGACTGCTTCACGAAACTCCTGACTCAGAGAATCGAGCAGGAAGAAGATACCATCATCTTCAGACTGATGCTTTGCCGACTCCTTATCAAAGATCGGCATGAAGTACAGATAGAAGTGCTGTTGTGGTTGCGTCGTGGATTTGGCATTGGGGTTTCCCATGAAGATATATCCCTCCAGACGGACATTGTGAGACTTCCAGTTAACAGTATGATCCCAGATACGGAAGTTTGGACGATAAACTATCCAGTCAACAGGCATTATTTCGCCCAAGAAATCGAAGAAGAACTCATCTTTCACTTTGTCAGACATGGTGAGAGCATAGTTTATGACGTTTTGTTTGTAGTTGACTCCGCCTTCTATACGCAGGTGGTACTCCAAGTTTTCTTCATTACGCTCAAAATACTGTCCAATGGTAGCTTTAACGATATTGTTAAGCGTAGTGGTGATAGAGAGGTCACATAATTCATCGAAGCTGCTGACAAGCGGATCAACATAGCACAGGTCGTTAGCTAACGACTCAACCAACACACCATTAGACTTGGTAAGGTCGCTCTGCAAAATCTTGATAGCTGAAGCTGCTACAATACGATGAGCCAAAGGCTTCTTGGGTGAGCGGCCACCAGTGAAGTAGTCCTCTATTTTCTGGTCAACCAGAGATGTGATTTCCTCTACCTTGCGCACATCAGGAATAGCCATAAGGTCGGTATTCCTCTTCATATCTTCCCAATAGGAATCGTAACAAATTAGGCCTGGCTCATTCTCTGGTACATCTTTGTCAAGCATGGTCTCGAAACGGCGAGAAAGAACTTTCAATACTTCGCGCTGATTCTTACCGACTCGTATTTGCTGGAAATTATCGAAATAGGATGGATGAACAGGATAGAGATTGACGAAGGTGTCAAGGTCGTGACTAAGGTCGGGGAAGAAAGTGATAAACTTCTGCAAGTGTTCCTTGATAGCCTGCTGCTGATGGGCGTTCTTGCGAAGGAGACGCTCCTGCACGATGAACTGCACATCACTCTTCTCAATTTTCAGGTCTGTGTAACGGTCAGCAACATGACTGAGCATTTCTGCGGCAAACTGGAACTCCGTTGCCTGATAGATCAGTTCCTGTACACCAAAGACCATGCGGAACTTTGTGCGGTCAGACATGTGACCAAGAGCTTGCAGCACCTGAAGGTCATTGCCCAACAAGTGTGGCTGTGCGTGTCCCTGGAGATATGACAGCATCTCGTCGATGACAAACATAAAGCCTTTGTCGGGATATGCTTCTTCGAAAGCGGCCAGCATCTTCTGTAATTTGTCATAGTACGGAACGGGACGGGTATCTTCATAGATGCTATAGTCAACACCCCATTCCTCCAGATACTTGTCTATCTGATAGGTAATCATGTCCCAAAGAGGGTCAGTACCACTTATTTCAAAACGGACAACCTTATATCGCCCGGCTATCTTCTGTAGACATTCCTTGGCTTTCTGGTTGCCCAGGAATTCGAGATAGTGAGCATCTTCTGCTATGATGGAGAAGAGCGACATCAAGTGAGATTTACCAGTACCATAGTTACCCACCACCTGAATGCCTCGTGTCTCTTGTGTGGAATCGAGATCCAGTTCACGACAGATACGGGGGATGATAAAATTCTCGAATGCATTGGAACAGACAAATGTCTTAACGAGTCGGTCACGATAGTTGTCATCGTCAAGTTTGTCGAACTTGATGATTTCGTCAACGGACTCAAATTGGATGAGATCTTTATATTTCATATTGATTTGTATTATTTCTAATTGACTATGTAATTGATTCTCTGAAGTGATAACGAATACTGATCAGGACAATTCGGTGTTAGGAATAAACGATTGGAACTTATAGCTCCCTTGCCGATGTCAACCACCAAAACATTATTTTGTGACCACCTGTCAAACAGGCCTTCAACGTCAATCTTTAGTGATGGCTCGAAGAGAATCCCAATATTTGTGATGGCCAAATATGCACCAAAATCATCCAATTGACCTATGCTGTCACGCAACAGAGAATTAAGTTTGTCCTGTGTCCGCATCGACAGCCTACGATCTCCAATAATTGGCTCAATATAAGAACTTATCTCAAATCCGACATTTACATAGTTAAATGCTTCAAGGCAACCACTTGAAAGAATCAGATGGTTGCGAGATGCGCTATTGGTAAATGTTCTTATACTGTCGAGTAACATATTGGCTACAAAATTACTAATTTTATGTTAAAAACGCTCTCACACATTATTAAATATGCAAAATTTTGCTCTATTTTAACTTCATCAACCTAAATTGGCTTCTTAATTCTGTTTCTTTTCTCCCTTGTTTCTTGTTGGTATTGCGCTACTTTTTTCTTTAATTCTTCTTTCTCATATCTTTTAAGAGAAGGACACCATTGAAGGATATTCAAGAGGTTAAGAATTAAACTTTTGTTTAGATAGGGTGCTTCACCGCCTGCAATATTGGCGATAATTTCATCACCATGTGACCCATTATTACACACCTCTACACAAAAGTGCATGGAACGTGCAACATGAATTGGCACCAATTGGGATATCTCTCCTAAAGAAGAACTGCATTTTGCAATATTTGTTCCAGTGAAGGGAATAGATAGTAGCCCCCTGCCATCAAAGTAGCGCATTATCCATTCGATGATTTGACGCACTCTGTTTGGGATTGATGTGTCGGTATCAAAATCCTCATTATCCTGTTTCAACAACAAATCTACCAAATCTGCATCTGTATAAAAACTGCAGACGGCTGAATGTTTTTGTCTTATTATATATGAGGAATTCGCTTCCACAGCCTTCTTTACATTATTAAATAGTTCGTAACGCTGCTTAGGCTTCTCGTAATAAAGCCTGTCATCATAAGAGCGTTCCTTTATCATATATTCAAGATGCTCTACTCCCTCGTAGTCACCACCTGTATAGACAAACCAGGGAATATCTGTACGCATGTGAATTAGCTGGTTCATCGCTTCTTTCAATGCTTTGAGAGAGGGTTGTTCTTGCTCATTATCTGTTAACTTGCAATTTGCATCGAGAATAATTGCATCCCATACCTTTGACTTATCTTTTAGTAACTGTATTCCGCCGTTAACAGATGTACACACAGTTAAAGAAAGCCCATATTTAAAAGCTTCGTTGATGAATGCATCAGAAGGCATGTCATCTACCCACAAAACCTGTAAATTCACTTTTCCTTCCATTCGTACATAATTTTTAAAGGTAAGTTAATCTCATATTCAGTCTGAAAACCGTCAACATCATCAGGATATTCATTGAGACAAATACTTCCTCCATAGTGTTCAATAATATCCTTTAACTGCCATGTGCCTATTCCTGTCCCAGAACCATATCCCCAATCAAAGAAGCGTTTCCTGTCAACGCTTTTATGAATAGGGGTTCCATTATTTGAGACAGCGATTCTAATACCCTGTTTGTTGTCAATGATGGTATCACCAATCTCAATATGTATAGAATAGTCCTTTCTATTGGGATCATTGAATCCCCATTTTACAGCATTTGCTATAATGTTGTCGAAAATAGTATCCAAATCCGTTTTGTTAATTTCGACAATGTTAGGAACATCCTCTTCTTCATTGATAATGTCCAATGTCCTGACATCTGTGATTTGGAAATCATACTTATCAGATATATGGTTGTCAGGTAAGTTGTTGACATACTGGACAATCTCAATTTGAGAAGGTTTTGCCCAATGTTCTTTGTCAACCAAGTTTGTGATAAGGTCTTCCACATTCTCAACAATAGTCTGGAGTTTCTGAAAATATTCCGCAACAGTTTCACCAGTGCGAGGGGCGACTATGTCTTCATCACGTAGAATTCCATTATTATCCATCCTACAACTATTGAGCAGAGAAAAAGCGGGAACGAACTCGTTCATTAATTGCTGAATCCGATGTTTACGTTGACGCAGACTTTTGACATACTCATCATGACGTTTGTCCTTTAGATCAGAAAGTTTAATGCCAATTTCTTCGAGATAGGCATTCTTTCTTTCTTGTACAATAGATTCTTGAAGTTTCAGAGAGTCAGTACCATTGGGAACAAGAATCTCCAAGGCATTGAGATCTTTTAGCTTCAGTAAATTCACTGGGCCTCCAATGGTTTTATATCTTAGCTGCTCCTTAATATAATCTTGTGAAAGCTCGAAAACGAGATACTCTGGATTTACCTTCTCTTCGTCAATACTGAAAGCAAAAGCATGAGGTGAAAGTAGTATAGATCCGCCCTCTGAAGGAGTGAGAATTGCAGGTCTCAAACCGCCTATTGTTGAGATTACCAATGATTTTGATGTCAACCTACGCGAGATTATCTTCCCCAAAATATCATTTGGGGCAATCATGTCGCTACCAATAGCAGAATTTAAAATGTTCCCTACATTAATATATGGAATGCCATTTGAGGCGTGAAGAATATCAAGATTCAGTCCTAAAGCCTTATTAGGATTCATCGTTCCCCTTATAGCATTACCTGTAAGGTTCTCAAGTTTTTCCAACCTAAAACCATCAGGAACCTCAATATAACTGGTGAAATATGAAGCTGGTTCCAGATCATAATCGATTGCAGCAACATCCTCGTATTTGGTAAAACGTATGCATTCGTTAAAAGCACTTGGGGAAAGTCTTTCGCATTCGCCTTTCTTTCCAAACGTAAATTTAAATTCGCCTGGATATGTATCATGCTTGATAAGATTGGAGATGGCTGCTACGTCCAGTACATTGGTACGCACTTTACTTCCTATCGTCATTCGCGTAGCATCCACGAATTTTATCTTATCTTGATAATGCCCTTTTTGTGCAATGATAATTGCGGCACTAATCTTTGTATTTGAGAAGATGTTATCAGGTAAGAAAACAACCTGAGTTAGGAGCTTTTCTTCTATCAGCTTATATCTCACATCCCTTGTGTCTTCACGTGTGAAGAAGCTCATAGGAACCACGCAAACGAACATCCCTTCCTCGGTAAAGAGATCAAGACCACGACGCACCGTCATATGATCAGCATATTCTTTCTTCCCCAGCTCATTAATTAACTGAAGACCAAAGGGAGGAGTACTGACGACCCATTCAACATCTGCATTAAATCCTTTAACAGAATCTCCCAAAATATAATTCGGACTATCCATGTTGTAGGCTAACAAGCGTAGTCTTCCCGCAGCCCACACAACCTCGTCAATCTCATCTGCATAATAATGCTCTTCAAGAGAATTGTTGGGCGTGAAAAGTTCATCACCATTCTCAAACGAACATAGAATTCTTCCGGCATCTCTCTTTGCCCCTCTACTCATTTCGGAATGATAAGAACCAAAGCCTGCAAACGGATTATAGACAAAACCGCCCTCATATAGGCTCAGAATGATTCTTGTGAGTTCCTTTGGTTGAGTATTACTTCCAAACGAGTAAGATCTCTGGGTGGCATCAAAAAGAGTATCAAAACGATGATACCAGCTATTATGATATAGTGCCGGCTCTTCCTCATACTCAAACACGTTATTTTCTTGTTTAAGCAGCAAGTAGAAAAAACAGAGTGCGGCATTATCTCCTTGCTGAAGAAGAAAATCATGAGCTTTTATTATCCTAATAATTTCTAGAAGTATAGGACTGTCGTCAACCTCTGCTACAAGGTATGTATATTCGCCTTCATTCTTCAAGAATAGCAACATTTCAGCAATAGCAGATGCCTCGTACACATTCTTGGAGTACGCAGGAATTTCATATATCCAGTCGGTAAAGGTGTCAATATCATCACCTTTACGAATTACCAAGGCCTGAGCTTCTTCTTCGGTGAAATTACAAAATGAGAGTATCTCTTGCCTAGAAATGCGTATTAGGACTTTATTTCCTATCCCTTTTATGTCAGAGACAACCTTTAGCTTCTTTTTAATATCAAGATAGCCCAAGAGCGAAGGCATAAAGGATCCCTTAAAATGATTTAAGTAATGAGATAACATGCCATTATCGAGTATGAATTCATTCTCGCCTTTGGGTTCAGGAACTGTAACATCAGCAAACTTCAGCATACGCAAATCAAATTTAAAACCAACGAATCTATTAACGGGTGCAAAGTTAAGATGCTGTTGTGCAGCCTATTTGCACAATGAAAATTTATTGTTGTTTTTTCTTGTTTTTTCTTTCTTCTGCCTTCCTCTCGTAGTCGTACTTGGCAATATCTATTCTCTTTCTTATTGTCTCAGGATCATTATTATCATTCAAAACTTTACCCCAGCATAACACATTGAGCATTTCGTATATAAGTGTTCGTATTAAATAGGGAGTCTTACCACTGGCAACGTCAGAATCAATCTTTGTTCGATGTGAACCCGGATTTGTAACATCTACTAATGAGTGAATACACCTTTGAACATGAACAGGAATGATTTCTTCCATATATCTTTGTCCAAGTACATAGCTGCAAGCTGCGAGATTCGATCCATCATGCTCTACGGAACAATAACCACGAGCATACAGTTTGTTCATAACATCGCTCATAATCTTACGAATGTCATTCAATACTGAATTGTTTTGCCAATCTTCTTTTTCTAGAACTTTCAGTATGCGAAGAAGGTCATGTTTTGACTCCGGCCAAGCGTCAAAGACGGTTTGATGCTGATGAATGATTTGAGTTTCTTCCTGCTGGTCGGCAGCAGAGATAATATCTTCTATCAGTTGATCGTCATCATCACCCTTTGAATAATACTTGTCAACCATATTCTCAAACATTTCATTTGAAATCAAATCTGGCTGTCCAGTAAAGACAAACATAGGAACATAGCGACGAGGCTTTAATTCGTTAATACGATCACGGCAGTAACGCAAACCACTTAGATTAGGCACCTCGTTAAGAGATTCCATAAGAACTTTTGCGTCAAGAACAACGGCAGACCATTCCTCAAGATGGCTTTCAAATGTGCTCATGCCCTCTTTTGCAAAACGACATTTGGTTATCTCAAAACCATTAACCACCTCACAACGTTCCATTAATTCACTAAGGAGCTCGTACTGATCGTCAATCCAAAGTATTTTGTATTTATTCATGAGCGTTATATTTTGGGAATATTACTCGTATTGTGGTAGTATTCTGTATTCTGTTGCAGAAAACATCATAATCACCATCATAATGACGAGTTATTGATTTAACACGATAACCACCAAGTCCTGTACCATGAGATTTAGCACCTTTCTCACCTTTAAGCCCATAACGGAACTTGTCCATGCCTTGTGGCATAGGATTACCATTATTTTTGAAGTCTATTGTAAAGACATCCTTGATAGCATTATAAGACAAAGTTATCAGAACTTTATAGTCCTTACTTTCACCAATGAAAGCATGACTGACAGCATTCTCTATAATGGTAGTTGCCAAAGTAGAGAAATCAACCTTACTAATAAAAATCTCAGGAAAATCAATCTGTGCCTCTTTTAGGGCAACCGTATCAATCTCTAACGCAACAGAATAGTTGGAGAATGTACCTGTCAACTCGTTAAGTATGTCTAACGGATTAACTACTTCTGGTGTACCTTAGATATCCTCTTCTGTAAGACGATTAAGATGAAGACGCAGTTCAGACACAGCATTTGAGATACCTGTCAGTTTCTGGCGTATTGCAGATACCACGTCATCATTTCCTTCAATTTTATCCACATAGAAGGTTATCAACTTTGCCTGACTATCAAGTTGAGAAAGGAAGGGCTTCATGTCATGCTTGCGCATACGAACCTCCATCATATATTCCTGCTTCATGGAGTCGATAGCTTTGTCCAATCCCTCTTTTCTTGCCTTTTCAACAGCAGCGTTTAACTTTGCATCCTCATAGATACGTCTCTGTTCTTCCAGAGATAGAGGTATAAGAAGAGCAGGGTTGATGCCTTTGCTACCTTCCCAGCGTTTAATACCATTTCTTCTCAATTCTCCGTTAGACTCTTTATCAATCTGAGCAAGACGTAGCCTGAGATAATTAATATCGATCAAATCGGTATTGATTCGATAAGCATGACAACTTTTGGGAACATTTACTTCCCTAAATAGCCCCAGTTCAAACTCATGGTAATATGTCTTTAGCTCCTTCTCACCATATTGTACGACGAAAGGAGTTCCCTTGTACGAGT
>Ga0247610_10008121_pt1 | contig 10710 bp, 12 predicted proteins | sample 174DNAGHGhighgp2_FD_193483 | JGI IMG/M metagenome (GOLD analysis project Ga0247610, IMG submission 193483) | Sheep rumen microbial communities from Palmerston North, Manawatu-Wanganui, New Zealand - 1742 DNA GHGhigh gp2 | ecosystem: Host-associated > Mammals > Digestive system > Stomach > Rumen... | reverse complement strand
GGCATCTATGACTTGCTGTCTGATTATCAATGCTTAAAGGATCAGATTAGGACTATAGAATAGCACTAATCACATGCACAAACTCAGAGAAATAGCCGGCTATGCCCTCGGTGGCTTGATGTTCGTGCTCCTCATCCCAACCCTAATGTGGCTGGCTTCAGGGCGGCCGGACCTTTGTGCCATCCCCGTTTGGAGAATGGTGCTGGCCATTGTGCTTGCTGTGCTCGGGCTGTCGCTGAGCGTGTGGAGCATCGTCTACATGCGGCGCAAAGGCGACGGCAACCCTATGGATGCCTTCGGCCACGAGGTGGCACCTCGCACAAAACACTTGATGACGGAAGGTCCCTACCGACTGAGCCGCAACCCCATGCTGACGGGAAGCTTCGTCTATTACGCCGGTGTCTGCATCTGGCTGTGGAGTTGGCAAGCGTTGCTGGTGTTTATTGCTTTCATTATCATCATGCTGCTGCAAGTGCGCAGCGAGGAGAAGCGGCTTCGCAAGGATTTTGGCGAGGAGTATGAGGCGTATTGCCAGCGGACGGGGCGGTTTTGGCCGTAGCAGCAGCCATGTCGTGCTTTTCGTCTTTTTTTCTCTAACCGAAACGACCCGAACTTTTCCGAAACCTTTCGGATGCTTCGGATTAGTTCGGTTAGAGTTCATGACAGCATAGTCATGTGCGGCAGCAGTCACCTATGGCTGCGGCCTATCATTGTCATCCATCTTATTATGAAAACCCGACATTGCATATCGGGGTATAATAGGGTCGCCCTTTGACTACGTCGAATCTTCGATTTCAGGGCTTTGCTCCCACGTCACTTCGCGTCATCGCGAGGAGGAACAAGCCTGCCACGAGCAGAGCGCGGTGGAAGCAATCCATTGATGACAGATTCATGTAAGATTTGTTTCAAAAAAACATCCATTTCATTCCCAGCAACTTACCAGACAACCCATGACCGCTTCCTCTGCATCGACGACACGGTATATCATATCGAGGCCTCGCTGAAAGACTGGGGGAAGAAATGGTTCGCTTTTAGTCGGATGGATTTGGACACGGATGGGATGCGGGGGAGAATGTGAGGGACAAGGATAAAATGTCTTTTCCATGAAAGCGCATGAGATGAAGCGAAACAACGCCAAGGAATACTTTTTCTGTCACAAAATGGGAAAACCAAAGTATGGTTTAAGGGAAATGCGTATATTTGCAGAATATACTGACAAAGCACCAATATAATGGACATAAAAGAATTAACTGATTTATTGCGTTTTGGCGAACGAATTCATGTTGAAGCAAAGCTTGCCAAAAACGAAGTGCCAAAATCGCTTTGGGAAACTTATTCCTCTTTTTCAAATACCTTGGGTGGTTATGTTTTGTTAGGTATATCTGAAAACCTTGATGCAACATCTATATCAAGTCGTTTTAGTATAGTTGGAGTAGATAATGCTGAAAAAATAATTAAAGATTTTTGGAATACGATCCATGGCGAAAAAGTTAATCGTAATCTTCTGCGTGATGAAGACGTAAAAACCCTTGAATACGATGGAAAAACCATAATATGTATACAAATCCCACAAGCTGAATATCGAGACAAGCCTGTTTTTATCAATGGAAACCCATACAAAGGAACATTCAAAAGGACATACGAGGGTGATTTTCATTGCACAGAAAAAGAAGTGAATGATATGATTCGTGATGCTAGCGATGATGGCAATGATGGTGTTTTGATAGAGCATTATGATATGGACGACATAGATACACCAACTTTACGCGCTTATCGCAACCTCTTCATACAACGAAATCCTGACCATGTTTGGAATGCGGATAGCGACAATGATTTTTTGCGCAACATGGGTGGCTTTACTATAGATCGAACGAATAAAAACGAATGTCTCACACTTGCCGGTTTAATGATGTTCGGCAAAGGTTTGTCGGTCAGAGAACGCTTCAGCAATTTCAGAATGGATTACCTTGATATGACCAATCTATTGCCCGGTGAACGTTGGAGCGACCGTTTGACTTATGATGGCCGTTGGGAGAATAACTTGTTCAACTTTTTCCGCATGGTGCTCCCCAAACTGACCTTAGGGACAAAAAGGCCCTTTAGAATGGAGGGGGTTGAACGAATTGATGACACGCCCGTAAACAAAGCCTTACGAGAAGCATTCACTAATAGTATTATTCACGCGGACCTAATGATGGATAGCGGCATACTGAAAGTCGAAAAAACTCTCGATGGTTATGTTTTTTCCAACCCAGGATCATTAAAACTTCCTATAGAACGTATTTACGAAGGAGGACATTCTAAAGCCCGTAACCCTCGCATGCAAAACATGTTACGCATGATAGGATTTGGCGAAAATATCGGTTCTGGTTTTCCTTCCATTCTTCAAGCATGGCACAAAGAATCGTGGCGAATGCCTGATCTTCACGAAGAAACAGATTTACGTTTAGTAGAGTTAAAACTTTGGACAGCATCTTTGGTGTCAAAAGAAACAGAAGCCAGCCTACATCAGAATTTCGGTCACCAATTTGAGATGCTTTCCACCAATGAAAAGATGACTTTGGCAACAGCTATAGAAGAAGGTGTGGTTACTAATGCTAGAATGCAGCAATTGTTGAAACTAAATTCATTGGAAATCGCCAAATTACTTACCCATTTAGTATCGCTTCAAATGTTGTTGGTTGACGGGAAAGGCCGCGGAACGACCTATACTGCCAACTCATCTTTTATCCTCTCAAATGATAGGAAAGAAAATGATAGGAAAGAAAATGATAGGAAAGAAAATGATAGGAAAGAAAATGATAGGAAAGAAAATGATAGGAAAGAAAATGATAGGAAAGAAAGGGGGGCAAGCTTACGCAGAAAGGGCATTCTGGATGCAATTAAAACAAACAATAAAATTACTGTACCCAAAATCGCACAAACTCTTGGCTATGCAGAATCTACCATAAACCGTGATTTTGCATATCTCAGAGAACATGGGTATATTATTCGAATTGGTGGCCCAAAATACGGATACTGGAAAATACTAAAAGAGGAATGATTGTGCCCTAAAAGAAATAGATTTTCATCGACCGCTTCCTCTGCATCGACGACACCGTCTATCATATCGGTGCCTCGCTGAAGGACTTGGGGAAGAAATGGTTTGTTTTTAGTCGGATGGAACTTGGAACAGACACACTACAGGAGAAAATGCGAGGGATAGAGAATAATATACCCACATTTATTCCATTCTTTTTATTACCTTTGCAGCGTATGCAATATCGAAAAGGGCATTTTTTTGAGAATCAAAGATTATTGTAACGAGAAAATCGTTTGTTTTTGAAAAAATAATATGGTTATGGATGAAGAGTTCTATAAAAACATAGAAAAACTACTCGAGCTGGAAAGGGAAAGTTTAGCTCTAAACTCTGAATTGTTGACAGATTTGATGAATCGTGGTGTTAAGGACATCACAAAACTAGATTATGTTGCCGACCGATTATTGGATGTCATGCATGGATTTTCAGGAGAAGGCGAAGATGTGTACCATCAATATTTGGATTATATAGCCACATTCGACCCTGTTGAAGCAAAGCAAAGACGTGATGATCTTGAATACGATTTGGGGTATAAGACACATGTACTTTTCGCTGCCGCGATGCTTTGCAAGAAAGAACTGAAGGGCAAGATGGCTCCCGATGGACGGACTTCTTTCCAAGTGGTAATGGATGATTATATTCCAAAGGTTTATGATGTTTTGAAGAAAACCGCTTCATTTCTTTTCTTCGCCCACTATGCCAACAACAAATCAGTAACGGGATTGATGCCGATGCTGCAAGCCATCACTGAAGAGGGAGATTATGTGTATGAACACGTTGACGAATTTGAAGAATTGATGCACTATCCCAACGAAATTTACCATCCGCTTACTGAAGAAGAATGGCAAACAATACAATACATTGCTGAACATAACATCCAATTGTATGAACAGCATCCTGAAGTGAATAAAGATTTGATGTACAATGTTTTTGGACGAGGTCCACAAAGTTACACTTAAAATAATTGTTTTATTTGTATTTTTGCTAGTTGTTATTATGTTTGAAACAAGGGAAAGTATGAAAAACAAGAAGCATAGTATAGTCAATTTTCCTGAAGAAGTGACCTCTGAAGGATTGAAGATTTATGGGCAAACTTCATACGAAAACCAGATTGCCGTATTGAGCCATTATTTGCATAATTCTGGCGAAAAGATATCAAAAAAAAGAAAAGAAGAGATTATCGGAGCAATTCGGGAATTTCTTGATCAAAAACAATTTCGTCAAAAGCTCAACATCGAAGAATTGACAGATGAAGAAATTTGGGTTGTTGCGGAATCTCCAACACAATATAATTTGTTTGAAGAATTTTTCAATGTACCCTTCCCAAGTCCAAAAGAGCCTCGCTTCACATTCATTGATTTGTTTGCTGGTATTGGTGGTTTTAGAATTGCCATGCAAAATCTAGGTGGAAAATGTGTTTATTCATCTGAATTTGACGTAAAAGCACAAGAATCATATTTGGCAAACTATGGAGAAATGCCTTTTGGAGACATTACCAAACCCACAACCAAACAGTATATTCCAAAAAAGTTCGACGTGTTATGTGCTGGTTTCCCATGTCAAGCTTTTTCGCTTGCTGGGAAAAGGCTTGGTTTTAAGGACGAAACACGTGGCACATTATTCTTTGAAATCGAAGACATCCTTAGAAAGCACCAACCAAAAGCTATCTTTTTGGAAAACGTAAAGGGATTGGCCATACACGACAAAGGGCATACCCTAAGAACCATTTTGGAACATTTAGATGATGCTGGGTATGATGTTGTACCACCTCAGATTGTCAATGCTATGGACTTTGGAGTCCCTCAACATCGTGAAAGAATCTATATATTAGGTTTCAAAAAGAGCTTGCATGTCGATATTAACAAATTCAAATATCCAGAACCTCAAACCACAGGAGTGAATAGACCTAAGTTCAAAGATGTAATGGAGAAGACTGTTCCCTCGGTAAAGTATTATTTATCTGATGTTTATGTAGAAACCCTAAAAAGACATCGCTCCAGACACGAAGCTGCTGGCCATGGTTTTGGCTATGAAATAATTGATATTAATGGAGTAGCCAACGCAATCGTTGTGGGTGGCATGGGCAGAGAAAGGAATCTTGTTATTGACAAAAGATTAACAGACTTCACCCCTGTTACCAATATTAAAGGAGAGGTTAATCGGGATGGGATTCGCAGAATGACACCAAGAGAATGGGCGCGCTTACAAGGTTTTCCTGATGATTTTAGAATTGTCGTTGCTGACGCATCAGCATATAAACAATTTGGAAATTCAGTTGCAGTACCTGCCATTCAGGCAACTGCGAAAAAAATGTTGGAATTATTAAAAACTATATAATTATGGGAATATTAAAGGATTTAGGATTAGTATCTTCTGACAACATCTCTTCTCAAACTTTTGAAGAATTATTAGGCAGAAAACAATTTTATGAAATAAACTATGATAAACCTACAGAATACGTTTGTCAGTATTGGGAAGCATTCACAAGAATGCCGCAGTCAAACAACAATCTTGGAGGTAAAGTTTTTGAATTAATTATTGAAACGCTTTTTTTGAGAGAAGGTCTTATGCCACTATTCTCTCAAGCTAAAGTCGCTTTTGTTCCTAATGTAGACTTTGACATCTTGTTATATAGACTAACAGATCAAGGTGAAAGAATACCTATTAGCATTTCGATAAAAACAAGTTTGAGAGAAAGATATAAACAAGCTGACTTGGAAGGATTTGCACTAAAAAATGTTCATAGAAAAGCAAAATGTTATTTACTAACGATGAACAAAGAAGAGGCACGAAATGTCAATCGCAAAATACTGTCTGGCGATGTGGCTGGCCTTGACAAAGTAATAGTTTGTGACACAGATGATTTCAATTTGTTTATGGAGGCTCTTAAAGACAATGATTATGTTGAATCTGATACTCGCAAAATTATCACCTCAACATTCGAAGTTACTGAAGAAAAATACCAACGTGTTATCAATTCACATATTAATAGATAATTACCGTGAACGAAGTCAAACGTTACCTACATTTCGCTAATGGAGAACTAGTGATACAGGTATTATGCTGAATGAAATATATACCTATATGGAGGTGACGCTCCCTTCAAGCAAATCAGTTGATGCCAAAAAAAAGACACTTACATATTTGCTAAGTGGCCTTAAAGCTAAAGGTATCATCTATGCTGACGGACGAAAATGGAAAGCTGTGAAAAAATGATTTTAGGTATAATTTAGGTAAATTTTAGTCGGATTTTGGCTCGATTAGCTTCAACACAAATATATGTACAGTAAGATGAAAAAGGATCTCAAAATACCAATTGAAGGACGACATGACGATGTGGAGTTCAGGGTTTATCCCATGTCTTCAAAGGCACATGTCTTTGAGAAAAAAGACTAGTCATCCAACAGCACTAATGAAATTTCATAATCAAAACTAACCACCATGTCCTGCCTCCAAGTCATCCTAGCCATTATCTTCCCGCCGCTGGCGGTGATCGACCGCGGCTGCGGGTCGATGCTCATTGTGTTTCTGCTCACCCTTTGCGGCTGGGTGCCGGGCGTCATCGCCGCGCTGATTATCCTGAACAAGAATAATTGACAGTGATTGGCGGATTTTTTGTATTTTTGTGGGAAATAAACTGATATGGAAAACAGCGCCGAACTCTTCGATCCCAAGGAAATGCAAGCCATTTTACAATTGTCCGCACCAATTCGAAAAATTTGGATTTGTTCGGACAATTGCAATGAGGGGGGGCTTGGAGTCCATTTGTCCGAGTCAATTAGAAAAATTCGAATTCCGTCGGACAGATGGAAAGACGAAGCGGTTTTGATGTACATTCTTGATACCGCAAGATCCAAGACCAAACTTTCTTATCCAATTTTGACAAGTTCCTTGAAAGTATAAAGTAATAACATAAAAGTGTAGAAATGAAACACCTCCACCTTTTTCTCATCGCCGCCATCCTGTTCTGCGGCAACCTTGTGACCCGAGCACAAGACAAAGACAGCGTCACGCTGTACTTCAGCGCCGAAGAAATGCCTGACCTCATCAAATGCCTGCCTCCACCGCCGGATACCATCGGGACAGACTTCGCCAACGACATCATGCGCTACATGTGGGGCAAACAGCAACGCAACGACGCGGAACGCGCCGCTCTCGTCTTTCAAGATGCCGTGTGGAACTACGACTCGCTCTTCGCCGTGTTCAAAGTGCCATTCGGCCTCGAAATCACCAAGGAAGGCACTCCCGAGATTTATAAGTTCATGATTAACAGCCTCTCCACCATCGACCCGACACGCGTCAAGCCGAAAGCTTTCTACCACCGCAAGCGGCCGTTTGAGCGTTTCCATGAGCACATGCTCACGAGATACGAGGAAGTGGAACTTTCGGGCGAAGGCTCCTACCCCTCCGGCCACAGCCAGCGCGGCTATGCCACCGCCCTGCTGCTTTCGGAAATCAACCCCGACAACGCCGACACCATCATGTCGCGTGGCTACATGTACGGCGAAAGCCGTGTCATCGCTGGTGCCCACTGGCAGAGCGATGTCGACGCCAGCCGCCTCTGTGCCGCCATCGGCGTGAGCCGACTGCACACCAGCCCGACTTTCCTCGCTCATCTTGAGAAAGCCCGCAACGAATTCCAACGGCTGACGGGTAAACTCTCGCCCCCCGACGACTTCAGCCAGTTCGTGAACATTGCAGATGTCATCCCGGACGCCATTCTAGAAATTCGCTACTACGGCACTTACAACTTCGTCGGGACACGTGTAGACGGTTATCTGGAGCCTGTTGCACTACTCACCCGTCAAGCCGCCGACAGCCTACGCGCTGTAAGTGAAGACCTGAAAAAACAAGGCTACCGCCTGAAAATCTACGATGCCTACCGCCCACAATGTGCCGTCGACCACTTTATGCGCTGGGGTGCCGACGTCAACGACACGCTCATGAAGCCCTATTTCTATTCTGAAGTACCCCGTGACAGACTTTTTGAGTTGGGCTACATCGCTGAAAAGAGCGGTCATACCCGCGGCTCCACCGTCGACCTGACCCTGTTCGATATGGCCACGGAAAAAGAAGTCGACATGGGCGGCACCTTCGACTGGTTCGGTCGCAGGAGCCATCCCGATTTTGGCGGCAATCCAAAAACCGGAAAATACAAACCCAACGACAAAATCACCGCCGAGCAGTTCCACAATCGGATGATTTTGCGCGAGGCCATGATGCGCCACGGCTTCGCACCTTACGCTGAGGAATGGTGGCACTTCACCCTGAAAAACGAACCGTTCCCCAACACCTATTTCACCTTCCCAGTGAAACAACTCAGCAAGTGATACGCTGAAACAATACTATTCTGATGAAATCAAACTTGTTTTTTCAAGCGATAACGAAATTCCTCCTCGGTGTCATCATCTTGGGTCTGCTCATCTTCTTGCCCGCAGGCTCATTCCACTTTTGGCAGGGCTGGCTGCTGATGGGCATTTTGTTTGTACCTATGTTTATTGCAGGGCTGGTCATGATGGCCAAAAACCCTGAACTATTGCAAAAACGGCTGAACGCCAAGGAACAAGAAAAGGAGCAAAAGACCGTCGTGGCACTGAGTGGCTTGCTGTTCATCGCCGCCTTCGTCGTAGCGGGCCTCAACTGGCGCTTCCAATGGTGTGTGCTGCCGAATTGGGTCGTTTGGGTGGCCGCTGGCCTATTCTTGGTGTGTTATCTGCTTTATGCCGAAGTCTTGCGCGAGAACACCTACCTCTCACGCACAATCGAGGTGCAGGAACACCAAAAAGTCATCGACACAGGGCTTTACGGCATCGTCCGTCACCCGATGTACATGGCCACCACCCTTCTCTTCCTGATGATGCCTTTGGTGCTGGCCTCGCCGATTTCGTTCGGCATTATGCTGTTGTATATCCCTTTGATAGCCAAACGTATCCGTAACGAAGAAGCCGTGCTTGAGCAAGGCTTGGAAGGCTATAGCGAATACAAACAACGTGTGAAATACAAGGTTTTGCCTTTTATCTGGTGAAGTCATGAGATACAAATTAGCGATATTTGACCTCGACGGCACGCTGCTCGACACCATCGACGACCTCAAGGAGGCCGTCAACCACGCCATGAGGCTGAGAGGCTTCCCGACCTTTACCCGCGACGAAGTCATGGCCATGGTCGGCCATGGTGCCCGCAACCTGATGCGAAAGGCATTACCCGTCGGCCATAAAGATGACATGGTAGATGCCGCCTACAACGACTTCAGAGCCTACTACATTACCCATATCGATGTGCATACTAAACCTTTTCCTGGGATACAAGACATATTGTCCAATTTGACCAAAGAAGGCGTGATGCTTGCCGTTGCCTCCAACAAGTTCCAAGAGGGCACCGAGCACCTCATCAAGGAGTTCTTCCCCGAGATTCCCTTTGTGGCGGTCCTGGGCGGTCGCCCCGGCTTCCCCCTCAAGCCAGACCCCGAGATTGTCGGCGAGGTGCTGCGCAAGGCGGGCATCAATAAAAAAGAGGATGTCGTTATGGTCGGCGACTCCGACACCGACATGGAGACCGCTGCCAACGGCGACATCATGGGCATTGCGGTGAACTGGGGGTATCGGGATATGAAAAAAACGGCCCTTCGATGCTTCGACTGTGCCCAGCAATCGCAGGCTCAGGGTCCTCAACGCATGATAGTAGTAGAAACTGCTGAAGAACTACAACAATTGCTACTGCCATGACCGACAAGATGACTCCCGCTCAGCGGCATTACTGCATGTCGCGCATCCACGGCAAAGGCACCAAGCCCGAGCTGAAGGTGCGGCAATGGCTGTGGCGGCACGGCTACCGCTATCGCCTCAACGTGAAGAGCGTACCGGGCAAGCCGGATATCGTCATGCGACGGTATCGTACGGCGATTTTTGTGAATGGATGTTTCTGGCATGGCCATCATGTAGAGACGCAAAATTTTGCGTCTCTACCAGAAATCACCAATTCATCATGTTGCAAGATTCCGCAGACGAATCGGGAATTTTGGGTGAACAAAATCAAAAGAAACCAGGAACGCGACCAAAAGAATTATCAAGTGCTTCACGACAACGGCTGGCAGGTTATCGTGGTGTGGGAATGTCAACTGACACCCAAGCGCATCGAGGAGACGATGCTGCGCGTGGAGCTGCTGCTCAACGAAAATTTCTTGGCTTTGCACAAACCGAAGGTGGTTGCTTATGATGTTCAAGATGCTCCTATTTCTATGGCAGCGGAAGATGAAAACTACGGAAAGAGATGAAAATCCAAATATCTTTCTATCTTTGCAGCCGTAAACCAATCAAAACACATTACAATGAAGAAGATGATTACCGTAATAGCGATGCTTTTGTTTGCTTGCATGGCAGCAATGGCTCAAGAAACCAACTACGCCAAGAGCGACTTCGTCCCGGGTGACGAGATGATTTTCGACGACAACTTCGAAGGAGAGAAACTGGGCGAATTCCCGCTGAGTTGGGATTTGCTGGACGGCTATGCGGAAATGGCACAGCAGCAAGGACGCAATGTGATTGCATTCACCGACAACGGCCTGGGACAGGTGATGCCGCTGATGAAAAAGAAATGGGATTGGCTGCCAGAGGTGTTCACGGTGGAGTTC
>Ga0247610_10008120_pt1 | contig 10711 bp, 7 predicted proteins | sample 174DNAGHGhighgp2_FD_193483 | JGI IMG/M metagenome (GOLD analysis project Ga0247610, IMG submission 193483) | Sheep rumen microbial communities from Palmerston North, Manawatu-Wanganui, New Zealand - 1742 DNA GHGhigh gp2 | ecosystem: Host-associated > Mammals > Digestive system > Stomach > Rumen ... | reverse complement strand
TCGCGGCTTTAGTCGCAAAATTCAATTCGTTCCATTCGTGAAATTCGTAGTTCTTTTTCATCACATTCATTATTGTCCATGACTAAACCGTTGACGATGAAATATCACCCACAGCACGATGGGCGCACCAATCAGTGCCGTGACCGAGTTGATGGGCAGGTTGCCTTCGAAGGAGGGCAGGCGTGCGATGAGGTTGCAGAACAAGGCCAAGTCCATGCCGAGGAAGGCCGTGGCGGGGATGAGCAGCTTGTGGTCGCTGCTACGGAAGAGGAAACGCGCGATGTGCGGCACGGCCAAGCCTAAGAAGGCGATGGGGCCACAAAACGCCGTGATGAGGGCGGTGAGGAAGCCCGAAGCCAAGATGATGAGCATGCTGCTACGCTTGATGTTGACACCGAGGTTTTCGGCATAACGCTCACCCAACAGCAAGAGATTCAAGGTTTTGAATAGCAGGAACGAACCGATGCTGCCGACCAAAACGGCTATGGCGAAGAACGGCAGTTGTGCCTTGCTCACGTTGGAGAAACTACCCATGCCCCAGATGACGAAAGAGTGTAAGCCTTCCTTTTGGCTGAAGAACTTCAGGATGTCGGTGACCGAGCCTGCGATGTAGGCGATCATGATGCCCACCAGCACAAGGCTGACCATGCTTTTCAGTCGGGAACTCAATGCAAGGATAAGCAACAATACTGCAAAGGCACCCAAAAACGCCGCAATGGTGACGCCGAAGGTCGACCACAGCGACAGCGTGCTGACCGACAGGCCTGTGGCGGTGCCCAGCAAGACCACGAAGGCCACACCGAGACTTGCCCCGCTGCTGATGCCCAGCAGCGAAGGGTCGGCGAGGGGGTTACGGAACAAGGTCTGCATCAAAAGACCCGACACCGAGAGACCAATGCCCGCCAGCAGCGCCGTGATGGCTTGTGGCAGGCGGTAGTCGAGAATGATGGCGCGGTAGGTGGAGCCTTCGCCACCGAAAACGGCTTTTTTGAACGCTTCAAAAGGGATGGACACCGAGCCTAACATCAGGTTGAGGACAAACAACACCACGCCTACAACAACTATCGCTATGGAAATCAGCGCGATGGGGGGCGTTTTGTGGCGGAAAGTAATGTCGTTGTCAGAAACCATTTTTTTTGGTTGTTTTGCGTTGCAAAGATAAGGTTTAATTTGATTGAAAGGACAATCAATCATCGTCATCATCTTTCGGACCGGGAACAAGCAGTGTCGTGTCGTCGCATCGGATGTCGTAATACACATCCCTCACGCGGCCTTGTTGCGGTTCGAGAACGCCTTTTCCTATAAGGTCTTTGATGTCGCGAGAGGCCGTGTCGACCGAAACCTTGCAATGCTTGGCCCAGTTTTTCACTGTCAATTTGCCTACATAACCGTCAAGGTAGATGTTCAGCACCTTGTTTTGTCGCTCCGTGAAAGCGATGTGGGCGTGGTTTTGCCAAAAAGAGGCTTTCTGCAAGATGCGTGAAAGCACTTCGTCAGAAGCGTTGATGGCGCGTGCCATGCAGTCGAGATACCAAATGAGCCATTCCGTGATGTCTGCGTCCGTTTGTCGGCTGACGCGCTCCAACACATCGTAATACGATTTCTTGTCTTTGTTGATTTGTCGCGACATGCTGAAGAAGCGCATGGCGGAGTCGTCGGCTTGCGAGAGTGCCATGTCGGTGATGGCGCGACCGATGCGTCCGTTGCCGTCGTCGAAGGGGTGGATGCAGACAAACCAAAAGTGGGCGATGGCGGATTTCAGGTAAGAGGGCGAGTCGATGTCGGTATTGAACCAGTCCAAAAAAATATCCATTTCCTTCAGCACGTCTTGAGCGGGGACGGCTTCATAATGCACTTTTTCGCGACCGTAAATGCCCGACACCACTTTCATTTCACCTTTGCGGTATTGTGCCACGTCGATTCTCAAATAACCGCTCATCCCCGAAGGAAACAGGCAGTTGTGCCACCCGAAAAGCCGGTCGTGGGTGAGAGGTTGGTGGTAATGGTTCACGGCATCAAGCATCATCTCCACAATGCCTTCAATATAGTGGCTGGCAGGCACGTCGACATCAGATGGGATGCCTAGCTTTCTAGCGATGGAAGAACGCACTTGTTTGGCGTTCAATGCAATGCCTTCAATCTCGGAGGAGTTGATGATGTCGTTTGAGAGCATCTCGGCGTTGGCCGACAGGCGGGCATCGAACCCTATGGCGTCGAGCCGACCCATAAGGAACCCAGATGCCTTGTTGACGGAGGCCAGTTTGTCAGCGACAAGATCCTTGTCCCAAGTGAAATGCGGCCATTGTTTGCTCTGATGGATGTAGGATGCCATAGTTACTCGATTATTTCGGCTGCAAAAATACACATTATTTTAATAATCCGCAAATCTTGCGGTTAGTTATCCGCAGATTTTGCGGGTTATTGGCCGCAAAAAAAAGCCGTTTGGGTTTTATCATAACCATGTCTTAGGTTGATTTCTGCTTTAATGTACCTAATTAAGGGCCGATTGAAGACAAGGGTGGATGCAAAAATGTATTCACCCTTGTCTCAAATAAACGGTTTTTTTAATGCGACAACCAATATACGGAATGTTCGATGATATATCTCATGTCTTTTCCATCGATTTTGAAGTTGTCCCAAACTTCTTGCACATTGTTGAAATGCATGAGTATGAGTTCAGGATGCTCGCGGTCATACCACTCCAATCCCCACGGGTCGCTTTTGTCAGATAAGTATTTGCCATCCCATTCAGGGTCGACATTACGAATCCTAACCACATTTTCTGCCATATCTATGTAATAGAAATTATCGTTTTCGGTGTAGAATAACGATAAATCCCAGTGGAGGCATCCAATGATGTAGTCGAACACATCTTTTGTGTCATCACTGCCTGCATCGTCACGTCTTGCGGCATCCCAACCTAGTTCGTTTTCTGTAAGGTCGGATGAAGATCTTTTATAAATGGGGTTCCAAAAGTTTTTTACTATAATTCTATTGTTTTTCATTTGAGGAAGCTATTTATTATATCGTTTTAATGCCTTCGTCAATGCTTCGTGAATTGTTTTGCGCAACGAATCTGGCTCGATGACCTCCAATTCATGGCCTTCTTTTAGGATGGCTTGTTGGAAATCGAAGGTCGGGGCGAGATAGTATTCAAAATCAGTGTAAGTGTCAGTCTTGCATATTTCTTTTTGCGAATGGTGTAAGGGAAGGGTGCGCAGTAGGTTGGGCATGTTGCCATAGGCTCGCAAAACGATGTGTTGAGCGGGGGCTTCTTCTCCGACAAATACGCCGAAATAGTTTTTGAAATAAGTCTCCGCATCAAAATCGGCGGCTAATTCATATTGCACTGCCGTTTCTGTTAGCTCGGTCATGCGGTCGAGGGCGTAAATGCCCAATTTGCCGCCTTTTCTTTCGCTTTTGCCGAGCAGGTACCAGCGTTGGTGAAACAGTTTTAAGCAATATGGCTCGATAAGGGTAGAGTAGGCTTCTGAGTCGCTGAATTTCTTGTAGCCCATTTGAAGCTTGTGGTGGTCTTTGATGGCGTTGATAGCGGTCTCGAGATGTTCCAATCCTGCAGGAATGTCTTCCAACAGCAGTTGGTCTTTGATGGAGAGTCCGTCCAATAGCAGGCTGTTGACGGTGAGGGTGCGCAGCATCCAGTTTTGGGTGGAATTGTCGCGGAGAGTTTCGGGATTGCTGATGAAGTATTGATGTTTACTATCACATTCGATGCGGATGCCAAACATGTCTTCGATAGCTTGGCGGAGGCGGTAGAATGTGGTGCGCGACAAGGGTTTGCCGTCGTTTAGGTCGTTAGCGACCCATAGCTGTCCGATTTGTTCGAAAGTGATGTTCTTTATTCTTAGTATGGTGTTCACTAACCAAGAGAGCTGCCTGAAATTGTCTGTGCTTTTCATGGTAAACAATTTTTTTTGCGGCAAAAATAAGAAAATGTTCTAATGTTTCAGGTTTTGAAACAGTGAAGGCGTATTTTTGGGGCGTAAAATTAAAATAGGTATGAACGGCAATACGATAAGAACAAAAAAAGACGAGGCGACCGAAATCGCCCCGAACTTGATGTTTTCACAACGGAATAATCCTAATTATAATAATAAAAGTAGGGGCAATAAAATAGCCCCACGGGAGTACGCGGGGCTTAGAACTCTTCGGCTTATAGCCTTATTGTGAAAAGTCTTGCAATCTTGTATTGATGTGGCAAAAATAGACAAAATTTCAATATGGAATTGTTTTTTTTGATTTTTTTCTCCATCAATATGTATTTGTCACTACATTTGCAATGTAAAACACACAATTATGAAAACTATAGGTTTAGATTTAGGCACAAATTCAATTGGAATTGCCATTAGAAATAGAGACAATGGAAAAGAAATCATCGAACAATTGGAATACTTCAGTTCTGTAATCTTCAAATCAGGTGTTGGTTCAGGGAAGACAGGTGAATTCTCTTATGCAGCAGAACGAACCAAAAAGCGTAGAACAAGAAGGCTTTATCAAGCACGGAAATATAGGATTTGGGCAACGCTCAAATTGTTGATAGAGAATGATTGTTGTCCGCTTTCAATGGAAGATTTGGAACAATGGAGTCGCTACGATAAAGCACTAGGATTAAAACGACAATACCCGATTCACGCAACAAGATTTGAACAATGGGTACGTTTGGATTTTGATGGCGATGGTGTTGCGGACTATTCAAGTCCTTTCCAATTGCGGGCGGAATTGATGGAGAAGCAATTTGATTTTTCAAACCAGGTTGACAGGTACAAATTAGGGAGGGCTTTATATCACATAGCCCAACGCCGTGGATTCAAGAGTAGTAAGGGAGAAACAATAAAGGAGCAAGAAAAGAATGAATCTAAAGACATATTGGAAACCGACATTTCCACTGCCTTAAAAAAATCAGAGGAGAAAAAGTCGGGCAAATTATCTGAATATATGGAATTGAACAACCTGCCAACGGTGGGATGCGCATTTTATCATCTCGAGAAAAGAGGGGTTCGTGTCCGTAATAGTGAGTATCAAGCCGTACGCTCTCAATATAAAGACGAAATCAAGCAAATATTTGAGTTTCAAAATGGTTTGGACAAAGAGAGTTTGTTTTATAAGCGATTAGTCAGTGAGAAAAAAGGTGAAGGCACAATTTTTTACAAGCGTCCTCTACGTTCACAAAAGGGTCATGTAGGAAATTGCACTCTCGAGCCAGACAAACCGCGTTGTCCTATAAGCCATCCAGAATTTGAAAAATTCAGGGCTTGGTGTTTGATTAATAATATCAAGTTTGGCGATGAACTGAAAGAAACTCTTTCAATTGAGCAAAAAGAGCAATTATACAAAGACAAGTTTTTATTGACGCATTCATCATTTAAGTTTCAAGAGATTAGAGAGTGGATTCAAAAGAAAGTTGGTAAATCATTGGATTATGGAGCGAAGACTATTAATTATAATGATAAGGTGAGCGTTTCTGGTTGTCCGATTTCCGGAAGATTGAGGAATTTGCTCGGTGAAAATTGGGAGAATTGGAAATATGTGTCTGAAGAAACTAAAACCAACAAGAGAAATGGTGAAATCAAGCCGATTTCATACGATGCAATAGACCTATGGCATATATGTTTTTCTTTTGACGAACCAGAATACGTAGAAGAATTTGCCAAAAGCAAATTGCTTTTTGATGAAAGCCAAACGAAACAACTTGTTCGCATTTTTGGAGCAATTCAACAAGGTTATGGTATGTTGAGCCTAAAAGCCATCAAAAACATCAATCGTTTCCTCCAAAAAGGATTTATTTATACAGATGCCGTGTTGTTGGCAAAACTGCCCGATATTTTCAAGGACAAATGGGAATTTGCTGGGGAAACTATCATTTCAGAACTTAACAGAATCATTGAAAACAATCGGAAGCAAAAACAGTTATGTAACATTGTAAATACTTTGATTGCCAACTACAAATCGTTGGAAATCAACGAACAATTTGCGTCAAAAAACTATGATTACAAGTTGGATGCGTCCGATTTAAAAGATGTCCGAGAAACAACAATAAAAGCAATAGGAGAAAAGACTTGGGCAAAGAAAAACGAAGAAGAACAAAACCAATTACTTGAAGATGTTGCAACATTGTATCAAAACTTCTTCTCCTCTGAGAAAAGAGACTATTACAAAATACCTAAAGTAGCAGATGCCTTGGCGGAGTATTTACATAATAAATATGAATTTCTATCTGAGAAAGATTTACGGAAGATATACCATCCATCAATGATTGAGTTTTATGCTCCTGCAAAATATAAGCAAATTGAAGATGGCAGAAGCCTTAAACTGCTTGGTAGTCCAGTAATTGGGGCATTGAAAAACCCAATGGCAATGCGTGTGTTGCACACCTTGCGAAAACAAGTAAATGCTTTGTTAAAGGCAACAGATGAATATGGAAACGCTTTAATAGATGAGGATACTCGAGTGGTTGTTGAAACCGCCAGAGAACTCAACGATGCCAACATGCGTTGGGCTATTGAGGCTTATCAGAGAGAAAGAGAGGCTGAGAATAAGGAATATGAAAAACTAATCAGAGAATTCTATCCAAACCGACTCCCTAACAAAGACGACGTTGATATTGTTAGGTTGGTGTGTGACCAACATGACATTCCTGAAAACGGTGGTATTTTGAATGATGCTCCAAAAACAAAAAAACAGACCGACAGTATTCCGGTTTACAAAAAAGATATTACAAAATATCGATTATGGCTTGAACAAGGATGTCGTTGTATTTATACAGGAAGGATGATTAATATTACAGGTCTATTTGACGAAAATGAATTTGATATTGAACATACTATCCCAAGAAGCCTGTCATTTGATGATTCGTTGGCAAATCTGACCATTTGTGATGCCTATTTCAACAGAACGAAAAAGAAGAATCAAATCCCTGCTCAATTATCCAATTATCATGAGATACTAAATCGAATTCAACCTTGGTTCGACAAAGTTGAGCAATTGAAAGACAATGTGGAGTTCTGGAAAGCGCAATCGAGACGAGCACAAGATAAAGACAGAAAAGACTATTGCATCAGACAACGACATTTGTGGCAAATGGAATTGGACTATTGGCAAGACAAAGTAAGTAGATTTACAATGACGGAAGTAACGACTGGGTTTAGAAACAACCAATTGAACGATACTCGAATCATTACTAAATATGCTTACCATTATTTGAAGACAGTGTTCAACAAAGTTGAAGTTCAGAAAGGTAGCGTAACTTCTAATTTCAGAAAGATGCTTGGCGTTCAAAGTGTAGATGAGAAAAAGAGCCGTGACAAGCATTCACATCATGCCATTGATGCCACCGTGTTGACTCTGATTCCAACGGCTGCTCGGCGGGACAGGATGCTTGAACTTTTCTACAAGATTCAAGAAAGGAAGCGCTTTGTCGAAGACACAGCCGAACTTGAACGGGAACTAGACAAGGAAATCAAAAACTGTGGATTGTCGGGTAATGTTTCGGACATTGTTCCTTTTATTGAGAGTAACATACTGGTGAATCATGTTTCAAAAGACCAAACACTTACTCCTGCAAAACGAAAGGCAAGAGTGCGAGGAAAAGAAGTGTTCGTAACAAACGCGCAGGATGAACTTGTTAACAAATGGATTACTGGCGATAGCATTCGTGGTCAATTGCATAAAGATTCCTTTTTTGGTGCAGTTAAATACCCGAAAACAGATGAAAATGGTATGCCTATAACTAAAGATGGTAGGTTTGAATTTGAAAAAGACAAAGAAGGTAATGAGGTTGTCAGTATGGTAATGAGGGTTCCAATTTCCAGTTTTACAAAGGAAGATGAGTTGAAGAAAATAATAGATCCTCATGTTAGAAAATCAATTGAGATCAACATACGAAATCGTAAAGCTGAAGGGAAAACATTTAAAGCCGCATTAGAAGAACCTATGTGGCTCTTGGATAGTAATGGAAATGAAATCAAACAAGATAAGAAAGGTCGTGCATTGTCACCTATTAGACATGTGCGTTGTAGGGTTGCTGCTGGTAGAGGTTATTTTACCAAAGACAAGGCTATCGAAGTAAAAAAACAGACATATCCTTCCAAATATGATTATAAAGAACGGTATTATGCACAAAATGATGGAAACTATTTGTGCTTATTATATGAAGGTGTGAAAAAAGGCAAAGTCGAACGCAGGTTCAAATTCCTTAATTATTTTGATGTTGTTAATATTGGAATTCATGATACTGATATTTTATGGGAAGAGCCTTATTTTCAAGTAATTAACGAGAAAAATATACAATTGAATCTCACAGCAATAATAAAGGTGGGAACTCGTGTTTTAATGTGGTCAGATGGTCCGGAAGAATTAATTGGTATGAGTGATAATGATTTAAGTGGTCGGTTGTATGTTGTATACAAATTCAATTTAAAAGGAGCAAATTGCATTTATATACAAAGCCATATTGATGCAAGGAATGAAATAAGTAACGATGAAGATTATACTATTTTTGATAAAACAAAATACCAAGCAAGATTGACTATGGTGGCAAATAGTTTTAATTGTTTAATTGAGAACCGTGATTTTATTGTTACTGAAATGGGGAAAATCAAATTCTTATGACACAAATCAACCTCCTATTCCAGGGTGAGTATCTTATTTCTTATAAGAAATGATAAAACAATAGTATTTGACTATGATTAAACGAACTCTCTTTTTCGGCAATCCAGCCTACCTTTCTATGCGAAATGCGCAGTTGGTCATCAAACTAACGGATGCTCAAAGCCAAGAGGAGGTGACGAAGACCGTTCCCATTGAAGACATTGGTGTTGTGGTGCTTGAAGATCGTCAAATCACCATCACCAATGGCGCAATGGATGCTTTGCTCCAAAACAACTGTGCAGTCATCACTTGCGACGAAAAGCACATGCCGGCGGGATTGTTGCTGCCGCTTGAAGGTCACACGGTGCAAAGTGAGCGTTTCCGTTGGCAGATTGAGGCTTCCTTGCCATTGAAGAAACAGCTGTGGCAGCAGACCGTCCAAGCCAAGATTCGAAATCAGGCCTCGGTTTTGAAACGGCTGAGTGGGGCAGAGGTGGGCTGCATGATAGCTTGGGCCAACGATGTGAAGAGTGGCGACAGTGAAAACCTCGAAGGTCGGGCCGCAGCTTATTATTGGAAGTCTGTTTTTCCAGAAATGGAACGCTTTGTTCGCGATCGCGAGGGTGAGGCTCCCAATAATCTTTTGAATTATGGTTACGCCATCGTTAGGGCGGTGATAGCCCGCTCGTTGGTGTCTAGTGGCTTGTTGCCTACCTTTGGCATCCATCATCACAACCGCTATAACGCCTATTGTTTGGCGGATGACGTGATGGAACCCTATCGCCCCTACATTGATGAGTTAGTGATTGAGATTCTGCGTAGTGGTGTGGATTGTAGCGAATTGACTACGGATTTGAAACGTAAGCTGTTGGGCCTTCCAGTTAAGGAAGTCGTCATCGATGGTCGCCGCAGTCCTTTGATGGTGGCATCATCGCAAACCACCGCATCGTTAGCGAAGTGTTTTGGCGGGGAATTGCGGAAAGTGGTTTATCCAATGATGGAATTATGATGGACCGTTTCAGTGAATATAGGATTATGTGGGTGCTTGTGCTTTTCGATTTGCCGACGGAGACGAAGAAAGAGCGTAAGGCCTACGCCGATTTCCGCAAGCGCATCATGGCCGACGGCTTCACAATGTTCCAGTTTTCGATTTATCTGCGACATTGCCCAAGCTATGAGAATGCCGAGGTACATATCAAGCGGGTAAAGTCGTTCATGCCTGAGTTTGGCGACATCGGCATTTTGTGTATTACCGACAAACAGTTTGGTGATATGGAGATTTTTAGCAACTGCAAGCCTAAGGCGGTGGACACTCCTTGCCAGCAATTGGAGTTGTTTTGAATCGGGAAAAATGGTCATAACAAAGAAAAATCCAACTCAAACGAGCTGGATTTTTCTTTTCTGAAACAACTTATAAATTGCTGATACTCTTTGTTTTACCCATGTCGTGTTGTTTCAAAGAGCAAAGATACAAGATAAATGCAAGCAATTCACAACGTCTGAGTTTTCCTTGCCCTCCTTCTTGAGGTTGTTTCAAAGAGCAAAGATACAAGATAAATGCAAGCAATTCACAACGTCTCCTTTGTGAGCCACCGCAACATTGTCGTTGTTTCAAAGAGCAAAGATACAAGATAAATGCAAGCAATTCACAACTTTGTTCTTTAGGGCCTTTCTGTAGCGGCTGTTGTTTCAAAGAGCAAAGATACAAGATAAATGCAAGCAATTCACAACCTTGCCGTCCCAATGCTGTATATCTATAGGGTTGTTTCAAAGAGCAAAGATACAAGATAAATGCAAGCAATTCACAACTAAAAATGAAGGCTTAAATGCGGCTGATATGTTGTTTCAAAGAGCAAAGATACAAGATAAATGCAAGCAATTCACAACTGTCGAACTCATCATCATTGCCTAATAAAGTTGTTTCAAAGAGCAAAGATACAAGATAAATGCAAGCAATTCACAACTATCATTGTCAGAATATCCCTCAAATAATTGTTGTTTCAAAGAGCAAAGATACAAGATAAATGCAAGCAATTCACAACCGCCTTTTGCGTGTCTCTGGTCTCTTTGGTGTTGTTTCAAAGAGCAAAGATACAAGATAAAT
>Ga0247610_10008118_pt1 | contig 10714 bp, 9 predicted proteins | sample 174DNAGHGhighgp2_FD_193483 | JGI IMG/M metagenome (GOLD analysis project Ga0247610, IMG submission 193483) | Sheep rumen microbial communities from Palmerston North, Manawatu-Wanganui, New Zealand - 1742 DNA GHGhigh gp2 | ecosystem: Host-associated > Mammals > Digestive system > Stomach > Rumen ... | reverse complement strand
CTACAGGGGAAAACGAAAAAATGGAAACCGCTAAATCAGGATGCGTCTCAACCGGAAAACATGGTATTCCTTCGGGAACGCAATAAATTGGGCTACAGGATGATGTATCATTTTTGACACCGCAGGACGGCTGGTCGAAAGCAAGGTGTGTCGTATCGTCACGTTATGGTTTGCAATCCGATGTCGTTGGGGCAGAACGCGCATACTGGTGATGGGCGATCCGATATTGGCCTCCTCTTGGAGCGCATTACGGTTGGCCGAAGCTGCCGAATAAAGATTCGCCAGATTGGACTCCACCTTATCAAGCAAGACAGAGGTTGACGTTGGTTTCGCTTCGTTCTTGCTTGACTCTGAATGGCTTGTGCAGCCGCTCATGGGCAGTAGCAGGAAAAGCAATAATATCAAGCCAAGGTTGCGCATTGAGGTGGATATTTCGTTGCAAAGGTACGACAAAAAATTGGGGTTTACAAAGGAAATGTTAGGTCTTGACCTACTATTTTTTTTGTTGTCAATAAAGCAGCGCAATTGGAAGATTTCTAGGCTTAGTTTGAAAACAGTCCCAAAGATTTTAAAACATTCGCAAAATCAGAGGAAAACCTGTCTGCTCCAGTAGAATTGAGGTGAATGGAATGGCGAAAATTTAACGTGTCGTTACACAATTCATAATTCTCAGTGTAATTTAAATATTTGTAACCGAACTTCCGAGCAACACTTTCATAATAATCGTTTATTTCATCCTTGTTCTTCACCTTTTTGGTGGTTGGGCTATAAACAGGTGAATTGACCAGCAAAACGGTTACCCCATCCTTTTTACATTCATCAAGATAATCTTCAAACAACTTTATTGCTTCCTTATCCATAGCACCCGTTATTGAACTTATTGCAGATGCATTTGTCCCATCCCATTCCTCTTTGAAGGGGCTAAAACCTTTATAAGTTGGTCTGTCAATAAAGTGCTTAATTCTCAGAAATTCCAAGAATCCGTTTTTAATTACTTGCTGATAACCAAAATATCGATATAGAGGACAATACAATTCCAAAAACCCATACCCCAAGGCTTTCAGCTCTTTTCTCATGCACTTGTCATAAACCATGGGGAAAAACCGTTCAGAATCAAATTGATGTCTGATGTTTGCGGTAGATAATGTCAATATAAGATCTGCTTCTTGTACTATCAGTTTTGGAGTGCCATTATGTGATTTGTAACAATGATATGTTGCAATTTGGGCGTCGATAGGATACCCTGCCACTCCTAAGTTATATGAATTTACGCCACAAATGGAATCGATAATCTTTGGGTTAAAATGCGAGAATGCTTTGGAATTGCCCATGAATAAAACATCATACTTCAAGTTCCCTTTGGAGATATCGCTGTATGTCTGATATCTATAGCAATCTGTTTTGCTCAAGCCCGAACTAATCACCATATCTAACAATACTGCTACCAGTAATGTCACCGAACCAAATCTCAAGAGTTTTATTAGAAACTTACGCATACTTCAGAATTGAAAGTAGATAAAATTCGTTGCATTTCCACCAAAAGCAAAAAGAATGAACAATACGCCAAAATAGATAGCCCATCTGATGTAACCTTTATGAATTGCAGACAGTTCCAGAGCGTGAGGTTTTCCTCGTTGAATCCATTCCACCATCAACAAAATAATTATATTCATTATTAGCGCTGAATTTCCATTTGCTTCAGGCATTGTGAACATACTTTTATTGCACATTCCGCAAACGTATTTCCAGGCCTGCCCAATGCTTTCCGCTCTGAAAATGATCCACCCCATCACTGCTGAGAAAAAAGTCAGAAGCATTTGCCCAACCTCTTTGAGTGAAGGCAGCCATCTTCCTTCAGCCACTTGGTTCGTGTATTTGCGGTTCTTACCCGTCAATATCAGTGGCAAGAACAAGATGGCATGGTAGGCTCCCCACGCGATGAAAGTCCAGTTGGCGCCATGCCAGAATCCGCTCACAAGGAAAATGACGAAGGTGTTCCTGATGACTTTCGCCTTTGATACGCGGCTCCCGCCCAAGGGGATGTAGACGTAGTCGCGGAACCATGTCGTGAGCGAGATGTGCCACCTCCGCCAAAACTCTGCGATGTCTCTGCTGAAATACGGCACGTTGAAGTTTCGCATCAGTTTGACACCGAACAGCTTGGCCGTGCCTATGGCGATGTCAGAATAACCCGAGAAGTCGCCATAGATTTGGAAAGTGAAAAAGATGGCGGCAAGGAGCAAAGTGCTTCCACTTTGTTCCGTATAGGTTGAGAACACTTGGTCGACAAAGACGGCGCAATTGTCGGCTATCACAATCTTCTTAAACAGTCCCCAAAGTATCTGTCGCATGCCGTCAACAGCGGTGTCGTAATCAAACTCGCGCTTCTTCAGAAATTGAGGCAAAAGATTTGTGGCTCTTTCGATGGGGCCTGCCACCAGTTGAGGGAAGAACGAGATAAATGCGAAGAAGGCCACAATGTCCTTTGTGGGCTCAATCTTGTCCCGACAGACATCGATGGAGTAGGATAGGGCTTGGAAAGTGTAGAACGATATGCCTACGGGGAGTATCACTTTCAGCAACAAGCCATCAGTGGAGATGTTGAACAGTTTTGCAAACTCGGTGACGAAGAAGTCGTAGTACTTGAATAACGCCAGGATTCCAAGATTCAGCACGATATTCAGCCACATCCAGATTTTGGCTTTTTTCTTTGACTCGGCCTTTCCGATAAGCAATCCGCTGCCCCACGAGCAGAATGAGGTGAATGCGATGAGCAATAAAAAACGCCAATCCCACCAGCCGTAGAACACATAACTTGCCACCACGACAAAGGCGTTTTGCAAGCGCAGTTGCCACTTCGACTTGCTGATGAAGCGGTCGAACACGAACCAATAGAGCAGGAAGACTATTGGCAGAAATATTGCGAATTGAATGGAGTTGAAAAGCATTTATAATCCGAAATCTTTTTTCACACGCAAAGCAAATATATCGGCACCTACAGAATTCAGGTGGGAACAATTGAAATATAGAGAATCTGCCCGATAATCTTCATCTTGTAGATAATCAATATATTCTATAGGATACTCTGAACGTACACTTTCGATTATTCCATGCAATATGTCAAGCCCCTCCTGCCTGACATTAGCAATATATGAATCATGGCAGGGGGGGGTGATGACTATAAAACGAACATTATGAAGATGACATAATCTCGCCATGTCTTTTAAATAATTCGTGAATTCTGCTAATTCTTCTTGAGCGTGTTCATTATAAATCACATTGGGGTCTATATTGTGTTCTGTTTGCCAAAGGTCAGATTGTCCTTCGACAGCTTCATAGCCTAATGAATCGCATAAATGCCCGACAAACAATGTACGATAATCAATATAACCTCTAAATAGACCGAGCCAATGATTTGAATTGTCGTCATATTTTATATGCATGAACTTTTCGTACATGTGCTTTTCGTAATCATTTTTATCAGAATCAGAAAAATGATATGATTGATGAAAGGGATTAGGATAATTCATGCCAAAAATCACTTGCTTTAGATTAGGCATATCGGAAATATATTTATCCAGCAATTTAAAATCATAATAAATCCATCGGGATGAGCTTGCCAAATTGAAAGTGCTATCGTCTATAAGTTGTGGATTTATCGAGTTCTCAATGGTTGAATTTCCTAATAGTAATGTTCTTATTTTATCGCGATGCTCTTCCATATACCAATATTTGTAAGAATAATTGTTGCCAACTCGTAACTGACAATACTCAATAATTCCACTAAACACAAAAAGAGAAAAACATCCTATTGTTAAAGCCAAAAGAAACCTTTTCATACTAACTCCAATTTAATATTGAAAATAAATGAAGGATGTATGCTTTCCTTCAAAAATAATGCATATGATTAACGCTAATACATAGATTATAGGTCCAATATATCCATTATGGAACAAACAAAACTTATTCGTTTTTTCAAGTCCATGTTGTTTGTCACGCTGCAACCACTCGATAACCAACATAATCAAAATAAAAATATTGGAGGGAGAAGTTCCTGACCAAGTGAAGAAACGATAAGTAGCACGAATTGTCCCCAATTGCATCATCCCCAAAAAATAATTCCAAGCGTCTTCAATGCTCTCTGATCTGATAATAATGCACCCGCATACTACTAAGGCAAATGTCAACAACATGCGGCCAAAGTCTTTCAAAACCGGCAATCCAATTTTGTTTGTCCTCAAGAGGTCTTTCTTCATAAACACGCCCGACAAAATAAGCGGGACAAAAAGCAATCCGTGATACAATCCAAATACCACAAAAGTCCAATTTGCCTCATGCCACAAACCCACCACCACCATATTAATGACGATGGCTAAAATCATTCCCATCTTACCCCAACGACGGAAATGGAAGTTCAAAGGAGTGAATACATAATCGGTAATCCACGATGTCAGTGACATGTGCCATCGACGCCAGAAATCAGCCACATTCAACGCAAAGAAAGGATTGTTGAAGTTACGAGTGATATTGAAGCCAAGCAACTTGCCCACGCCTATCGCCATATCGCTATATCCTGAAAAATCCGCATATACTTGGAAGGTAGAAAATATTGCGGCAAGAAGCAATGTACTTCCCGTTTGATCCGTGTAGGTCGAAAATATCCGATCAACAAATACCGCACAATTGTCGGCCACCACTATTTTCTTGAATAAGCCCCAAAGGATCTGTCGCATTCCATCAACTGCCTGGTCGTAATTGAACTCACGCTTTTGATGTAACTGGTGGATGAATTTCGGTTTGTCGATTGGACCGGAAAGAATACAAGGGAAAAAAGCTATGTAAGTGGCAAATTCCACAACATCTCGGGTAGGCTCGACCTCGCCGTTGTAGACGTCTAGTACATAACTAATCAACCTGAATGTGAAGAAACTGACTCCCAAAGGCATAATGATGTTGAAAGTATGCCAATTGGTATGGAGACCAATTCTCTCGAAAAGGTTGGCGAAAGACTCGATGAAAAAGTTTAGATATTTGAAATAAAGCAGCAAACCAATCCCCAACATCACCCCCAAAGCTCTCAACCATGAAGCCTTGTTATCCGATTCTGAACGGCTTATCCATATTCCCAAAAAATAGAAAATCGCAGTGGCAACCATCAGCAAAGGCAGCATCTTCCAATCGGCATACCCGTAAAAGAAATAACTGGCCACCAACAAGAAGACATTCTGCGCTTTTGTACTCTTCCTCAACGGAAACCAATACACGAAGAAGACCACAACGAAAAACACAACAAAAGGTATAGAGTTGAATACCATACTTGTCACTAATTAAAATGTAAAGAATCCTGGTTAATTTGAGGCTGCAAAAATACGATAATCCCGTTGAACTGACAATTTTTTCTCCGAAAAAAACAAACCATGCACAGTCTGAAATTATTTCACTACTTTTGCAACGATTTATAGCATCCAGATTCTGAAAACTCATCAATCTAATGAAAACACCTTTCCGCAAAACCATCTTAGATAATGTTGTCAATGCTGTCAATAGGTTTCCGAATCGTCCTGCATTCTGCATCAATGAGGAGCATTACACCTACTTGCAATTTGGACAATGCATTTCGAAGATTAGGGTCGAACTGAAAAAGACGGATTATCGCAACACGAAGGTCGGCCTTGTCATCAACGACGATTTGGAGACATACGCTTCCATTGTTGCCTTGTGGCTTGAAGGTGACAGTTATGTGCCACTCCATCCTAATTGGCCCATGGAACGTTGTCTCGACATCTGTGAACAAGTGGAATTGGACTTGATTCTTGATTCCTCAGAAACAAGCCGATATGTGAAAAACAATGTGTTGAATTCAGCAAAACTTGAATACACCGTTGATTGTCTTGAACCTAAAGAAGGTGTTTCGGATGATGAATTGGCCTACATCCTCTTCACATCGGGCAGCACGGGGAAGCCAAAAGGCGTGATGATTATGCGCCGAAATGTGGCTGCATTCATGGATTCTTTTTGGCAGACTGGAATCAAAATTACAGAGGAAGACCGTTGTTTGCAATGTTTTGATCTTTCATTTGACGTATCAGTTCAAGGCTATCTTGTCCCACTTTCCAAGGGCGCTTGCTGTTATACTGTCCCTTACGGACAAATCAAATATATCTATGCTAGTGGCTTGATTGAAGACCAGCAATTGACCTTTGGTGCTATGGCACCATCGATGCTTCGTTATCTTAAACCCTATTTCGATGAGATTGATGCCAACAGCCTCAAAACATGTATCCTTACCGCTGAGGCTTGCCCTTTGAATCTAATGATAGATTGGTTTAACTGTGCCGCCAACACGGAGATATACGATTTTTACGGTCCAACAGAATGTACCGTGTATTGTACTTATTACAAGTTGAACAAGGTTGGCGAGAACAAGACTTTGAACGGGATTGTCTCTATTGGAAGGCCATTGGCTAACTGCATTGGACTTGTTCTCGATGAAAACGGAAATGAATGCAAGCCTGGCGAGAAAGGCGAGTTGTGCATTGCTGGTGAGCAAGTGGCAAAAGGTTATTGGAAGAACGAGAAGATGAATGCCAATTCGTTCTTCTACAAGGAGGTGAATGGCAAGACTTTGCGTTTCTACCATACGGGTGATCTTTGTTATATGGATACAGAAGGCGACATTATGTATTCAGGTCGTCTCGACCATCAAGCTAAGATACAAGGGTTCCGCGTGGAGATGGGAGAGATAGAGTGGCATGCCCGAGAGTTCCTTAGCGACAAGAATGTGGTCTGCATGGCTTTTGACAACAAGGATGGCTTGACCGAAATTGCTATGTTCATCGAATCAGAGGAGTTCGCCCCCAACGAAATGCTTGCCTATATGCGTACCAAGATGCCTTCTTATATGATACCAACTCGGTTGTTCTATGTCCCGGTATTCCCGCTAAATGCCAATGATAAGACTGATAAAGTAAAACTAAAAACGATGATACAATAATAGAATTATGAAACATTTGAAATCAATAAACCACATTGGATATGCAGTCCGAGATATTCAAAAGACGGCGGAGTATTATATTAACGCAGGTTGGCAACTCTCAAGAATTTTTGAAGAAGAGATACAACAATCCAAAATTGCTTTTCTGACCAGGAAAGGCTTTCCCAAGATAGAGCTTGTTGCTCCGTTGAAAGAAGGTTCTCCCTCACCCGTCGATACCTATTTGCAAAAGGTAGGTTGCAGCACCTACCATATTTGTTATGATGTTGTCGATATTGAGCAAGCCGTTGAAGACTTGTTTGATGAGGGGTTCAAGCCTCTTTTTGAACCAATTGAATCCGTAGCTATGGAGGGTCATAAAATCTGCTATTTGTATCATCTCCATGTGGGTCTAATAGAATTAGTTAGCACAAATAAGTTATGATTATGTTTGATTCGAGTAAATTAATAATAAGACCCGCGACGCTTGATGATGTCGAGTTTATTGCCACAACCATTATTGAGGCAGAAAAGAGTTCGACAGACAAAATTGGACCTGCCAACTATTTTGAGGTGTCAGAATCAGATTATAGAAAATATTTGATTCAGATGCTTGAAGAGGAAATTGATGGGTGTGAGATTTCGATAAGTAGTTTTGTGGTGGCCGAATATGAAGGAGAAGTGGTAGCAGCGCGTGGAGGGTGGCTGGAAGGTGACAATGAAGATCATGCGTCATCGTCGCTTTTAAAGTCTAATTTGTTTGCATATGTCTTGCCCAAAGAGAATCTTATGAAAGGCCGAAGCAAGTATGAAATTGTGAAAGATATAATGATTGAGCGAGAAATGGGAACTTACCAGTTGGAAAACTCATACACAAAAGCCGAGTATAGGGGACATCATATTATGGCAAAACTTGATGCATACCATATTGACATTGCCATAGCAAAAGGTGTGAAAAAGATTCAAGCCCATGTCAGCAAGGATAATGAGAAAAGTCTTCGAGCCTGCGAACGAAGTGGTTTTCACATCGTTCAGTATTTCACATCCAACCATCCCGAAGTGAAGAACTATTATCCTGATAATACAATGGTCTTATTAGAAAGAAATCTTTTTTAATCAAAATATTACAAAAATGGAAAAAAGCGAAATCATCGAAAGACTTACTACTATTTTTCACCAGGTTTTTGGTGACAATACTATCGTATTGCGCGACGACATGACCGCCGCCGATGTGAAAAACTGGGATTCACTGACCCATATGATCATGATTACCCAAGTGGAAGAAATGTTTGGTATCAAGTTTAAACTCAGAGAACTCAACAAGTTGAAGAATGTTGGAAATTTGTGTGATATAATAGCCGAGAAGTTAAGGCAATAAGGCTATTCTTACAAACATAGTACAGAATGCATTGACTCTTCCCAATGCATTCTGTACTATGTTCTGTCTTTTAGGAAAAGGTATTAGAATACTTATAACGATGAAGTCAACTATCAGTTTGTCTGATCAGTATGAATTCATTCTTTGCAATAGTCTATTGCATACTGTAATTGTAATCCTTCTCTAGCGATGTGCTCGCCGAAATACAGAGCCCCTTTGGCGTTTAAATGTTCCAAGTCTCTGTAATACGTTGAATCAGGAATTTCAAAACGGGTGTATTCTGCTACAAGTGTACTATCCCCTAGCTCCGAACATATTAACTGCCGATATCCTTTATCACTCACCATATCAGGAATTTTGTATATTGGAGTGTTGAAAATAATCAGTGTCTGTTGATGGGCATCACAATATTCTTTTATCTTACGCAGATTGTTGAGCTGGTATGTAAAATGTGTCTTAAGATACTCTTCGGAGAATAAACCATGGTCACCATATTCCTTTGAACGTTCAATTACTAAGTTGATATTGTTATAGGCTATGGGATTATTGATTTCATTATTGTTGCCGGCAGAAAAGCCACCGTCAACACCTTTGTATGCATCAAAGTTATTATATGGAAAAGAAACTAGTATGTATTCCCAGTAATCCCTAAGGTATTTAAAGTTATCAAAAAACACAGGATAGGTCAGCACATTTCTTTTTTCTTCTTTCCATTTTAAGAGCATCGTAGGCTTGTCAACCTCATCATAAAAATAGACCAATGACAGTAAACCCGCAGAGAGAATGACTGTATCAGGTTTGTTTTCGTTGAATTCAGTCGCCCACTTTAGATTATTTAATGCTCCACCAAATGTCATGGCAGAAGCACAGAGATTCTTCGAACCAGGAATAATACTATCATTCCAATCAGCCATCCCTACCGATCCTCCCAAAACAATGGTTTGTATATCCTTATCAAGAACATTTCTTGCCATGAAATGCGGTGTCACGAGAATCCAAGTTATTCGGATACAACCAATCGCGAGGATGAGAAACAGCCAGAAAAAACAAAATAGTTTGATAAACCTTTTCATAAACGTTGAATTAGAATTGGAAATAAACGAACTCTGCGTTAGCACTTGCACTAAAAATCACAATGGCCAAAGCCAGTAACATATCGAGGAGCACGAGCCTAAAGGTCTTGCTCGTGTAATCTTTAGACACACGCTGTAAGGCAAATTCTTTGTTCCTGGTAAACCATTCCAAGACCAACAGCACCACAATAGCTAAAATGGAATACCACGAAAGCATGGAGAAAGGATTGACGAATGACCAATCTCCATTTACCATGCACTTGAAAAACCGGATAATGGAGGGTACTCCAGCGGAGAAGATGATGATATGACCCAAAGCCATCAGGATATGGGTTCCAATCATCCCTAAAAAGTCCTTAAACTGAATGCAATCCCATCGGCCCGGCTTGAGCTTTTTGTTCTTCCCAAACTTCCCACTGAGTATGAGAGGTAGGAACAGCAAACTGTGGTACACTCCGAATAAGACATAGGTCCAATTGGCTCCATGCCACATGCCAATCACCACAAGGTTGATGCTGATGGCGAGGAAAATTCCCAAATTACCCCAATTGCGGAACCTGACATTGAGCGGCATGAACACATAGTCCGTGATCCAACCTGTTAGGGAGATGTGCCAACGGCGCCAGTATTCCGACACGTTGCGTGCCAATAGCGGATGATCAAAGTTCTTAGTGATGTTGAAGCCCAGAATCTTGCCCACGCCTATCGCCATATTGGAATATCCGTCAAAATCGGCATAGACTTGTATTGGCGATAACAAGATGGCATAAATTAGGTACCAAGAACTCTTTTCAGTATAAATAGACCATGCGTCATGAGTGATTGCTGCAATACTGTCGGCTATGACCATCTTGGTGAAGATACCCCATAATATCTGTTGGCAACCGTCCATGGCCAAGTTATAGTTGAACTGGTGGGCTTGGCGCAACTGGGGAAGGAACTTTCCGGGGCGGTCGATAGGACCTGCCATGATGGTGGGGAAGAAGGCAATATAGGTGGCAAACTCCAGAAAGCTCTCGCTGGGCTGGATCTTCTCGCGATGGATTTCAATCACATAGCTGATGAGCTTGAAAGTGAAAAAGCTCACACCAACGGGAAGGACAATATTCAGCGTGGACCAACTGACATGCAGCCCAACGGCATTAAGTAGTTTGGCGAAAGAACCGGCAAAAAAGTTTAAGTACTTGAAATAGAACAAGAGCCCTATGCCTAATAAGACACCTAGCGTGGTAAAACGAGATGCTGCTTTCGCGTTGCCACGATCAATAGACTTGCGGATGAATCCGCCCA